>JAEEGJ010022674.1_pt1 | contig 13299 bp, 8 predicted proteins | sample 8958761 | NCBI WGS metagenome assembly JAEEGJ01 (sample SAMN16246546, study PRJNA631951) | gut metagenome | biome: gut microbiome; feature: rumen; material: RS-attached | host: Bos | place: Iran: Karaj | collected 2018-10
ATCAGAACTCGGAATTCCCGCATCTACCATCGTGGCAGCAGGCGCAGGTGATAATGCGGCAGCTGCTGTTGGAACAGGAACTGTAGGCGACAATGCCTGCAACATCTCCCTCGGAACTTCAGGAACCCTGTTCATCTCTTCCAAGAATTACGGTGTGGATGCCAATAACGCTCTTCATTCATTCGACCATGCGGACGGAACCTATCACATCATGGGATGCATGCTCAGTGCAGCTTCCTGTAACAAGTGGTGGGAGGACGGTATTATCGGAACCAAGGATTATGCTGAGGAGCAGAAGGCTATTACAAAGCTTGGCGAGAATAACACCTATTTCCTGCCTTATCTCATGGGTGAAAGATCACCTCATAACAATCCCGATGCAAGAGGAACCTTCATCGGTATGACCATGGATACCTCCCGCGCAGATATGACCCAGGCAGTTCTCGAAGGCGTGGCGTTCGCATTCCGTGACATGATGGAAGCTGCAAGAAGCATCGGTATCAATCCTGAGAGATCCAAGATCTGCGGCGGCGGTGCAAAGAGTCCTCTCTGGAGAAAGATCATGGCTAATGTTCTTAACGTTAAGATCGATATCCTTGAGGTTGAAGAAGGACCTTCACTCGGCGGTGCGATGCTCGCATGCTTTGCAGCAGGAGAGTATAAGAATGTTGAGGAGATCGCTGCCAAGGTTGTAAAGGTAGTGGATACTGTTGAGCCGGACAGCGAGCTTGTTGCAAAGTATGAGAAGAAGTACCGGGTATACAAGTCGCTGTATCCTCAGTGCAAGTCACTTTACGATAATATCGTAGCTGCTCAGTAAAGACATTACACAGGCTGCCTGTGAAGATCATTCTCAGGCAGCTTTGAAAAAATAAGATCCGACGTTGTGCATGAAACATGGAAATTGTCGCAGGTGAACCGATATCACTTACGACGCTTACTTACAGGGGGTAATCATGAAATACGGAATCGGAGATATACTGAAGGTTAAGGTGGGCAATATCATCCTGTTTTTTATCGGATGTGTCTGTCTGATCGTGGGTCTTATGTTCATGACCCATATCCTGAGCCTTGACATTGTCAACAATATGCTGGGTGCCGAGAGGTTCAAGGAAGGGTCAGAAGCGGTATTTTTGCTTATAGGCGGCCTGATATTTCTTATCTTTGCACTTATTTTCTTCTCGGATCTTGCGGGATATTCCAAGATGAAAAAGAAGATCGATGCCATCGGAGCCGATAAGGTCCTCGACCAGATCAACAATCATCTTCTTTATCTGGGTAAAAATTCTTCCAAAAAGCCCGCGTGCTTTTTTACGGAAGAGTATATTGTGAGCATTTCCAACGACATCATCCCGATGAAGGATGTTGTCTGGACATATGTTCATTACCAGAACAACAATCCTTTCTACACGCTCAAGCTTATCGAGGGGAGGGAGTTCCGCCCCGGAGTTACGGCTTATAATGATGGAAACAAGCCCTGTGATGAGGCCATAAGGAAGGTTAACAGCAATCTTCTCGTAGGTTATTCCAAAGAAAATGCTGCAGCCTACAAAGCCATCGTAAAAGCACATAAGAGATGATCCAAGGACCTCCGCTCCCCGCGGAGGTCTAATAAATTGTATCAAAGCGTCATGCTTTGCTATGGATGTTCACGGCCGGTATAACGGTTGCAAAAGATGCTATAAAGACGTGAACATGGTATAATAAATCAGTTATGCGATGGCTTTGATCTATTGATCTTACACGAAGTTTTTCGTTACGAACAAGGTGACTTCTTATGAGTATATTGTATTTTCTGATCATAATCCTGATCTTCATAGTGATGATCGGCATACTGAATGAGAGATTCTTTCACATTCAGTCCGATATCGCTCTTATTCTTTTTTCATTTGTCATATCCCTTGTGCTGCTGATAGTCAGCAGATTTGCAGGGATCGATTCCATCAGTGAATTCGTGAACGGCCTCGGGGATTTCGGGTTTGAGGAGTATCTGATGGACGGAGTGCTCTGCTTCATGCTCTTTTCCGGGGCAAGCAAGGTCAATATACTCAAGTTCAGGGAGAATGTCCGTGCCATCAGTCTTCTTGCACTTCTTACCACCGGCATTTCATCGGTTTTCTACGGTGGAGTATTTTACCTTGTGTCATCGCTTTTTGGTCTTAACATGGATATTCTGACATGCATACTGCTCGGATGTGTCGTATCGCCCACGGACCCCATAGCAGCCACAGGAATACTCAACAAGATCGGGCTTTCCAAGAATGTATGCTCGGTCATTGAGAATGAGTCCCTGTTTAACGATGGTACCGGTGTAACACTCTTCATTTTTGTCAGAAGTCTTGTGGTGCACAGCGGCGACAGCAACTTTGCCGTACTGATGATAAAGGAGATCCTTGGTGCCGCGGCGGTTGCTCTTGCTGTTTCGTTCCTGTTCTTCAAACTCATGGAGATTACCAGAGATCCCATCAAGTATATCCTGATATCGCTTCTGGATGTATCCCTTGTTTACCTCATCTGCGAGCATCTGGGATTTTCCGGAGTTATTGCCTCCGTTGTGTGCGGAATGTATTTTTCGGTTTCCTATTCCAAGATAGAGAGAAGAGTAATGGTCATAGATCCCAAGGAACTGTACAAGGATTTCTGGGAGATAGTAGAAAGCCTTCTCAATGCCATACTGTTTGTAATGATCGGTCTGATGGTTCTGGGTATTGTTGTGAGTAAGCACATTCTGATAATCATACCTGCAGCGATACTTATCAACGTCCTTGCCAGATCCTTCGGTGTATTCATAAGCAGCATACTTACCGGTAAAAAGAATATTCCCGGTAACTATAACACATTTGAATACGTGACACTTATGACATGGAGCGCACTTAAAGGCGGACTTTCCCTGGCACTTGCCATCAGCACGAAGGAGTTCCTTCCCGATGACATATATCATATTTTCATTAATGTGACCTATATAACCATATTCTTTACTGTTCTTGTCCAGGGACTTACGGTCAAGAAAGTATATTTTGCACTGGAAAAGCACAAGACCGGAAGAATGCTGAAGATACGACAGAAGACGAAATGACACCGCGTCATGTAAGATACTGAAAGGAAGATTTTATGAAGATTATAATCGTCGGTTCCGGACGTACCGGAAGATCTCTTATAGAAGCTCTTTCCGAGAAAAATTATGACATCACCGTCATAGATAAGGTGAAGAGTATTGTTGACGATATTACCGATAAGTACAATGTCAGCGGTGTGGTGGGAAGCGGTGCCTCCAAGGATACACTTCTTAAGGCCGGTGCGGATACTGCGGATGTCCTGATAGCACTGACTCCCGTTGACGAGATCAATATACTCAGCTGTGTACAGGCTAAGGCCGTGGGAACGGTCAGGACTGTGGCCAGGGTATTTCAGCCTGACTTTGCCGCAGAGCGCAAGACTCTTGAGAAGGAACAGGGTATAGATTATATATTCAATCCTAAATATGATATGGCAGAAGAGTCTGCACGCAGCATAGGTCTCCCCGGAACGGTCAAGCCCGAGGGGCTCTTCGGAGGGCGCGTACAGATCGTTACCGTCACCGTTGTTCACGATTCTCCGCTCTGCGGAAAGAGCCTTTTTGAGGTCAGAAAGGAAGTGGACGAGCCCTTCCTTATGACCACGGTACTCAGGGACGGCAAGCTGGTTGTTCCCGACGGTCAGTTTAAAATAGAACCCGGTGACAGCATAGGTATCGCTGCCAAGAACGACAGGATCAAGAACATTCTCCAGAAGATAGGCATAGTTAAGACAAGCGCCAGGAAAGTCATGATCGTTGGAGGCGGTATAACTGCCGAATATCTGATCGAAATGCTCCTTGCCGAAAGGAAGGATATAACAGTTATAGAATCAGACCTTGAAAGATGCCGCACTCTCATGGAGAAGTATCCCAGTGTCAAGGTGTCATACGGAGTCGGGGAGATGAGCGAGATCCTTGAGGATGAAAATATCGCTGCCATGGATGCCCTATGTTCTCTCACGGATGCCGATGAGACCAATCTTGTTACCAGCATGTATGCGTGGTCAAGGAATGTTCCCTCCATACTGACAAGGATAGACTCACCCGGACATCTTAAGCTCCTTCACAGGATCAACCTTGATATCACGCTGTCCTCTTCTGAGATATCGGTGTATAAACTGATACGCTTTGTACACAATCAGGAGGCCGGAAATGCTCCCAATGAGATAGAAAAGTACAGCACCGTGGCGGAAGGCAAGGGCGAGGCCCTTCAGTTTACAGCAGGTAACGATTTTGCAAAGAAGGATGTACAGTTTAAGGATCCTTCCTTTAAGCTCAGGAAAAATGTGCTTGTGGCTTCCATTATCAGAGGCGATGAACTGATAATCCCGGGAGGCCTTGACAGTATCAGGGAGGGTGACAGGGTTATAATCGTCTCTGATAAGAAGCATCATGTTGAGAGACTGAATGAGATATTTCAGTGACAGTATCGCCAATATATCTGAAAGCATTGGATGAAGCAGGGCAATGAATCTCAGGGAACTTGAAAAAGGTAAAACAGCTACAATTAAGAGCGTCGGAGGAAACGGAGCGCTGAGACAGCATTTCCTCGATATGGGTCTTATACCCGGAGGAGATGTGACTCTCATCAAGTTCGCTCCCATGGGGGATCCCATAGAGCTGATGGTATCCGGCTATGAACTCACCATACGTCTTGCAGATGCGGAGAATATAGAGATTGAAAATGTCCGTGACAGTTCCGGAGAGGATGACGGAAAGCTGGTAAGAGAAAGGGTGAAGGATATACCTCACCCTAATTTTGGTGAAGAAGCCGATACTCATGATTATGAGGTTGAGCATAAGGGCAAGAAGGTAAATACCGGAAAACTCACCTTTGCTCTTGTGGGAAACCAGAACTGCGGCAAGACCACTCTTTTCAACCAACTTACCGGTTCCAACCAGCATGTGGGCAATTTCCCTGGTGTTACGGTGGACAGAAAGAGCGGATCCATAAAGGGTTATCCCGATACGGAAGTGGTGGATCTTCCGGGTATCTATTCCATGTCCCCGTATACAAGTGAGGAGATCGTTTCGAGAAAGTTCATCCTGGAGGAAAAGCCGACTGCCATCATCAATATAGTGGATGCCACCAATATCGAGAGGAATATGTATCTTACGATGCAGCTTTTAGAGCTCGATATCCCAATGGTCATTGCACTCAATATGATGGACGAGATGGCAGGCAACGGAGGCGCTGTTAAGATCAATCTGTTCGAGCAGCTGATAGAGGTTCCGGTAGTCCCCATTTCGGCAGCCAAGAATCAGGGTATCGATGAACTTGTGAGACATGCGGTACATATTGCAAAATACGATGAGAGACCGGGGAGAAAGGACTTCTGCGATAAGGAGGATCATGGCGGAGCTCTTCACCGTGCCATGCATGCCGTAATGAGCATGATAGAAGATCATGCCGAAAAGGCAGGAGTTCCTGTAAGATTTGCCGCAAGTAAGATAATAGAGGGAGACCCCCTGATGTTCGAAACCCTGGATATCCATAAAAATGACAGGGATGCACTGGAACGTATAGTCAGTCAGATGGAGGAAGAACGCGGGCTGGATGCTGCTGCCGCAATGGCTGATATGAGATTCTCCTTCATCAGAAAGGTTTGTGACAGGACTGTCATAAAACCAAAGGAGAGCAGGGAACATCTCCGCAGCAGCAGACTGGACAGATTCTTTACGGGTAAATGGACTGCCATACCGGCATTCATCCTGATAATGGCGGTGGTCTTCTGGCTTACCTTTGCTGTGATAGGGGCATTTTTCCAGGGACTCCTGGAATCAGGCATAGCTTTCATTACGGAATGCGTTGACGTGCTGCTTACAGGAGCAAATGTTGCACCGGCCATACATTCACTGGTGGTGGATGCCATATTCACGGGAGTCGGTTCCGTTCTTAGCTTTATGCCGATAATAGTTGTCCTGTATTTTTTCCTGTCCCTTCTTGAGGACAGCGGATACATGGCAAGAGTCGCTTTCTTTATGGACAAGCTCTTAAGGCGGATCGGTCTGTCCGGCAGAAGCATAGTCCCGATGCTGATAGGCTTCGGATGCAGTGTGCCTGCCATTATGTCCACAAGAACTCTGCCTTCGGACAGGGACAGAAAGATGACACAGCTCCTCATACCATTTATGAGCTGCAGTGCAAAGCTCCCCATTTATGCATTTTTCTCGGCGGCATTCTTCCCGGGGTATTCGGCTCTTGTGATGATCGTATTGTATTTTACAGGCATTATCACTGCCATACTTGTTGCCCTCATAGGCAAGATCACAGTGTTTAAGGGCGAGGCTGTTCCCTTTGTCATGGAACTTCCTAACTATCGTATGCCGGGAATGAAGAACGTGCTGATGCTCATGTGGGATAAAGCAAAAGACTTCCTGCAGAGGGCATTTACCGTGATCTTTGTGGGAACTGTGGCAGTGTGGTTTCTTCAGAATTTCGATCTCACCTTCAATATGGTTACGGATTCGGAGAGCAGTATCCTTGCAAAGGTGGCAGGGCTCGTGGCTCCTGTTTTTGCGCCTTTAGGCTTTGGCAACTGGAAGGTGGTCACCTCTCTTATCTCGGGATTTCTTGCAAAGGAGAGCGTTGTATCGATGCTCACGATACTTTACGGCGGATCGGAAGGACTTCAGTCTGCCCTCAGTCCCCTTACAGCCTTTGTGTTTCTGATATACTGCCTGCTCTATACGCCCTGCGTTGCCGCCATTGCTGCGGTGAAACGTGAAGCGGGAAGAAGAGCGGCGGTAAAGATGGTGCTGTTCCAGTGCATCGTCGCATGGATAGTGGCTTTCGTGCTCCGTCTCGCAGGACTTGCTCTTGGATTATGATCGGTTCCAATTGCGCGAACAAATGTTCTGAAATTGATAGACATATTATCCAATGAATGGTACACTTTATCAGGTGTACCATTTATTGTTTTAGGAAATCAGTGATCATGGATTTTAAACTTCATTCGGATTTTAAACCCACGGGTGACCAGCCCCGTGCAATAAAGGAACTTGTGGATGGCTTTAAGGAGGGCAATCAGTTTGAAACCCTCCTGGGTGCCACAGGTTCGGGCAAGACTTTTACCATGGCCAATGTCATAGCGGCCCTGAACAAGCCTACCCTCATCATTTCCCACAATAAGACTCTTGCGGGACAGCTCTACGGAGAGATGAAGGAATTCTTTCCCGAGAACGCCGTGGAGTATTTTGTATCTTATTATGATTATTATCAGCCCGAGGCATATGTGCCCCAGTCGGATACATATATCGCCAAGGATTCCTCCATCAACGAAGAGATCGATAAGCTCAGGCTGTCAGCGACCGCATCCCTTGCAGAGCGCAGGGACGTGATAGTTGTTGCTTCCGTATCCTGCATATATGGTCTCGGTTCTCCCGATGAATACAAGGGGATGATCCTGTCTCTGAGGCCCGGTCAGAATATTGACCGTGATGAGGTTGCAAAGTCACTTATCGCAATGCAGTATGAGAGGAATGATATCGAGAAGAAGCCGGGACTGTTCAGGATGAACGGTGATATCCTCGAGTATTATCCGGCTCAGGGCGGTGATCATCTCATACGCATAGAGTGGTTTGGAGATGAGATTGACAGGATACTTGAAGTGGATCCCGTAAATGCAAGACCAACAGCATCTCTCGAACATATCGCGGTTTTCCCCGCCTCACATTACGTGGTCAGCAGGGATGCGCTAATGAAGGGATGCGATGCCATAGAGGAGGAACTGCAGGAGCGAATCAGGTATTTTAAGGGCGAAGACCGTCTTATCGAGGCCCAGCGTATTTCCGAGAGGACTAACTTTGACATAGAGATGCTCAGGGAAACAGGCATATGTTCGGGTATAGAGAATTATTCGAGGCATCTCAACAATCTTCCCGCAGACGCCCCTCCCCTTACTCTTATGGACTTCTTTCCCGATGATTTCCTTATCATCATCGATGAGTCCCATATGACCATTCCCCAGATAAGAGCCATGTATGCAGGGGACAGATCCAGGAAGACCACTCTGGTGGATTATGGTTTCAGACTTCCCTCCGCGCTGGATAACAGACCGCTGAACTTCGAGGAATTCGAATCCCACATAGATCAGATGCTCTTTGTATCTGCCACCCCGGCAGAATATGAGGAACAGCATGAGCTGCTCCGTGCCCAGCAGGTTATCCGTCCCACGGGTCTTCTTGATCCGGAGGTCAGCGTTCGCCCCACACACGGACAGATCGATGATCTTATCGGTGAGATACGGAAAGAGACTGAAAACCATCACAAGGTACTTATCACCACTCTTACCAAGAAGATGGCAGAGGATCTTACCGCCTATCTGAAGGAAGCCGACATACGTGTCAATTACATGCATTCGGATATCAAGGCACTTGAGAGGGCTAAGATCATACGCGACATGAGAACGGATGTGTTCGACGTGCTTGTTGGTATCAACCTATTAAGAGAGGGTCTCGATATTCCGGAGATCACACTTGTTGCCATAATAGATGCAGACAAGGAAGGCTTCCTTCGCTCGGAAACTTCTCTCATCCAGACCATAGGAAGGGCAGCGAGAAATTCGGAAGGTCATGTCATAATGTATGCGGACACGGTGACCCGTTCGATGCAGGCCGCCATCGATGAGACCAACAGACGCCGGAGCATACAGATGGAGTACAACAAAGAACACGGTATCACTCCGAAGACCATTGAAAAGGCAGTCCGTGATCTTATCAGTATCTCCAAAAAGGTTGAAGCGGATGACGTAAAGTGGAAGAAGGATCCCGAATCAATGTCTGCGAAGGAACTCCGTGAGCTTATCTCCCAGACTGAAAATGCCATGAGAAAGGCTGCTGCGGAGCTTGATTTCGAGACGGCGGCACGCTTGAGGGATGAACTCTTTGAACTGAAAAGTCTTAAGTGATACACTTTCAGACGGCAATGAAATATACCTGCAGACTTAAAATGCCTGCAGATACTTATTACAGACAGCGATCGTTCAGTATATCAGAGATTAAGGATTTGTATTATATGGATAAGAAGATACAACCCCGTAACAGGATAATAGTCAGGGGAGCCAAGGAAAACAATCTCAAGGATCTTTCGGTGGAAATACCCAGAGATTCTCTCGTAGTTATGACCGGGGTGTCCGGTTCCGGAAAGAGTTCTCTTGCATTTCAGACGATCTATGCAGAGGGACAGCGCAGATATATGGAGTCCCTTTCTTCATATGCAAGACAGTTCCTGGGACAGATGGAAAAGCCCAATGTGGAATCCATAGAGGGACTTTCTCCCGCAATCTCCATAGATCAGAAGTCCACCAATAAGAATCCCAGATCCACGGTGGGAACCGTTACGGAGATCTACGATTATTTCAGACTTCTCTACGCAAGGATCGGTATCCCCCACTGCCCTGAGTGTGGACGTCCCATCGAAAAGCAGACCGTTGACCAGATAGTGGACCGTATCATGGAGCTTCCGGAGGGAACCAGGATCATGCTCATGGCTCCCGTGGTCAGAGGACGTAAGGGAAGACACGAGAAGGTGCTGGAGTCTGCAAGAAAGTCAGGCTACGGAAGAGTCCGCGTCGACGGCATAATGTATGAACTGTCCGAGGATATCACTCTTGAAAAGAACGACAAGCACAACATTGATATCGTTGTCGACAGGCTTGTAATCAAGCCGGGAATAGAAAAGAGGCTTACCGATTCTTCTGAGAATGTTCTCAAGATTGCAGAGGGCCAGCTCAATGTCGATGTGGTGGGAGGTGAGACCCTTTCCTTCAGCACATCCTATGCATGTCCCTATTGCGGAGTCAGTATCGCGGAGGTTGAGCCCAGGAGCTTTTCCTTCAACAATCCCTTCGGTGCCTGCCCTGTCTGTGCCGGACTCGGATTTAAGATGGAATTTGACTGGGAACTGATGATCCCGGATACTTCTCTTTCCATTAATGACGGTGCGATCATTGTAAACGGATGGCAGTCCTGCAATCAGGAAGGAAGCTTTTCCAATGCCCTTCTTCAGGCGCTGTGTAAAAAGTTCAGATTCGATCTTGATACACCCTTTGAAAAATATCCCGAAAAGATAAGGGATATACTTCTGTACGGAACGGATGTAAGCGTTGATGTACATTACGTCGGGCAGCGCGGATCCGGCGTTTATCCCACGGTTTTCGAAGGGCTTATAAAGAATGTGGAGAGAAGATACAGGGAGACCTTCTCGGAGAGCGCAAAGGCTGAGTATGAAGCCTTCATGCGTATCACTCCATGTTCGGAATGCGGAGGCCGCAGGCTGAAGAAGGAATCCCTTGCCGTTACTGTGGGAGATAAGAATATCTATGAGATGACACAGATGTCGATCATGGATCTTCAGAAATTCATCACCGGTATGAAGCTTTCGAAGCAGCAGGCGTTCATAGGAGAACAGATATTAAAAGAGATAAAGGCCCGTGTGGGATTCCTTGTTGATGTGGGACTTGATTATCTGTCACTTTCAAGAGCTACCGGAACTCTTTCCGGCGGCGAGGCCCAGCGTATAAGGCTTGCGACACAGATAGGTTCGGGCCTTGTGGGAGTATGCTATATCCTCGATGAACCCAGTATCGGACTTCATCAGAGAGATAATGATAAGCTCCTTGCCACTCTTAAGCATCTCCGTGATCTCGGCAATACCCTGATAGTCGTGGAACATGATGAAGATACTATGATGGCTGCGGATTACATTGTTGACATCGGACCGGGTGCAGGCTCCCACGGAGGAGAGGTTGTTGCCACAGGTACCGCAGAGGAGATAATGGAATGCCCGGGCTCTGTAACGGGACAGTACCTTTCCGGTAAAAAATTCATCCCTGTTCCGGATGTGAGGAGAAAGCCTGCGGGATGGATCACCGTAAAGGGAGCCGCTGAGAATAATCTTAAGAATATAGATGTAAAGTTCCCTCTCGGAGTTTTTACCTGTGTGACAGGCGTGTCAGGATCCGGAAAATCCTCTCTTGTAAACGAGATACTCTACAAGACTCTTGCAAGAAAGCTTAACCGCGCCCATACCATACCCGGAAAGTGCAAGGGTATAGCGGGTATCGAGAAGCTGGATAAGGTCATATGCATAGACCAGAGCCCCATAGGAAGGACGCCCAGGTCCAATCCTGCTACCTATACCGGTGTGTTCGACATGATACGCGATCTGTTCGCATCAACAGAGGATGCCAGGAGCATGGGATACAGCAAGGGAAGGTTCTCGTTCAACGTCAAGGGCGGAAGATGCGAAGCCTGTTCGGGTGACGGCATAATCAAGATAGAGATGCACTTTCTTCCGGATGTCTATGTGCCCTGTGAGGTCTGCGGAGGAAAGAGATATAACAGAGAGACGCTGGAGGTTAAGTACAAGGGAAAGAGTATTTTTGATGTACTGGATATGAGAGTTGAAGAGGCTCTTAAGTATTTTGAGAATATTCCTTCCATCAGGAATAAGATCCAGACTCTCTATGATGTGGGACTTGGTTATATCAAGCTTGGACAGCCCTCAACAGAGCTTTCCGGAGGTGAGGCACAGCGTATCAAGCTGGCAACCGAGCTTTCGAGAAGAGCTACGGGCAAGACCATTTATATACTTGACGAGCCTACCACCGGTCTGCACTTTGCGGATGTACACAAGCTCACTGAGATCCTTCACAGGCTTGCAGACGGCGGCAACACCGTTATCGTGATAGAGCATAATCTTGATGTCATCAAGTGTGCGGATTATATTATTGATATGGGTCCCGAGGGCGGTGACAGAGGCGGCACGGTGATCGCAACCGGAACGCCTGAGGAGGTCGCCGGGGCGAAGGATTCCTATACCGGATTTTATGTTAAGAAAATGCTGGACAGATACAGAGAGCTTATAAAGGATCCCTCGGCATCAGGTGATCCGGATGGTAAGAAGACACAGACCTCCGGAAACAGAGGCAGGAAAAAGCTGAAAAAAGACACTGAATGATATGGCTGAAGATTATGGATGGACTTGCCGATGACATTTGAACTTCTTGTCTCATGCGTACAAAAAGATCCGCATGAACTTGCCGAGATAATGAATATCGCATCCGATGCTGTCATCGTATCCCAGCTGGAAGAATTGGCTTCCTCTGAGGAATTTGACTATAACGGTAACAGGATCAGGGCTTTCAGATCCAGGTCCGGGGGCGTGGGCATCAACAGGAATACATGTATTGAGATTTCCTGCGCGGACATTATCCTCTTTGCCGATGAAGACATCGTATATGACAAGGGCTATGCCGATAAGGTGCTGAAGGAATTTGCCGATCACCCCGAAGCGGATGTGCTCCTTTTCAATATGAGAGTCTGTGAACAAAGAAGGACATACTGGAACGATTCCTATAAGCCGGTTAAGTGGTACAACTGTGGCAGGTATCCTGCATACAGCATCGCAGTAAGGTCTTCCAAGCTTAAGAGCCTGGGTATAAAGTTCAGCCTTCTGTTCGGCGGCGGAGCGAGATTTTCAAACGGTGAGGATTCACTTTTCCTCAAAGACTGTCTGGACAAGGGGCTGAAGATGTTCGCTGTACCTGCGGTTCTCGGTGAGGAGGTTCCAAGACCCTCAACCTGGTTTAACGGGTACAATGACAAGTTCTTCTATGACAGGGGGGTGCTGTACCATTACCTGTACGGAAAGTCAGCATGGCTGTGGGGCATCCGCTGGCTGCTGAAGATGAAGAAGGAATATGAACCGGAATATACCTTCAGCCGGGCACGGAAGATGCTTTTTCTGGGTATCAGGGAAAAGGGCAGTACAAAGAACGGTACAAACAGAAAATTTGAAAATGGATCGATAAAGGCGTGATGTTGTTACATCCGCCTTTTTGTGTTAGAATCGTATGGCAATTTAACAAAGAAGGGTACATGGTGCCGATGGAGCTTATGCTCCTGACGTTAAAAGGGAAACAGGTCTGAGGCCTGTGCGAACTCGTCACCGTAGATACAAAATGCTTTCATCACATAAGTCACTGTGAAAATGGGAAGACAGATGAAATGCGTGTTGGCCGCGTTAAGCAGCCTGAATGTATGAGCCGGGAAACCTGCCATGTATAACGATACAGGATTTATATCCGGATCACGAGTAATTGATCGTATCACATGAGCAGGGAACTTGCCCCTGTCTTTTGTGTGTGCCCATTACTCATCCTTTCCGGGGATGAGTTTTTTATTGTCCTTCTTTGTATAGATTAGGAGGAGTAAGAAAAAATGAAAAAGAAATTGTTGTC
>JAEEGJ010022676.1_pt1 | contig 13298 bp, 11 predicted proteins | sample 8958761 | NCBI WGS metagenome assembly JAEEGJ01 (sample SAMN16246546, study PRJNA631951) | gut metagenome | biome: gut microbiome; feature: rumen; material: RS-attached | host: Bos | place: Iran: Karaj | collected 2018-10
ATACGATATTAACGCAAAACCGATAAACGAGACGGTCGATAAAGGACACGGCTTCCGTTTGAGTAAACTGCAAAAGAGATTTGATTTTTTAAAAAGCGAATTCGGATTTGAGTTTTCGGACGAGGACGTTTCCGCCGTATTCTCGCTTGATAATCCGGGCAAGCCCCACGTCGGGAATCTTATGGTCAGATACGGTTACGCGGCGACAAAAGAGGAAGCCATAAAAAAGTATATTAACAGATTTCACTCGATCGACGAATATATCCGTCCCGAGGAAGCGATAGAATCCATAACGAAATCAAACGGGATACCTGTCCTCGCGCATCCGTCATACGGAAAAGGAGACGAGCTTATACAGGGAAGCGAAATGGACGGACGCCTTCGCCGTCTTATGGAATACGGGCTTTTGGGAGTGGAAGCTTTTTACTCCGGCTTTTCTCCCAAACTGCAGAAGGAGATGCTTGATTTTGCGGATAAATACTCGCTTTACGTCACCGCCGGAAGCGACTACCACGGAAAAAACAAGCTCGTCGTCTTAGCGGATACGAATTTGCCGAATGTGAGCGATTACCCGAAAGGGCTTATTGCATTTTTGAAAAAAATCAAAAAGACCCGGAGAAGCTTTTGATCTCCGGGCATTTTTTTGTAATCATTCGGTTTTCTGAAAATCTGCGCTTCTTTCCGGTTCGTTCCGGCGCTTTTTGTGCGTTTTCAGTACAGTTTTGCGCCTGCCGGGATGTGCGGATCGACCTGTAAGAGATGCAGTTTTTCTTCGTCGCCTTCTTTATGGACTGCGGAGATCAACATACCGCAGGATTCGATGCCCATCATCGCGCGGGGCGGCAGGTTGAGGATGGCGATGCAGGTCTTGCCGATAAGCTGTTCAGGTTCGTAGAAAGCGTGAATACCGCTTAAAATAGTGCGATTCGTGCCTGTTCCGTCGTCGAGAGTGAACTTCAGGAGCTTCTTGGATTTCGGAACTGCTTCACATTCGAGGACTTTCACGGCGCGAAAATCGCTCTTCGAGAAGGTTTCAAAATCGACGAAATCAGCAAACAACGGCTCGATCTGAACATTTGAGAAGTCAGGTTTTTCTGCTGAAATTATCGGCGCGCCCTCAATTACGGGAGCCGCTTCGACCGGCTTTTCGGATGTCTCGGATTGTCCTTCTTTTTCCTCCGATCCGGTCTTGACGGACTTCATAGTCGGGAAGAGAAGCACGTCGCGGATCGCGGAGGAGTTGGTGAAGAGCATACAAAGTCTGTCTATACCGTAGCCTATGCCGCCCGTGGGGGGCATGCCAATTTCAAGCGCGTTCAAGAAATCCTCGTCCGTGTGGTTCGCTTCCTCGTCGCCTGCCGCGGCTAAAGCGTCCTGCTCGGCAAAGCGGGCGCGCTGGTCTATCGGGTCGTTCAGCTCGGAATAAGCGTTGCACATTTCCCAGCCGTTCATATAGAACTCAAAACGCTCCACGTAATCCGGATCGTCGGGCTTGCGCTTTGTCAGAGGCGAGATCTCGACCGGGTGATCCATTACGAACGTCGGCTGTATGAGCTTGTCTTCAACGTATTCATCAAAAAACAGATTCAGTATATCGCCTTTTTTGTGGCGTTCTTCATACGCTATGTTATGCGCTTTTGCAAGCTCTCTCGCCTGTTGCAGCGTTTTGACTTCTCTGAAATCAACGCCGGCGTACTGCTTTACGGCGTCAAGCATGGTTATCCTCGCAAACGGCTTTTCAAGGTCCATTTCAATGCCGTTGTACGATATTACGCCGGAGCCTATAACGTCGTGCGCCAGGTGGCGGAACAGATTTTCCGTTAAGTCCATCATTCCGTGATAATCCGTGTACGCCTGGTATAATTCCATAAGCGTGAATTCGGGGTTATGGCGCGTGTCTATGCCCTCGTTTCTGAAAACTCTGCCTATCTCGTAAACCTTTTCAAGTCCGCCGACTATAAGGCGCTTCAGATAAAGCTCAAGTGAGATGCGGAGCTTGAAATCCTCGTCTAACGCGTTGAAATGCGTCTCAAACGGTCTTGCGGCGGCACCGCCGGCGTTTGAAACGAGCATGGGCGTTTCAACTTCCAGAAATCCCTGCGCGTTCAGATAATTCCTTATACTGCTTATTATGCGCGATCTTTTGATGAGCGTGTCCTTTGACTCGCCGTTCATTATAAGGTCGACGTAACGCTGGCGGTAGCGCATATCCGTGTTTGTAAGCCCGTGGAATTTCTCGGGCAGCGGACGCAGGCTCTTTGACAGCAGCACGACCTTTGTCGCGTGTATGGACGGCTCGCCCATTTTGGTAACGAAAGGCGTGCCTTCGATTCCCACGATATCGCCTATGTCAAGCTTTTTGAATTCCGCGTAAGGCTCCTCGCCCACGTTGTCGCGCGCGACGTACGCCTGCACTTCGCCTTTCAGGTCCTGGATATGGCAGAAAGAGGCTTTGCCCATAACGCGCTTTGACATAAGTCTGCCGGCTACGGATACCGTCTCCTCGCCCGTAAACGTCTTATAAGTATGCGTTTCCGGGTCGCAGTCGCCGGTTATATCCGTGCTGTGATGCGTTACGTTATATTTCGTTATTGTAAAAGGGTCTTTTCCGGCCGCCTGCAGGTCCGCCAGCTTCTGACGGCGGACGGCAAGTATGTCGGATAACTCTTCCGTATTGTTTACATTGTTCTGATTATCGCTCATTTTCAGTCTTTGCTCTTTTCTATTTTTTCAATGATTATGGTGAGATCGCGTCTCGGAAGGTGTACCGTTACCTTGTCTCCCTTTTTTGCGCCTATTATGGCTTTGCCTATGGGAGAAGTATCGGATATTTTATTTGCAAACGGGTCTGCCTCGGTGGAACCGACGAGCGTATAGTCCGTTTTTTTGCCGGTCTCAACGTCTTTGACGGAGACGGTAACGCCTACGCTCACTCTGTCCTGAGATACCTCTTCGCTCGATACGACGCGTATGTTTTTGAGCATCTCCTCAAGTTCGGCTATCCTGCCTTCCACCTGAGCCTGCTCCGTCCTTGCCGCCTCGTATTCGCTGTTTTCGGACAGGTCTCCGAATTCCTTCGCCGTTTTTATGGCGTCCTTGACTTCCTGTTTTTTAACTGTTCTCAGATAATTGAGTTCGTCCTCAAGTTTTTTTAATCCTTCTTCTGTTACTGTTATCTGTTCGCGCATGATTATGCTCCTTTTATTATTTTTCTTTTATTATTTCAATCGCTCTTTGAAGCTGATTGTCGATTTCGTAAGTTAATTTGTAAAAGTTGATTTTCTTTGCCTCGTCGTTTAGCTCTATCGTTTCGTCCGGGGTGATGCCCCTGCCTTCAAAGTTATCCGATTTTGGCGGATAGTAGTGGTCCGTTGAAACGTATATGACCGATCCGTCGCTTAACACGAAAGGCGTAGTGACCGTGCCTTTGCCGTACGTCTGCGTGCCTATGACGGTCGCGTAGCCGTAGTCCATCAGAGCGGACGTGAACAGCTCCGCCGCAGACGCCGTTTTTTCGTTTACCATAATGACCATAGGCATCTGTAAACACGACGCGTCCGATTTAAGCTCAGACCATTCACCGGCGGCGTTTTTTATCCTTACCGTCACGCCTTCCGGCAGAACGTAGTCGAGTACCGACTGCACGGACGTCAGAAGACCTCCGGGGTTGTTCCTCAGATCGAAAACTATTCGGTCGCATCCGGCGGCCGTCGCTTCCGACACCGCGGCTTTGAGCTCCGACGGCGTTGTGGAGTAGAAGTTTGAAATGCCTATCACGGCGACCTCGCCGTACGCTTTGAACGTTACGGTGTTTACCGTTATCGCTTTGCGCGTGACCTCGATCTGCAGCGTCTCCGTGTAGTTTTCACCGCGCTTTACCGTGAGCTTGACTTTCGTTCCGGCTTCGCCTTTTACCGCGGCGACGCCAGCGTCAAATCCGAGCTCGGACGCGGCCTTGCCGTCCACCGTGACTATCAGGTCGCCTGCCAGTATTCCGGATTCCTCCGCCGGCGAGCCTTCGTAGACGTTTATGACCTCTATCGCGTACATATCCGAATTCCAGATGACGGACGCGCCTATGCCCTCTGTCTTGGCGTTCAGGCTTTCCAAGTAATCCGCGTATTCTTCTGCGGACATGTAATTGCCGTATTCGTCGCCCGCGCCATAGATATAGCCTTCTATAAGCCCGTCAACGAGCTTGTCGTCTTTTACGCCGTTTATATAAAATTTGCGGTATATCTCGTCCACCTCGGAGAGCTTGCTGTCCGCAAACTGTTCTTTTTCTATCGTCGCGAGCTTTTTGTGGTAGCTTTGACGCACGGAAAGAAAAGTTATCTGCGACGCCAGCACCGCCGCCGCCAGAACGGCTATCACCGCGATGAAAAGCGGTATTTTTAACGGTTTTTTGACAGGCGCTTCTTCTTGTTCGCCGTCTTTGTCCGGCTGCCGTGGAATCCCGTCCTTTTTTATTTCGGGCGTTTCTTCCGACGCTGCCGTATTCTCTTCATCCGGACGGATATTTTCGTCCTCCGTCCTGATCTCGTCGTTATCTGTCATTGTTTTAGATGAATAAACCTTTCTTTTACTGCTTTTTTATAATGAATTGACGGACGCGGATTTTTGTGCCGCGCCCGCTTTACCGTAAATGCTGATTATTTTAAAACGTATTCTGGTTTTACGGAGTATAAACTTTCTTTCTCGGATTGTTTAAATAATCGTATCTGTTGCTGTCGTTCTTGTGGAGCTCATACATCTTGGGGAAGTAGAGCATCGGGTCTTCTCTCGTCTTGCCGTTCGGCTGTATTATCTCAAAATGCAGGTGGTTGCCGGTGGAGTAGCCCGTCGTTCCGACAAGCGCTATGACCTGGCCCTGCGACACTTTGTCGCCCTCTTTGACAAGCAACTTTGAGGCGTGGGCGTACAGCGTTGAATATCCGTTTGAGTGAAGGATGACGACGTGATTGCCGTATGACGAAGAATACTTTGCCGTTATGACCTTGCCGGCTGCCGCGGCGAATATATCCGTGCCTCTGTTGGCGGCCAGGTCTATGGCTTTGTGGAATCTTATGCCGGAGCCTATCGGATCCGGTTCGTAGCCGAACCAGCCGGAGACGATGAACCATTTGTTTACCGGCAGCGGCCACATGTAGCCGTCTCCGTACGCGGCGGCGTTTGCCTCCGCCTGTCTCGCTCTTTCGGCGTCGTCCTTTTTGGAGCTGCTGTTGGCGCGTTCCGCCGCTTTTCTCGCGGCTTCTTCCGCCTCGCGCTTTCTTCTTTCTTCTTCCTCTTTGCGCTTTCTTTCCGCTTCGCGCTCTTCTTCTTCCTTTATGAGCTTTGCTTCTTCGGCAAGCGCTTTTTCGATTCTTTCGGTCAGTTCTTTTTCGGCTTCCTCGCTTGACTGCAGGACCGCCTCGTAATCAAGCTGATCCGCTTCGAGCTTGACTATGTATTCCATAGCCTCTTTTTTGAGCTTCTCGGATTCCGCAAGCTGATCTTTGAGCGATACGGCGTATTCTTCCTGCTCTTTTTTAGCCTCGGACAGATCGTATTTCTGTCCCTCGTACTTTGTTGACGTGTTTTCAAGATCCTGTATCAGATGATCCTGATAATCCATCAGCGTGCCTATGTACTGTATGTTTGACAAAAAGTCGGACAGCGACGCCGAGTCAAGCAGAAATTCTATGGTTTTCAGAGCGGACGAGCCTGATTCGTACTCATACCGCAGAAATTCCACAAGTGACGCCTCCTGCGAGTTGAGATCCTCTTCCGTGCCTTTTATCTCTTCTTCTTTTAATTCTATGTATTCGCCGTAAGTGGTGATGAGCTTTTCCGTCGTCAGAATGTCGGCGTTCAGAGTGCCTATTTTTTCAATAAGCTCCTCTTTTTTCTCCTCGGTCTGCTCAATGTCGTTTTTGATCTCGTTGATACGGTCGCGCGCCGCTTTTGACGCCGCCGCCTGATCCTTCAGAAGATCCTGCAAACCGCTTATCTCATTCTGTTTAGCCTTTATCTCGTCGTTTGTGACGGCAGCGTTCGGCACCGCCGTGAAAACGGACGAAACGATTATTACGGCAAAGATAAAAGACAAAAGTTTAATAAATTTCTTCATTTTTTTACTTCCGTAAAGTTAAACTTTGATATATTTTGAAAGTGAGATTTTTGATCCTATGTAACAGGTTATGAAGCTTAAAAGCAAGAACCCGAGCATAACGTAGTACCACAGCTGTGAAAACGGCGTTATCTGTATCAGTCCCGACGTGGACGAGTTCTTCGTAAGAAGCTCGAACAGGTAGTTGTACGTCAAAAGCTGTAATAAGAACGCTATTATCGCCGAGATAAGGCCGGTAAACAGAGATTCTATCATGAACGGGAACGATATGAACCATCCCGTTGCGCCTATGTAGCGCATAATCTCTATCTCCTCGCTCCTGCTGCTTATAGCCATTCTCACCGTGTTCATTATGATGATTATGGATATGAATACCAGAACGATCATGAACGCGCCGAATATCCACAGTATGGTGTTTTTGAGCTGTTCCAGCGTGTTCGCCGTCTCAAGCTTGTCTTCCACCGTGCGGAATTCCGGGAATTTCTCTTTGTCGCGCAGTGTGAACAGCAGATTCACCGCGTCCTGATCCGAGCCGGAATACGTTATGGTGTAAATTTCAAAAAACGGGTTGTTGTCTTCGTTGAAGCGGCTCAGGACCTGCGGGTGCTGCGCGTATTTTTCACGCATGTTTTCAAGCGCTTCTTCACGGCTGGTGAATTTAACGCTGTCCACGTGGGGCAGAGCGGTGAGCCTGTTGTAAAGATCGTCAAGCTCTTCATCCGGTATCTTATCGTAGTTGCACATACATACGATCTCGTTCAGTTCGTTTAACGAATTTAAGTTGACGTATAAGTTGTATATGATAAGACCGAAGCTGCCCGAAACGAGCAGACACGACGTCAGAATAAGTACGGAAGCTATCGACATAAGGCTGTTTCTTGAAAAGCCCTTGAAGCTCCTTGACATTAAGTAAGAAAAACTGTATTTACGCATCGGCTCCGGCCTCCGCATTCTTGGAATCGTATACTATTTTTCCGTGTTCAAACTTGACTACGCGGATATTTTTGTAATTCTGGATGAGCTTGACGTCGTGCGTGATTATAAGCACGGTACGCTTCCCGTTTTCTCCGAGCGATACGAGAAGATCCATAACCTCCCGGCTCATGGACGGGGAAAGGTTTGCCGTCGGTTCGTCCGCTATGAGTATCTTCGGGTTGTTGACCAGAGCCCTGGCAAGCGCCGTACGCTGCTGTTCGCCGCCGGAGATCTCCATCGGGAAATGGTTTGCGCGCGCGGAGATATCAAGCATGGACAAAACGAGCGGCACGGTTGTCTTTATAGCCTTGGACGACTTGCCCAAAACGCGCATAGCGAACGCCACGTTTTCGTATACCGTGTATTTCGGGAACAGCTTGAAGTCCTGGAAATCCATTCCTATCTGACTTCTGTATTCCGGTATTTTTCTTTTTCTTATCTTCCTTAAATCGTATTTGTTTACGATAAGGGAGCCGGACGTGGGAGTCTCCATCCTCGTGAGCAGGCGCATGAGCGTTGATTTACCGGCGCCGTTGCTGCCGACGAGGAACACGACCTCTCCGTCGTCTATTTTAAGGTTTATATCGTTCAACGCCGTGACGGTAGTCTCGCGCGTCGTCGATCTGTACGTTTTCGTTACGTGTTTGAATTCTATCATTTTATAGCTAATGTCTTATCAGAATTTTACGGGTTTGCTGGATAAATACTTTTTGACCATGAGCGCTACCTTGAAGGTTATCGCGTCGTCAAATTCACGGAGATCGAGCCCCGTCATCTTCTTGATCTTCTCAAGTCTGTAAACGAGGGTGTTCCTGTGGACGAACAGCTTGCGCGAAGTCTCGGAGACGTTTAAGTTGTTTTCAAAGAAGCACTGGATGGTCTGCAGCGTCTCGCGGTCGAGCTGGTCAAGCGATTCTTTCTTGAATATCTCGTGCAAAAACATCTCGCACAGAGTTGTGGGGAGCTGGTATATAAGTCTGCCTATGCCCAGGTTCTCGTAGGCGACTATATCTTTTTCCGTGTCGAACACTTTGCCTACTTCAAGCGCGACCTGAGCTTCCTTGAACGAGCGGGCAAGATCCTTTACGCTCTCCGCCGCGGTGCCTATGCCTATCGCGACCTTAGTGTAGAACTCGGACTGCAGCGTGTCGGATATCTGCTTCGCTATGTTGAACAGCTCCTGCGGGTCGTAGCCGGCTCTGACTTCTTTTACTAAAACGACGTCGTGCTCGCCTACGCTTATGACGTAATCCTTGTTCTTGTCCGGGAACATACCGGATATCATATCAAACGGTATGGAATCCGAGCGCGAGTTGAATTTTATGAGCATTACGACGCGCAGTACGTCCGTGCTGAAATGAAGTTCCTTTGATTTTATATAAATATCGGAAGGTAAGATATTGTCAAGTATTATGTTTTTGATGAACGAGCTCTTGTCGTATTTCTCGTCGTAGAGGTTTTTGATGTTGTTTAAGGAAACGGCAAGTATCCCGCAGATCTTCTCCGCCGTCTTGTCTTCGCCCTCCGCAAAGACTATATACTCCGCTTTTGCGGCGGAGCCGATGGGACGGTACGTATAGCCGTTTATCGTAACGGTGTCCGACGTGTACGCAAGCTCGTCTCTTACGCCGCGGCGTATCTCGCCTATGCGCACGAGTTCGGAACAGGCTATGACCGCGCCGTTTTCGTCAATAACTCCTATGGTGCGGTCAACAACGTCCTTCATCTGGTGTATTATACTTTGAAACAGTCTGTTTGACATATCTTTTTCCATCCTCTTTTTTATTATTGGTGCGCAGGCGACCGTCTGACCGCCCCGTGTTTTGCGGGAAACCCCGCCGCTCTTATCTTCCCGGCAGGGGACCCCTTTTATAACATTTATAACATTCTACTATAATTTTTAGGCATTTTCTATATAATACCATAAAATTTTTTATAAACTTTTTAGTCTTTCGACGATGTGTTTGTGATATTTGACGAAATCAGCCGAATTCGTAAGATACGGCGGACATAACGTAGACCGGCGCGGTCTCGCAGCGGAGAATCCGTTCGCCGAACGTTACGGACGTCAGTTTCGCCGCGTCCGCAAGCTCTTTTTCAGCATCGGAAAAACCGCCCTCCGGACCTATGAAAACGTGTATTTCCTTGCCTTTTATTATCCCGGATAAAACGCGGCGCAGGGAAGTGTCTTTTTCTTTTTCGTAGCAGAAAATGCCTGCGGCGTTATCCGGCAGGGAACAGACGGCTTTTTTGAAGCCGGCAAGCGGGAATATCTGCGGTATGACGCCTCTTCCGCACTGCTGCGCCGCCTCGCGGCAGATATCTTTATATCTTATCAGCTTCTTTTCAAACGCTTTACCGTCCGGACGGGATATGCAGCGGTCGCTCAAAACCGGTATTATGCCGGATACGCCCAGCTCCGTGGCTTTTTGTATTATGAATTCAAATTTATCGCCTTTCGGCAGCGACTGGTATATGTAAGTCTTTACGGGAAGCTCCGCGGGAGAGGGCTTTATATCAACTATTTCGCATACCGTTTCATCCGCTTTTGCGCTTTTAATAATGCAGACGGCGTCTTTACCTTCGCCGTCGCAGATTATTAAGCTTTCTCCCGGACGCATCCGCAGTGCGGAGGCGATATGTACGGAATCCCTGCCCGTTATGGTAACGAGCTCCGCGCCAAGATCGATCTCCGGTAAGAATATGCGCGTCACTTTTCCTCGTCCTCCGGGATCACGACGGCGAGAAATACGCAGTCCTGACCGCCCGTCGCTATCATGCCGTGCGGATATTTGGAGTCAAGATATATGCAGTCTCCGGCGTCAAGCATTTCCGTCTTTCCGTTCACCACCATGCGCAGAGTGCCGGATATGACGAGGTCGAATTCCTGTCCGTCGTGGACGGAGAGCGGTATGGGCGCGTGCTGAGCTTCGTCGGAATAAGGCGCGGTGACCATGAACGGCTCCACCTTCCTGCCCTTGAAAAGATACGAGATGTTCTTATATGAAAAACCGTGACGGCGCTCCACGGGTATGCCCTCGTTCTTTTTTACCACCTGGTAGACGGAGAGCCTCGGCGTTTCGCCCATTATAAGATCCGTTACGTCCACGCCAAGATGATGGGCGCATTTGTATAAAAACGATATCGGTATGTCGCGCTCGCCTCTTTCGCAGGCGGTGTAAAACTCGGTATCGGTCCCGGTGACCGCCGCCATTTCCTCAACTGAAATGTCAAGTATGTCGCGCATCGCCGCAAGACGCGTGCCTATATTTTTGAGATCGGATTGTTCCATAACTGCCTCCATATCGTTTATTGCTCTTATTTTACCATATTTTTTTACATATTTCAATAGATTATATGTGTTATGCGGTTGATTTTTTATTATTTTTCGGTTATAATTCGGTTAATGAAATTAAAAGGTGTGTGTTATGGACGTTTTATACTCTTTTGACGATTATCTTAAAAGACTGCAGAATGCCGGACTTGTAACGGGTCACGGCGGCAGCCTTGACGGCAAAATCGGATTTTTGTGCTGTGACTCAAAAAAAGCCGTGCCCGGCTCAATGTTCGTCTGCAAGGGCAATCATTTCAAACCCGAGTATTTGGCCGACGCCGTTTCGCGCGGGGCGGTATGTTATGTTTCGGAAAAAGATTACGGCGCGGATATCCCGTATATCCTCGTGTCCGACGTGCGCGCCGCTCTGGCGGAGCTGTCCGATACGTACTACTGCTCGCCGTGGAAAAAGCTGCGTCTGACGGCGGTCACCGGCACGAAAGGCAAAACGACCACGGTGCATTTCATAAAGGCGCTGCTTGATAATTATTTTGAAAAACACGGCTCCGCGCCCGCCGGTCTTATCTCGACCGTACAGACGTTTGACGGCGTGACGGCGGAGGAGAGCGTAAACTCCACGCCGGAGTCGATAGACCTGCAGAGGATTCTTTATAACTGCTGTGAAAACGGGCTGAAAGACGTAGTCTGCGAGGTGTCGAGCCAGGCGCTCAAATACCACCGCGTAAGATGTATAAAGTTCGATACTGCGGTCTTCACGAACATCGGAGAAGACCATATCTCACCCGTCGAGCATCCGGATTTTGAAGATTATTTCAGCTCAAAATTAAAGATATTTTCTCAATGCAAAACGGCTGTCATAAGCCGCGACTGCGAGCATTTTGAAAGAGTTCTGTCCGCCGCGTCCGCCTGCGAAAAAGTCGTGACTTTCGGGTCAACACCCGACTGCGACGTGTATTTTTATAACGTCAGAAAAGTGGACGGAAAGACCGTTTTTTCGCTTAAAACGCCGCATTTTGAGGGCGAATTTTCGCTTAAGATCGCCGGATTTTTCAACGTCGCAAACGCCGCCGCGGCGGTCGCCGCAACGCTGCCGTACAACGTAGACGTGCAGACGATAAGAGAAACGCTTGCGGAAACGTCCGTCTCCGGCAGGATGGAAACGTACGGCACGCCGGACAACTCCGTCGTCGCCATCGTGGACTACGCGCACAACGCCATGTCGTTTGAGCTGTTGTTTTCGCACGTGCTCAAAGAATACCCGGGATATAAGATAGTTTCGGTCTTCGGCTCGGTCGGAAACAAGGCGGAGGTAAGGCGCTACGCTCTCGGTAAAATAGCGGGAAAATACAGCGATTTCGTGTATATAACCTCGGAGCATCCGGACTATGAGAGCCCGTACGCGATAGCGGAGCAGATAGCCGAGGGCATAAGGGAAGGCAAGGCGAAATATACGGTCATCCCGGACAGAGAGCTTGCCGTCACCACCGCCGTAAAGGAAGCGGAGGACAAGACCGTAGTGCTTGTTTTAGGCGTCGGAGACGAGACGACGCAGAGGATAAACGGCGTTTTGTACGAGCGAAGATCGGACAGCGAATGCGCGCTGGCCGCCCTGAAAGAAAGAAGTGGAGTTTTGATTTAATGAAGAAAATAACGGTATTTATAATATTGACCGCTGTGTGTTTAGGCTCGCTCTGCGCGTGCTCGGAAAAGAAGCCGGAGGGCAAGGACGCGTTTTCCTCGCCCACGGTCATATCGGAGCTTTTGTGCGCATACGCGGAAAGCGTCTCGAAAAACGCGCTTAAACCGTCCGTATCGTCGACCGCCGAGGACGACGCGGAATACACGTATATGACGGAGGACGGAGCGCAGACCGCGCATACGAAGCTCACCTCGTCTTATAACGCCGCGACCGGCGCGTGGAGCGTATCCGCAAAAGACCACACCGTGCTGTTCTCAAACGGACTTTCCGTAAACGGTCAAACCGTCAGAAGCATAGCGGATAAAAAGGCTTTGCAGAAAGCCGTTGACGTCTTCATCAAGGCGTTTGCAGAGGCTGCGGACGATAGCGATTACGAAACCGCGCCGGACAGCATAAGAGCCGCGGAGGACGACGTCGAGACGGACCGCGTGACGCTCAAGCTCGAGCGCGACAAATATCTTCCGGCGTTCAATAAAGCTTTTAACGCCGTGAAAAACGACGCGGAAGCAAAGCGGTATATAACGGACGTTTTAGGCTTTTACGGCCTGCTCCACGACAGGGAAGAGAGCGCCGATCAGCTGTTTGATAAAGTCATGGAAAGCCTTGAAAACGCAGTGAAAGACAGTACCGGTCAGCTCGTCTGGCAGAGGTATATTTATAACGGAAAAGCGGTCGCGGCGCGGCTTAAATTCACAGACAACGTCATAAGGTATATCTGCGCGCAGACGGAGTCCTACACGGAGCTTGAATTTTCGGCGACTGTCGGCGGAAAAGAGATAACGGCGGCGTACGAGACGAGACGCACCGGTATGTCCGACACGTATAATATACGCATATCAAACGGAGACGAGATAACGTATTTCGACGGCACGGCGGAGAGCGCGTACAAGAGTGGAAACATAGGCTTTGAGCTGCGCGCGACGAAAAACGCAAATGTGATAAACGGCTGCAAACTTGACCTGTCGTTCAACGGGGAAAAGAAGCTGACGTATAAAGGAAGCGGCAATTTCACGGTAAAAGGCGACAAAAAAACGTTTTCGTTCGAGCTTTTGTTTAACGATACTGAAAACGTGGAGATCCCGCCGGCGCAGAGCGGAGAGACCGGATTATATGAAGCAACAGAGAGAATATTCAAATAAAAAAACTGCCGCTACGGCAGTTTTTTACTATGAATTCGTTATTTTTCAATTGTCCCGCTTATCGTTGCAGTATACATATCG
>JAEEGJ010022681.1_pt1 | contig 13295 bp, 7 predicted proteins | sample 8958761 | NCBI WGS metagenome assembly JAEEGJ01 (sample SAMN16246546, study PRJNA631951) | gut metagenome | biome: gut microbiome; feature: rumen; material: RS-attached | host: Bos | place: Iran: Karaj | collected 2018-10
AATCTTTTCTGTCAGCTACGCCAATTGTAATCTTCTTATCATCTGGATTATCGGATATCTTTTGTATCTTCCGCAGCGAATCATAGCTTTTTACATGACCATTTTCATCGACAACGGGATTTGTCAGTTCAACCTCATAGATTCCGTAATTGGAAAGATGTTTGCCCTGTGGCATACTGTCAAAGAAGTATTGCACTGTTGTATTAGGTGATTCAAGACACTTCACTGTGTCGTTCAGCAGTGTATCATCAAGATAAACAGCCGTATATACCTTGTCATGCGCTGTTGTGAAGTCCGCATCGCTCCATATTTTGTTGGCACGGATACCGAAGCCGCGGCAGTTATTTACTGTCACAGAAGCGTCCATGCCTTTTTTTATTGTTCCGGCACTGTTTATTGCGGCAGTGTGTTCCACACCGTCAACAATGTACTTTTTGTCGATATTATAAGAACTGATAAGCGAGCCGTTCATACTGTACGAAAGCTTTGTGTCCTTGTGAACATCAACTATATGTACCTGATAATTAGTAAGGTCAGGAGCATTAGCATCAAAAGTGAACACTGCGTTGGTGTCAGGATAAACGAGTTCCATTATCTGACTTGGGATGAGTTTTGCGTTTTCGGTATTACCGTCATATACTGCAAGTTTTATCTTGTCGCCGTCATGTGCATTTGTTCCCCAGATAGAACCGTTTACAGTCAGTGTATTTTTAGCAGGATCAGCAATTGCAGAAATGTTTGAGCCTTTATCAACAGTTATTTTATAAGCCTCATACTGATCTGCATTGGAAAGAGCTGTTTTTGACTCCTTGTAATTGAACGCAAATGTTGTTGTGTTGGGGTCTTCTGCCTCGCTGCACTCATTAACATATCCGTAAACCAGATTATCAGATTTATAGAGTGCAACCAGCTGCTGTTCATTTGCATTGTTTACGTCATCCCATTCAAGATTTACAGACAGTTTGAAAACGCCGCCTTCGTCATTGATCGCATAACCTCTTTCACAGTAATAGTCGAGGAGCTTGTATCCGACAGGTATCTCATAATCACGCTCTATTACCATAAACTTTGTTCCGACAAGCAGACCGGGAACATGAACAGTGTAACCTGCCGGAATGTTAGAAATAGAACCATAAGGCGATGTGTGCGAGGTAAGTTTTACTCTGGTCTCTTCATCCAGTGAAGAAATCTGATAAGCGGTGATGCCGTTAGGGTAATCAGTGGAAGTATAACGCTCAAACTGCTGCTTTGCTGCATTCCATTTGCATACTTTATATTCGGGGTCAAGCACATTATACGCTCTAAGCGATGCAAGCTGAAGCTCCGAACCTGTTCCGTTAGAAAGGTAAAGACGATAATTGAATGTAGTTTTATCCTCTTTGGTCTCGTCAGCGGGATTGCTGAAATGCAGTTCATTATTCTTAACTTTAACCTTGCTTGAATAAAGCTTCTTGGTGATATTCAGCGCCTGTATGCTATTCGGCGTGATCTCATTTTTCAGTGTGATTGCAGGTAATGCACCAACCTCAGCGGCTTCCATAATAAGATCCTTGATATTTCCCGAAGCAATAACGTCTTTTTCCGTAAAATCTACTGTATGCGAATTACCTTCATCATCAGTAATTTCCGAATCGGATGAAACATTGTATATGTCACGGTTTACTGCACACTCAACAATCTTGTAATGCATAGCGTCATCAGGGAAGCTGATTTCAATAGGTTTTCTGGGGACTACAAAGAATACATTTTCGTATGTTTTATTCACGTTAGGAGGTTTATACTCTGCTGCGTATTTCACGCTCTGCGTTGAATTCTGATACGAAACACTCGGCGTATTCTCCTCGGACTTATCTGTAAGGTAATACCAGTCCTGATCATCTTCATCATTTTTCTGATACATAATCTGTATCGGGAACTGTACACCATTGAGGTCTGTCTGATCAAGATCGCCGTCCTCCGTGCTGGTAAACTTCTTTTCAAACTGTACATTACCGGGGGTAACGGACGAAATGTTGAAACGCATATGGAGGTTTGATGCACCTTCACCGCGCTCCATGTAGAATATTTTCATGTGATGCTCGGTGTAGTCCTTGAAAATATTCTCAAACTCTCCGGGATTATTTTTATCTTCGGCAAAGAACTGACTGAGATAGGCATTAACTTCATTCTGTGACGGTTCTGTATTATGTTCTGCCTTATATCTTTTTTTATAATTGGATTCAAATACCGTTTTTAAAGTACCGATCTGCGTTCCGTTTATTTCGACCTTTCCTGTTTTAAAGTTTACTTTTCCGCCGACCGCAGAGTGAATACCACCAAGGTCAAGTACAAGTTCGCCGTCAACATAAAGCCAGAAGTCATCATCACCTGTAAATTCGAAGATAACATCATGGCCCCATGCATCAAGACCGCTTGGTGTCTGTATAAACTTTGCTTCAAGTTCCATACCGAAATGATAATCAGGATTATTTATAAGATGAAGTTTTTCATATTTTCGCGGTTCATCATCAGAAAGGCTGTTCTGAAGGGCATTATACTCATTTATACCGTTTGTACTTGCATAAATATCCGCATCAATATCATTGTACGGATAGAACTGTCCGTGTTTTAAGGAAGGCTTAGATTGTGAATCATGAGTTCCCAATTCTCTGTAAACGGTAAAATCATATCCTGTTTCAGTATGTTCAACACCATCTTCATCTTTATAGGTATGTGTATATTGTTTCTTCTGATGGTTCTCTCCTCCAAAGAGTGTCGCAAAGTTCTGACAGCTGTCAAATTCAAAATAGCCGCTGGCATCATGGATACTTTGTATAAAAAGATGATTTGCGTTTTCCAATTTATCAGGCTTAAACAATTGTGACAATGATTTATCTAACTTTGTTTTAGGATATCCATCGCTTTTCAGGTCAGAAGATAGAATATCCTTTACAATACGCTGTGGGTTACTAGCATCCCATTGTGAACTATCGCCTAAAACACTATTCTGTTCATTACGGCTGCTTTTGTTAAAATTTATCATTTTCATTTTTATGCCATAGTCATAATTATCGACAGTTGCAACGGTATGCAGTTCATCCGAAGTATCATCCTGAGTTTTATTTATAACGGCAAAATAGTAGTCGTGTGCATATGCCATATCTTTTGCTTCAATTTGAGTGGTATTTTTATTGCAAACCGCAGCATAGCCGTAGTTATCAAAATCCCAGGAAAGTATGGTCGAAAAGTATTCGCCGTAATTAACAGCACCTGAACCTGTCACCTCATAAGTACGTCCGGGCAGAAGCAAACCGGGTTTTGATATTGATGTAACACTGCCGTCAAACTGCGGATTCAGGTAACGTCCCGAATATTGATTCTGTAAGTCATAGTAGCCGGTTTCCTTGCCGTTCTCAGTGTATACGCTCAGTTTCCAGAGAAGAGTGTTGACGGAATCACCCATCCACATTAATTTATCTCCGTATGCATAGCAGCGCTTTAAGGAGCCATCATAGTTGATTGCGTAAAAATCATAGCGTTCGTCGGTCTCATTCCAGATACGTGTATAGATAATGATTTCCTGCCCGTCGCAGGCTCTTTCTCCGTCAGATACGCTTATTCTGTCTGCGGTATATGTTATCCTCTGATCTGTAGAAAGTATAGTTTTCTTCACAAACCATAAGTCAGTACCCGTATCATCAAGGGTAAAGGCGTTATTCTTAAAATTTATGTATTTATTATTCACCGTATCCAATAACTGGATACGCTTTCTTGTATCTGTAGCGACCTTAGGGGTAACAGGTTTAACCTTAAAGGCTGTTGCCTCATTTGAGTCATCTGTCATAGATAGTGAACTGCCGTCAGATTTGAGATATTTGTTCGTTACAGAGTCTTTCAGCTTATACTTGTCAGATTCTGTCCATTCAAACTTCCATTCGGTAATATCTACATTATCCGTAATGTAGAGTGTTTTTCTTGAACTTGAACTACCCGCATCACGGGTATCAACGCCGTACATCTTTGCAAAGATGTTTTCTTCTTCTGATGCAAGGCCATAGCCGATGGAATTTCCGTCGGTATATGACATTAAGCCATATGGAGCGATTTCATTTCTTGTGCAGTCAAGTTTGTAGGGGTCGTCTGGAGTATTATTGGATTTATAATATGATTTCAACCTAAGTGTATTAGTATTTAAACCTTCCCATGCTACAATAGCTCCTACTCCCGGAGAATTAGTGTTTTTTGTTAACCAATATTCTTTTGTTCCTGTTCCGATGCAGCCTTTACACACAATTCCTGCTGGTGAACTATCAGTATTCTCTAATGTAAAAATTGTTGCTAAACTATTATCGGTTACAAGAGATAATCCTGCTCTTCCAGTATTTTTAGATACACTTGTTAACTGGAAATAATTGTTAGTTGTTCCATTAGAAAAATAAATGCGAAATTGATGTAAAGCAGCATCACCAACTTGTTCAAAAAAAACTTTAGGTACATTATCTGAAGCTAAGTCCGGAGAACTAAAATTTGATGATTGCAAACCATATCTATCACTATTGTTCGAAACATTGCTTACAATTGTGTCCGTTATATAATTGTTTTCTTGATTACAAATATATAATCCATTTGCTCCTTTATCTGCTATCGCGTCAATTGTTTGGGCTACTTGCCAACCACCATCTTCTAAATGCTTAACATTCGCCAAATCCGAATTATTCTCGGTTATCTCATAAACCGAAAATCCCGTAGCAAAAAAGCTTATCTTGCCTTCTTCAACAGCTATTTCAGTTATCTGCTCTCTTGTGCCGTCATCATGGATATGCCATAACTCAATATTTTCAATGCTTGTGATAACAGGGTCGTTTATTTCAACAAGTATCGGGTTTTCTTCACCTGGCTGATACTCATTTTCGCCGTCAGTGATAGTGATATCATAAGCGGCAATACCGTCATGTTCTTCCGATACATCAACAGCCTCAGCCTCTGCGCCCTCAGGCAGCATGCCGTCAAGTGTTATGATCTGTTCTGCTTCTTCGCCGTTCGGATGCAGTTCAATGCTCTGATAAGTGAGTTCTGTATCAGACATACCTGTTGTCTCGCTTTCAGTAACCGACGTTATCTCAGTCGTTGCCTCGGTTGTTGATACAGTAGTCTGCGAAATCGTTGTTTCATCTGCTATAGTAAAAACAGGTGATATATTTGATGCTGCCAGAACAGCTGCAGAAATAAAGCTCACAATTCTTCTTGTGATATTTTTTAGCATCTTGCTCTCAGCCCTTTCATCAGTTTTCAGTAAAGTTGTTTTTCTGCACGGAAACGGCAGAAGATTCAGCTGGATTTACTGTAACAGCCTGTGCCTCAATGTTGATTATATAGTTCTGATCAAATACTCCGAGGTAGTCCTTTTTTAAAACAGGTATCTCCAACTGGTCAAACAATTCTGCTGTTTCTTCCTGCGGTTTAACAATTCGCATCTCGTAGTTTTCACCATTCTTAGGTTTATTTACATAGTAAAAATAAAACACCTGTTCTGTTGTACCGTCATTCAGTATACGTTTTCCTTTATTTTCCATATAATAATCAAGATTGTAACATTCATCCAAAGTCCAGTTTTCAATTTGAGCACTTTGATTATTGAAACCAAAAAGCGGCGATGTTGTATTGCCGTTTAACATTTTTATCGCATTCAAAATAGAATTCAGTCTGCGGTCATTATTATCAAAATCCGCCGCATACTCCGGGGTTCTGCCGTTTGAATCAAATCTTCCCAATGATACCGTCATTTTTAGACGGATATACAGATTATTCTGACCTTCATTCCTTGCATAAGGATTTTTTGGTATCAACATTCCTGGTTCAGATGCTTTGGCTTTATTCTGACCAACAGCGTCCCATTCAGGTTCTAATAGCTTTACTGATGTATTCTTCGCTATATACTTGTTCGTAACTGCGTCTTCGCTGTGATAATACGAAAAAATACCTGCTAAAAGCAGAACATACACAATAAAAACAAGTGCAGCCGCAGTAAGCATCTGCCGCTTATTGCCATGAAACAAACGATTCAGACTCTGAATGATCCGCTCCACAGATATTCACCCTTTCATTCCTTATTTTTCTTATAAAATATACCTGATATGATAAGCAGTATTGCGATTATTCCAAGCAGCAACGCTCCTTTGAAAGTATGCAAAGAATCGAATAATCTGCCGATATGAGGTATTGCAAATACAGTTTTGCCTATATAGTTTTCTTTTGTAACAGGGTCAGGATCTTCAGCATTATTTGCATCACCTTTGGTTATTATAACATTATCCATTATTTTCTCTGCCCTGTGAGTTACAAGCATATCATCACTTACACGGAATGATATTACATCGCCTGCTTTTATGTTCTCATACTTGCTGTATGTGCTTACAAAGCACACGCTTCCAATCGGAAGCAGTTCTCCCATTGAGCCTGATTTTACGTGATACAGCCGTATACCACATAAATATACTATTGCTAAGATAATACCGACAGTGATAATCGTTGTTGATATTATCTCATAAAGCGTATTGAATATTTTTTTGATCTTCGCCATAATTATAACAAAACGCACCCAATTCCCCCATAAGAATCAAGTGCGGATATATGCAGAAAAAAGCGCATAATATGCGGTTTTGCCATTATTCTTCAAATTTATATATCATACAGAAATATCTGTAATTATCCAGTAAAAAGCAGGCTGTCGTGGGGAATCATTCCTGCTGTTCAATTGTAGGTCCTATAATTCCAATCAGTACGCCTCTTGCGTCTTCGTACTCATAGGTACAGGTCGACAGCAGAAGCAGTCTGTCGTTTTCTTTAATGTCATACTTATTCTTTGTTGCATAATCTGCTGATGCAAACAGGTCATCAATATATTTCTCACGCTCCGGTGTATCTGATACGTGATAAATCATAGAATCATCGGGAACATTTAGATATGCAAAAAATGAAACTGTATGCATTCCGTCATGAAGTGTGAGCTGTCCGACGGGATTTGCCGCCATAAATGCGCTGTCCTTGAACAGAGCAATATCCGCAAACATTCTCTGCTGCGGCATATGGTGAGCATATACTATTGAGTTGAATCCGCTGAAATCAGATGCGCATCGATAGTCCAGAAAAGGACATCCAAGCTCATAGTTGTATTTCATGTCAAATCCATTGTGCAGATAGAAGTTATTGTCCTCAGCCTGAGCTATAGGAAAATCTATATGTGTATTTGGTATGGTTATCCATCCCACAACACTGCTGTTTATCATTGCCGCATCCGTAAGCGGATCAGTCTTTGCCGTTTTTGCAACCGTTATTGCAGTCGTTTCTGTAGATGGAACTGTAATTGCAGCTGTGGTTGTTTCAGGCACGGTAACAGCAGGCTTTATCTGGGCGAAAAGCTGATTCTGTTCGGTATTTGCCGAAGATATCTGCCTTTCGGGTATGATAACATCGTCATAATAACGCCATCCGCAATAAGCACCTGCACAAACAAGAACTGCAGTCAGCGTATACAAAATACGGATTTTCATTTCTTTTCACGTTTTTTTCTGTCTTTGTGTATAAGCACAAGCAGAAATGCTATCATTGCAGATATTATGCCAATTAATACCAGCCATATCTTGCCGTCCTTTGCAAGATATCCTGTGAGCGGAGTTTTGAAAATGCTTCTTGACGATGTAGTTGTTACAGTCTGCGAACTTTCTTCTGTTGAAATGGAGATACCATCAGCTGTTGTGGAAACTGCTGTTTTTGAAGTAGTAACATTTCCTGAATTAACATTTGTAGAAGCGGGAGAGGTTGTTACTGTATAACCGCTTATAGGCATAACGGATGCGAAAAAAACCCACTTGAATTCTATCTCGCCCTCTGCGTACCCCGATCCGTTCGGACCTGTAAGAACGTGTGTGCCGTTGACGTCAACAAGTTTGTGTCCGTTATCCACATTCTGAATAACATCAAGGTCATTCCATATAACTTCCGCACGGAGCACATGGCTGTCTCCTGGGGTATATCTGCCTGTGTCGTAGTACGTCTGACTGAGGTCGATATTTCCTTTGCCGTTTACATCGCCCTTGTAGAATTCGTTGCCGTCGAGGTAGAATGTACATTGACAGCCTTTTTCAAGGTCAATCTCACCGTTTTTGAACAGCGGCTCAACATAGAAGTATATGTTGTATGCCTCGTCATCACGGAGATTCATAAGCTGGACCTCTTTTGAATAGGTCACGCCGTACTGCATATTTTCCACATGGAAGAAATATTCTCCTGTAGCGGAGTTGACGGGTCTGCCCTCTGAATCGAGAGCTGCCAGCCTCTCCGGAAGTCCCTTTACCGCACCTTCGGGTAAAACAACCTCCGCAAAAGCTGTCATATGATAGCTTAAAGATGAAAGGAGAAGGAGACAGCTTGACAAAGCGGTCAATAATTTCTTCGCACGCATTGTGCTGTCTCCTTTCCTGTAGATTTTATGTATTATGCCATGGGCATCATGTGGTTGCTGTCCATGTAACCTTTGCAAGGTCAGCAGCAGCAGTTGCAGATCCGCTTGCTCCGATTGCAGCGCTTCCGGTTGTTGCAGCCCAACCGCTCTTAACAGAATCAGCAGTCTCATTTCCAGCATTGTCCTTTGTGACCTGAATAGATTCAAGGTTAACGTTGAGATCAAAGTCAAATGCGAGGAAATCCTCCTGAGTAGTGCCGCTGTCAAGCTGAACGTTCTTAACGAGGATTTTTGTTTTTTCACCCGATTCTACATCATCTGTGTAGTAGAATGTTGTACCGGTACCTATTTTCTGCCATTTATCAGCTGTATCATCGCCGATATTATCAAGCTCTATATTGATCTTCAGAGTATCGCTTCCGCCTGTCTGTGAAACAGCAAAATAGGGATTGGTAGTGCCGAAAGGCGATGGGGCAGTTGTTGTGGGCACATTATATGTCCATGTGAGGTCATCATTAGCTAATGTGTTTTCTTTTGCAGTGTATACCTTAACAGTTGCAAGTGCTGTATCGAAGGCATCTCCGGACTTTCCGGCAAGCTCAGAGATATAGACGTTATTACCCTTGTTTGCCATGCCGCCGCTTACAGTGCTGTTATTGGCAGTCTTGAGTGCATAGTAATTTGTTCCGTTGAAGTAATAGCCGCTGAACTGAGCTGTAGCAGGATTAGCATTGCCTGTTGTAGAATCAAGGTCATAGTTCCTTCTGAAAATGAACAGACCGGCAGCACTGGGCGTGAAGGTATCGCTGTCAACAAGCTTTACTGCTCCCTGACCAGTTGTATACGCTGTCTTGTCGCCGTAATTCGTTCCGCTTTCGGACTGATTTGTCGTATAGTTGTATGCAGCGCCGGCATAAGCAAGCTCGCCTGACTGGAGAGCCTTTCTCTCATCGTCATCCAAAACTCTGTAGTAATTGTCAGAAGCATCTTTCTTTTTAAGCTTCAATGTGGTATAAGGTGCTTCTGTTACATCGGTCAATGTAGTTGTCTTGAATGTTGTATAAACAACACCAGTGTCGCCTTTAACGAGTTTCATATCACCGGTGAGCCACATACGAACGAAAGCGTCAACATTACCGGTATTGATAGCGGCTGCTTCCTTCTTTATGATCTGACCTGGAACCCATTCCTCATGCGGTGTGAAATCTTCGGCAATGCTTACATTGTAGCTTGCATTAGCGCTCAGACGGTTAGTTACCTCATCCTTGCTGGTGAACCATGCAAAGGTACTGCCTGCCATAACAGCAGCTGCAATACAAAGTGATGCAATTAAAACCCGTTTTTCTCTGGAAGACTTTTTCTTCTTTTGAACATCATTTTTCATAACTCTATCCTCCTGATATTTAAACAATGTTGTTTTAATCTGCCTTGACGTTATCGTCGGCATGAATATTTTCATTTTTTGATTTCAGATCAAAGTAATACTTCATCATCTTGAAAAATATGAGTATCAACACGATCAATGGTACGATAAAATACCACCTTAACTGCACAAATCTTACTATTACTCCCAATTTCGGAACGTGAAACTGCACCTTTCCGATAACTCGGCTCTCATCAATAAGGAATGAGTCTTCGGTGTTGTTAGCGTCACCCTTTGTTCTGAAACAAGTAACACCAGTGCCCTGATAGTCGGTAAATTTTTCTGTAACCCGGTGTGTCAGGTATGCTTCGCCTCCGCTCGACGGGTTAAAAGTGATGACATCACCTGTATTTATGTTCTTTGCATCTGAGATTTTTACAAAGACCATATCTCCGCTTGAAAATTCGGGAACCATTGAGTCAGTAAGCACAACATAATACCTAAAACCAAACAACGACTTATTCGGACTCTTGCTTGCCGCAAAAAAAACTGCGATAATTATAATAAAAAAGGATAAACAGTATATAAAGAACTTGCGGATTGCCAAAAAAACGCGAGTTCCTTTGCTTATATCAACACTTGCTTCTTCTTTTGCAGTCGTACTCACTTATGGCATTCCTCCCATCCTTTTTTCAAATATTATATTGCAATTTAGTACATATTTTGCCATATATATAAATTATATCACAGAATAAACTGCATGTAAATAGAATTTATTTCCTTTAATAATCTTTTTTTGAAAAGATTGTCGAATCTATACAATTATACACTATAATAATTGCCACTTAATACAAAAAAAGAATATTGACGCCGAAGATTCACTCATACTAATTGTACATGTAGTAATATTCGAGTGAGGTTGTACCTATCGTCATAGGACTTGTTCCCGCCAAACCGACCCCTGCTATGATTCTGTCTGACGATGATAAGATATTTCCATTCCTTCTTCACCATGCAAAAGAAAAGCCTCCCCATATGAATAGGAAGGCTTTTCACTAACGTCAAAAGAGTATTATCTCCAATGTTACAACTGAATATGGCTGCGACGGCTGAAATAGAACCAACGATCTTCGTGGGATTGGATATACTATGAATATGTCATGCAGTATTCTCGAATACCGTATAAACTATACTCAGCTAAATGAGGCTAAAAAATATTGTCAACCATAACCTATGCCATATTCCATTCAGATCTTATTATGTTTTTTTCTTTCCCGCTTGTTCTCATACATAAGCTGATCCGCACGTTGCATCACGTCCGTTACGGTGCTGTTTTCCGACGAGTTGAAAACAGCAAAGCCCTTGGAAAGATGTACCTGTTCCCATGGTTCAGAAGTGGATACATTAATCTTTTCTGCGAGTGTGTCAAACTGTTCCAGAAGCGCATCTCGGTTCAGATAGTCCTCATTCTCCAAGATGACGGCAAACTCATCTCCGCCCATTCGGAACACAGGGCTGTGCTTGAACACCTCACAGATGATATGAGCGGCTTTTTTCAGGTAAATGTCACCTTTATCGTGTCCGTACTGGTCATTGATCAGTTTAAGATAATCGCAGTCGAATACGCCAATCGCAAACGCCAGTTCCTTTGCACCGCTGTCGAGATCTTTCTGCATTTCATTGATGTGATTTGAAAGGGCGCCTTTGTTTTTTACTTTTGTCAGCGCATCGAGAAATACTTGTCCGTTTAGCTTGCTGATATGCGCTTTTACCGTATCAGACAAATTATTGAACGACTTTGTCAGTCTGCCCAGCTCGTCGTCTGCGGCGTAGGGGAGTACAAGATCATAGTTTCCGCGTTCTATATGTTCCGCTGCGGCGGTAAGCTGCTCGAGCGGTTTTGTAATGCGCCTTGTATAATACATCAAAAATAAACTTGCCACGATGAGTACGATGACAGCGGCCAGTGAGATATTCAGAATAAGGCCCTTCCATTCACCCTGTGTTTCGGAAACGGGTACAGTAACACTCAGTCGCATACCGTTGCTTAGCGTACACCAGACTGCTGCTTTTTTCTCTCCGTCATAAGTGTAACGGATAACTTTGTTCTCGTCGCCCTCACGATAGGGAAACTCAAATTCGGGTTCCGATCTCAGATCTGCCACATCAATTTGCGGATGATAGAAGAGCTGCCCATCAGTATCGCTCAGAAATGCATATCCGTTATCATATAGACGGATACTGTTGATTTCCTCTGCCATTGTAGAGTAGTCCACTTCAATACCGATCACACCGATGAACCGTCCCTTCCAATAAACCGGTGCGTCGTAGGAAATGACGCGAACATCGAGATTATCTGTGATATACGGCGGCAGCCAGATAGGCTTCCCCTCATGCTTTGGAACGGTAAACCATACCAGCCTTGAGGTGTCTTCCACATCATACTGTGTAATATCGGTCACTTCATGCTCTTCGAATCCCTTACCATCCAAATCTGTATACCAAAAGCCCTTTATCGCAGACGAGACCGATGGATCGATGCGGTAATAATAGGTCAAGACGCCCTTGGTCTTGGAAGCCATCATCCCGAAGTATTCCCGGGTTCTCTCCATATGCGCTGCAAGTTGCTCCTCACTGTTCACGCTGTTCAGTTCTTCCTCAGCAAATGATGTCACTTTTGTTATCGTATTCTGCACGCTGTCAAAATAATAATCAAGACTTCGTTGTCCCGACGTACATAGCATCTGGAGCAGTTGGTCTGATTTATGGCTCTCGGTTGTGCGGATAAAGACAGCACTGAGAAGGGTAGTGACTACAAGAGATATCAGTATCACACAAAGCATTGTAAAAGTGATTGCGGTTCTCAATGAATGTGGCAAGAATCTGGATTTTGGCTTCATGGCAGGCTCCTTTTTATCGAATCAGTTGTCGATTCGGTCAGAAGTACGGAAAATGCTCAATACAAACGCAGAAAGCAACATGAGCTGCATGCGTATTGTATCTTCCAAAGGTTAAACAAGTATGCTGTAATTACAGTGTATTCGCTGCGTCAAAGCGAACATACTGTTCAAGTTCCTTCTGTCATAATCAGTCTATAATTATTATAGCATAGTCGGGGAGAAAAAGTCAATCAGAATTAGTTAAAGTCAACTTGCACACTGAACTTATATCAGCCTTCAAGCGAATAATCATTTGCTGATATATAAATAGACCGACTGTTTTCACAATCGGTCTCATATCATAATCTTTTATTGCATTATTTTTGGTCACACAGAATTTGGGATTGATTCTGGATATGATTAATTTGTTATTTCATGATAGTCGGATATACGATAATATTTGTATAGCATTTGAATATGTAATCTTTCCTCTATCTCATGCATAGCATTGCAGAATCTAAGTGTCGGTGTCAATGACATCAATAACGGGTCACCCTCACGTATCCGCATAGTTCTGCGTATTTCCTTAGGGATGACGACACGTCCGAGGTCG
>JAEEGJ010022683.1_pt1 | contig 13294 bp, 12 predicted proteins | sample 8958761 | NCBI WGS metagenome assembly JAEEGJ01 (sample SAMN16246546, study PRJNA631951) | gut metagenome | biome: gut microbiome; feature: rumen; material: RS-attached | host: Bos | place: Iran: Karaj | collected 2018-10
TTGCCCCATAATAATTTATTTTCCGAAAAGGTATTTAAGTTTTTGGGGTGAAAATATGGAAAAACAAAAGTTTGCGCGCGTATTTTTGAATGCCGCGCTTGTTTCTGCTTTGAGTGGAGCCTCCTTTGGGGCATTTGCAGCTACATCGAGTCCGAACGTGAGTCTGGGCAAGAATCTCTATGTGGCGGGCGCTGTCAATTCCAACTGGAAACCGGAAGTCTACACTGATGGCAAGTTGGACTTCAACCAGGTGGCATCGGTATCGGATTTTGCATTGAACGTGGGTGAGGGCCCGACAAAGCTGTTCATCACGTGGGAGACTCGCGGTGATGAAGCCTGGGCTGGTGAAAAATATGTCCACGCGGCAAGCTGCCAGCATTCCGTGGATGCATTGGCGAGCCTTCAGAATTTCAAGGTGATGACGTCTGCGAATTCGACGAATGGCGTAGATGGCGACTGGGAGACTGTTGCCGAGGTGGGCGAGAGCGGTGCCATGTCCCGTGGGCTTGCAATTGATTTTGCTGGGAAGTCCTGGTTCCGCATTGTGGCGGAATCTCCGGTGAAAAATCTCGAGGAGGTCGGCGCTTACGATATTAGCAATGGCGCAAATGATACGTGGTTTTTCATGGGCACGAGCATTAGCCAGATGGGCATGAAGCAGTTTGCGGTCGATTCGAATTTTGCGCAGTTGATACATGCGCGTTTTGCAGATTACTACCCGGCGATGCTTCGCGGTGGCATTGGTTGTGTCACAAGCCAGGGCGTTGTCGATGCGCTCAAGTATTACGCGGAATACGTAGGGAACGTTAAGTTCTGGGCAATTGAAATGGGAACAAACGATGCCTGGGGCGGTAGCAATACGAATGTCGAAACGTTCACAAAGAACTTGCAGACAATTATCGATACGGCAAAAGCGCATGGCATTACTCCAATTATCGCCCGCATGATTGCGACAAATCCCGAAATTGCAAAGTGGCAGGTGCATCAAGATTACCTCGATGCCATTGACAAACTCACGTTTGATAACGAGCTTCCGAATGGTCCTGATTTCTACAATTACTTTTTGAAACATCCCGAAGAACTTTCTGCAAGCGATGGCGTACACCCGGCAGAGCCTAAGGGCGGACAGTCGATGCACCGCTTATGGGCAGAAGCTGCGGCGCCTTTGTACAAGTATGATCCGTGTGCCGGGAGACCGGATGTTGTTGGCTGTGGCGGAACGTCTCTCCCGAAAATGCACAATGTGAATTTTGCATTGCCGCGCGTGAACGTGAACGGTCGTGAAATTTCAATTTCCGGATTGCGCGAAAAAGATCACGTGACCATCATGGACGTGATGGGACACGTTGTGTGGAACGGCTCGGCGGGAATTCCGAAAATGCACGCTGGGAATTACTTCGTGAATATTCGCGGTGCAAAAACCAATTATTCGACGAAAATTTCGATAAAATAAAAGGACTTTGTACTCCTCTTTGAAATATTCCATTCTATAAAAACCTCTATTTTGATGTTCTTTTTTTCATACTTTTAGGAGATTGTCCCCATAAAAACCTATTTTACATTTTGGTGTTTGAGATGTGGGGTCGTGGAATGGAATGCTCAAAAAAATTAAATAGGCTCTGGGGCGTAGCACTTTGTGCGTTAGCATGCAGTAGTGCATTTGCTATTACGCCAAATCCCATCGTGAGTATGGGAAAAACCCTTTACGTATCTGGAATGAATAATTTCAGTTTAAATCCGCTTGCCTATACGGATGGTATCCTCAATTTTGACCAGATTGCAGAGGCGTCGGACTTTGCCTTGAACGTGGGCTTTGGTCCGAAAAAGTTGTTCATCACGTGGGATGCCCGCGGTGACGAAGCTTGGGCTAGCGGGGATTATGTGTATGCGCAGGGGTGTGTTCACAACTGGATGGAACATGCGACCTTGCAGAATTTTAAGGTGTTGACATCTGCGAATTCGACAAACGGCATAGACGGTGATTGGGAAATTGTTGCCCAGGTCGGGGAAAGCGGTGCCGCATCTCGTGGCATTGCGATTGATTTTGAGGGCAAGTCCTGGTTCCGTATTGTTGCTGCCGAGCCTGTTGCTAACTTGGAAGAAGTCAGTGCGTACGACATCAGTAATGATGGGGACGATACGTGGTTTTTCTTGGGTACTAGCATTACCCAGATGGGCATGAAACAGTTTGTGGTGGACTCAAACTTTTCGCAGTTGATCCATGCCCGTTATCCGAATCACTATCCGGCAATGGTGCGTGGCGGTATTGCCTGCGTTACGAGCCAGGGTGTTGTCGATGCCATTAAGTACTATGTGGAATACGCCGGAAATGTGAAGTTCTGGGCGATTGAATTGGGAACGAACGATACCTTTGCGGGTAACGGCGTGACTGTGGAAATGTTCGAAAAGAACTTGCAGACAATTGTCGATACGGCGATTGCTCATGGAATTACCCCGATTATTGCACGTTTGTTTGCGACGAATCTTGGCGAATCTGCATGGCAGGTGCATGAGCATTACCTGGCGGCTATTGACCGGGTGGTGGAACGCAATAACTTGCTAAAGGGACCTGACTTCTCGAGTTATTTTGCAGCCCATCCGGAAGAAATTGATGGCGACGGTATCCACCCGGCGAACCCGGCTGGGGGACAGTCGATGCATCGCTTGTGGGCGGAAGCTGTGGCGCCTTTCTACGATGGCAAGAAGTTTGAACCGGTCGTGGGCAAGGATTCATCGATGAATGCCTCCAAGAAGCTGGATTTGCATGTCGCTTTGCCGCAGGTTAGCGTGGAAGGGCGAACGGTGTCGGTTGCACGAGTGAACGAATCTGTTGCTGTCGCGATTGTCGATTTGACGGGGAATATCGTTTGGCACGGACGGATTGGAAATTCTGCTGATGGTTCATCGGAATCTTCGTTCCATTTGAATGCAATCCCGGCAGGGAATTACATTGTGAGAATTCGTGGCGCAAGTACATCGTACAAGACTCGAATTTCGATAAGATAATTGGCTTGATAAATGGCGAGAGTCCGGCGGAAATCTGCCGGATTTTTTTGTTGCGCTTTATCCTTAATTTTTGCTAGATTATCGTAAATCTTTATTGTGCTATTGGCGAAATGAAACCGTGACTTTATATTACGAGTATGAGTTTAATGAGAGCTATTATTTGTATGTTGCTTGCACTTAGCCTTGTGGGCTGTGCGGTGAGCAAGAATCCGAACCCTGTAATCCGTTACGGGGCGAATACGGGTGCTACGTTGGCAGGTCCGGGCTTTGCCGCCATGTGTGTAGCAGGTGCGTTAAGCGAAGACGGTTCTTCAAGTAAAGATGTAGAGCAATTAGGATTGTTTGGTATTGCGGCTGCTGCCGGAGGGTTTGTCGTTGGCGCTGTTCTTGGGGGAACGGTAGGCTTTTTCAAATGGATGTTCAACGGATTTGAAAATGACGATATCCCCAAAGCTGAGCCTTTGCCGGAAGATATTTTACCACCGGTAAAAAGCGATACCTATGGGGAAAAGCTGTAGAATAAAGGAGATGCCCGCTCGGAGGCGGGCATGACAAATGTTGTGGCGGGCATGGTTGCCCGCTTTTTTAATGCGCGAGGTGCAGCTTGCGGAGAACCTTTCCTAAAAGCTCGTTCAGGATGTCCTTCGCGTCTTTGCTGCCGAGGTAACGCTGGACAATGAGCGTGAGTGTAAAGAGCGCTACACCTGCGGCGCAAGCGTAAACGACGAGCGTTACAAAACCTGCATTGCGGACGAAATCATCAGAAATGTGATCGAGTCCAACGGCGGCTGCAATCATGATGCCGAAGGCTATGAGGGCGCGTGCCATGTTGAGGAGTGCATCCTTCATGCCGTCGGTGCCGTTCTTTTTAGCCCACATAAAAATCATCGAAATCACTTGCAGTATGGCGCCTGTAGCGCCGATAATCGGGACGCTCTTGATGCCAAGCCCCACTTCGGGGGCGCCAAGCAAAATGTAGGCGGGGATGGTCGCGGCAAAGATGCCAGTATTCAAAAGTGTCGGGACCCACATGCGTTCGCAAGCGTAGAAGCTGCGGACAAGAACTGCCTGCAGGCAAAGCCCAAGGCTTACGGGCAAGTACCAGCGGAGAATTTCAGAGATCGCTTCGGTCGTTTCGCGGTGGAATGCGCCACGTTCAAAGAGGATGCGCACTGCCGGGAAGCTCAAAGCCCACACGGCGACGACTGCTGGAATCAAGATGCAGAACATGCGCGAGAGGCTTTTCCAGATTTTGCGATTGAGTTGCGGAAAGTCGCCTTCCTTGACGAGACGCGCCATGTCGGGGTAGCTCGTGACGCTGACCGAGAAGCCGAATACGGCGACGAGCGTGTACATGACGCGGTAAGCGTAGTTGAGGCTCGAAATGCCACTTGTGCCAAAGTTTGCGCCAAAGCTACGGATGATAAATTCAAGACCGAACATGGAACCCACGCCAAGGGACATCGGGAGCATCATCTTGAAATAGCGAATAATGTCCGGGTGCTTAGGTTCGCAGATAAGTTCATAATGGACTCCGCCACGTTTGGCGCCAAAAATTTGGAGGGCGAAAAATCCGATGAATGCGCCGACCGGAACGCCCCAGGCAAATCCTGAGAGACCGTAATCATTGCCGGTGTATTTGCTGAGTGCAATGCCTGCGGCACCGCCGCCTACAATCGCGATGTTGTAGATGAGACCCGTGAGAGATGGAATCAGGAACTGCTTGCGAGTGTGTTGTACCGCAACGAGGATGCTACCGACAAAGATGAATATCTGCCCCGGAAGAATAATGCGTCCATAGTAAGTCGCGCGTTCCAAAAGCTCAGGAGTCACTCCGTCGACGGTCAAAAGCGCGATGAGTTCCTTCATCCAGATGAACGCTGGGATCACGAGAATCAGGAGTGCAAGCCCGAACGTATTGAGCACGTTGCTGAAAAACTTCCAGCCCGCTTTTTCGTCACCTGCGACTTTGTAGCCCGTGAAAATCGGAATAAATATAATGGACAAAAATCCAGTGCTGACCACGTGATTCAGAATGTCCGGAATCATGAAGGCGAGGTCAAGGGCGTTTTTTTCGAGCGACACGCCGGCGGCGTGGGCGAGGAGCATTTCACGGAAAATCCCGAGTACGCGACTCAGGAGCATCGAAACGGCAACAATAATAGCAGCTTTATTCATGTTGGCTGAAAATTTATATATTTCTTACCATGAAAAAGATACTTTTACTCGTTACTTTCCTCGCTCTTGCAGCTTTTGCTCAGGGCAATACCACAGAACCGGAGAGAACTCTCCAGCGTCCAGTTTACAGTTTCCAGACATCCGCCTTTGGCTTTGGTTTCTGGAGCAACTATAAGGATGAAGTGAAAAACCCGGAACAGGATAAGGTCACGGCATTCCCGCTCATCCGCTATGGTCATATTTGGGAAATGACGACGCACGGCGCTGTTACGGCTATCAGCACGTGGAACTTTGAATTTGGCAAGACCTGGGAAGTTCATGGCAGCATGCTTTTGGGCGGCCGTTATTCTTTCCTTGAAGAAATCGTTTCTCCGTTCATCGGTGCCGGTCTTGGTCTTGGCTTGCAGTTCGACTCTCACTTTAAGGATTGGGACTTTGGCGAACGCTGGGCTATCGGTTTGAGTATGGGCGGCGAAGTCGGTTTGTCGATTTTCCACAATTCTTCGCTCCAGCTTGAAGTTGGCTTTGGCTATGACGTTGTTTGCTCCAAGGCAGACTTTGGCAAGAGCTTTGATACCTTCAATCTGTTCTTCGGTGTGAACTACTAATTTGTAGAAAGAACCTGCGTGTCGAGATGCGCGCAGGGGCTGTTGGTAAAGCGCGGGCTTGATGTCCGCGTTTTTTTATACAGCTATTTTGAAATCGTTTAGGAGTGTGCGGCGACGGAGCTTGCCTTGCTGTTGCAAGCGCTCGACAAGGATGCTCGGGCGTACGTGGAATACGCCGGAAAAATGCTCGATGCAACGGCGTTCGTTAAAGCGACCGCAGCAGATGAGTTCGCACTCTTCGGCTTCAGAGAGGAGGAGGTCTTGTGCGAAGTGCGATGCTTCAAGTTCGAGAATGTCTTCGGGACGGGCGGCGAGCAATTCGGGTGTTTGGGCGGGTTGCAAGAGAGCTTGTTGCGAGAATGCGCCGAGTTGCAGGCATGAGGTGTGCTTGGGGTGCAAAAGCAAGTGCCCGACCGCGTGGAACAATGCTTCCAGGAATTTGGAATCTTCCATCTTGGTTGTCGGGAACTGGATGACGGGGCGTGAACCTCTCCAGTAGAATGCACAAACGGGCGTGGGAGCCGTGAGGAAAGGTTCTACTTCGACGTATTCAATGCCGCAGTTGTTTAGCACTTCGCGTGCAATTTTGCGAATGCTCTGGTTGGACAAAAATACGTTTGTTCGCAAAAATTTCAAGTTAGAGATAATTGCCTTGCGGTCCGGCGTGTAGTCCGTTGCCAAACGCTTGACTTGGAGTTCTCCGAGACGGATCCATGCGGCGTAAGTCTGCGGATTTGCAGATTGCAATGTGGCGCCGTAATAGTTTTCGAACCCGGCGATGCTTCCGATTTGCATGAACTTGAACACGGCGCGAACGAGGTCTGCATCTTTGATGTTCTCGGGAATGTGGCCCTTCTTTTGCAATGCGCGGATAGGGAATTTGCGAACCCACATTAAAATTTTTTCGAGATTTTCTTTGACGAACGTTGGTGTCTCGGAGATGCTGGAGTCGCTCCCGAATGCGAGCTGGAATGCGGCTTGCGCATCAGTAGTTGCGTGATCCATAAGCCCACTGCGGGAACAGCCAAGACGGCGCAAAAGTTCGTCTTGCGTGATATGCTCCTGTTTTTGAAGTTGCTTAATGGATTCTTTCAAGCTCATGCTTTTAAAATAAATAATTAACGTGTCAGGTGTCAAATTTATTTCAGCAATTCTTCGGGGACGCATTCTGCCATTGCTTCGTAGGCTTTAGCGCTCGGGTGCAAGTGGTCGCCTGAGTCGAATCCGGCGGCAAATGCTTTCGGATCGTCATGACCGCGCACAGCCTTGTCGAAGTCTACGCAACCGTCAAAATCTGGTGCGGTGCGGAGCCATTCGTTGAATGCCGTGCGGATGATATCGCGGTTTTCGTTGTAGGTGCGCCAGCCGTAAATCGGGAGGAGCGTGCCGCTATAAATCTTGAGACCGAGCTTGCGCGCGTGTGTGATGTAGAGCGAACGCACGCCGTTGATGAGGTCGTCTGCAGTGGGCATGTCGCTCCACGGACGGAACTTGTTGACTTCAATACCGACAGGGTGGATGATGTCGTTGATGCCGTGTTGCACGATGACTGTGCGGGCACCTGCGACATTCATTTCGATCGGGAAACGCGTGGCGCCTTTGAGACCGTAGGCTGCGTAGGTGATGCAGCTGTATTCGCGAAGAATGCGTGTGCCGCTCACTGCGCGACGGATGATGGCGACATTGTTGAAGCCTTCGCGTGCGCAACGGAGCGTAAGGTAATCGGGCCAATCCTGTGCCGTGATGGAATCGCCGAAACAGACAAGTGCGAAGTTCTTTTCTTCGGTGAAAATGTCAATTGTGTTGAGGAAATAAATCCAGTTCGTTTTGCGCGTGAGGTCGTCAGGAAGTGCTGCGGACTTTGCAAAATTGCCGTAGCTGTACTTGCCGCCCGAAAGCGGGCCCGTAATGGCTGTGCCGGCATTCATCTGCGTGAAATCGGCGAAGTAGAGGCTGACATCGAATGTTTCGCCCGCGGTCACGTCGAATGCGATTTCGTCGCTCAGGATTTCTTCGCCGGCAGGGATGGTGGCAGAGGTGCGCCCTTCGAAAGTAATTGCTGTAGGCGCGTAGGCTATGTTTGTGGATTGCACCGAGGATTGCGCGGATTTTGCAACGTATGCTTCGCTAATTTGTACGGACTCTGTACCCGTGAGATTTGAAAAATGGAAACGCAACTTGCTCCCTGAAAAGCAGGCGCGAATCGGATAGCGGAGCGTTAAATCTTTAGCGTAAGTTGCTTCTTTGCGGTCTGTAATGGAGGTGGCGTTGCCCCAGCAAGCCACCCATTTGGAAAATTTCTCTGGCATATTGACTCCGCGAATTGTTGACGATGCGCCAAAAATAGCTAATTACTCCTATGTTAGTGTTTCGTTCGCGACTTTTGAAACTGTGTCGCGGTTATGCCCGAAATCTATACGAAGGAGTAAATGGAAAAATTGGACAAAATTGCGGAAAATTCAGAGTGCGTTTAGAATTGTACTGTCATGCCGAATGCTGCAGGAAAGACGATTTCTTTGTTGCTGAGGCCACCATCATCCATGTCGAGGTACGTGTAGTAATCGCCTTCGCCTGCAAAGAATTGGAACCCGATTTCAAGGAAGACGCCCAAGTTTTTAGTGAACATGTGCTGTAGACCGAAACCGAATACAAGACGCCAGTAATTGAATCGTTCTTCCTTTACGCCGCCAAGTTCTTCGTGGTATATGTGATCGTTTGTTCTACCGGTAAGCCATTCTGAAGAGTGGAATACGTATGGACCCGTGAACCCATTGAAACGATAGGCGACACCGATACCACCCATGAAATCGTAATCGGAATCGTAGCCGAGCCAGTGCGCGTTTACAGACAGATGGTCGTCTAGGAATGTTTCTTCTACGCCGACTAAGCCGTGGTAACCACTGCCGAGTCCGACGAAAATGCCAGTCTTTTGTGCGAAGCTAATGCTTGCTAAAAAGCACAAAACCAAGATAATCTTTTTCATATTTGTTCCTCCTTTTTGCGTATGATGCGCTACAAATTTACAAATTCTTTTCTATGAAAAACAAGTTGTCTGTAAATATTTTGTGTGGGATGGGGGGATGAGTGTAGTTTGGTTATCTCTTTTTCACCAATATCTGGATATCAAGCAGTTTTTTCCCAATCAGCTTTGGTTCGCTTTTCTCGGGGGATGTTCCAAAAGTTTTTCCAGATTTCGTTGTTGAGTGAATCAATTTCGGCTGCTTCGGCATCGGTGACGGTGCCATTGGCGGTATTGTACATTATTTTTTCCTTTCTGCGTACATTTTCGGGGGGGCAGTTCGCCATTCCTTATCGGGCGACTTATCCACAACAATAAAGTGCTACATTGCCATTTGAATACTGACGTTTTTAAAGCGGCCGGGATCATGGCGATTAATAATGCTGCAAGCAACGAAAAAGCTGAGTTGTCTTCCTTTGCTCAATCTGCTTTGATGGAGGTTTAGAATGCAAGTAAAGTCTTTTGTGTTGTGCGAGCAGATTCGCCAGGAAAACACGGGCAAGTTCATGCTTATTGGCGTGTTTGGTACGGATGTTATTGAAAATAACATTCCGCAGGAAAATCGATGGAATAACCCGTTGTTTTTCGGAGTCTATTTTGCGTTAAAGGTGGATCGCGCTATTGATGCGGGTTTTTATACTGTCAAGGTTGAAGTTGATAATGGCGTGGTTCACACTCCTGAATTGACTCTTGAAATAAAGAAGGACGGAGCGTCAAATTTGCAGATTCCGATGAGTATTGCTTTGATGTTGAATGGTCCGTCCGAAATTCGGCTGAACATTTATAGGAAAGATTCCATGGAGCTCGTAGCAGAGCTTGGAAAATTTTCTATTGTTAATGCGGAAAAGTAATATGCCCGATTCTCTAACCAATAACCAATCCCCGGCCGATAAAGCCGCTTCCTCGGAGCAAGCCTCTGCAGCTCCGTCCCAGACTCCTTCTTCCGCACGCATCAAGCGTATGCGCGGTTGGTTGGGCGTGAAAAGCACTTCGTCGTTGGGCGGTTATGATGATGGCGGCGGTGGTGTTGTCTATGGCGATGGACATTCCGGCTGGAATCGTTAATAAAAAAATAGGGCTCCTTATGGAGCCCCGTTTTGTATAAAGTGCCGAACATCTCGTTAGAGCGCAGCGCGGTCTACTATTAGTAGCGATAGTGATCAGCCTTGTACGGGCCTTCGACCGGCACGCCGATGTAGTCGGCCTGAGCCTGCGTGAGGCGGGTGAGGTGAACGCCGAGCTTTTCGAGGTGGAGGCGTGCGACCTTTTCGTCGAGGATCTTCGGGAGCGTGTACACGACGCCGCTTTCGTACTTGATGCCGGCGACGGTGTCCTTGCCTTGGGCGTTGAGCCAGAGGTCGATCTGTGCGATGGTCTGGTTCGTGAAGCTTGCGCTCATCACGAAGCTCGGGTGACCAGTAGCGCAGCCGAGGTTGAGGAGGCGGCCTTCGGCGAGCACGAGGATGCTGTGACCGTCGGGGAAAATCCATTCGTCGTACTGCGGCTTGATTTCGTTGCGCTTGATGCCCGGGATCTTCTTGAGGCCGGCCATGTCAATTTCGTTGTCGAAGTGGCCGATGTTACCCACGATGGCGCGGTTCTTCATCTTTTCCATCTGGGCGGCGGAGATAATGCCGGTGTTGCCGGTGGTGGTCACGAAGATGTCTGCGTAGCTAACGACTTCGTCGAGAGTCTTGACTTCGTAGCCTTCCATGGCGGCCTGGAGTGCGCAAATCGGGTCGATTTCGGTGATAATCACGCGAGCGCCCTGGCCGCGGAGAGACTGGGCGCAGCCCTTACCCACGTCGCCGTAGCCGCACACGACTGCAATCTTGCCGGCCATCATCACGTCGGTGGCGCGGTTGATGCCGTCGATGAGGGAGTGGCGGCAGCCGTAGAGGTTGTCGAACTTGGACTTGGTCACGGAATCGTTCACGTTGATTGCCGGGAACTTCAGGCGCTTGGCCTGGGCCATCTGGTACAAGCGATGCACGCCGGTGGTGGTTTCTTCGGAAACGCCCTTCAATGCTTCGCGGGCGCGGGTCCACTGTTTCGGATCCTTTTCGAAAATCTTGCGGCAAGTGGCGAGGAATACGCCCCATTCTTCACTGTCGGTTTCCGGGTTGAAATCGGGCACCTTGCCGGCGTCTTCGAATTCTGCACCGCAGGTCACGAGCATGGTGGCGTCGCCACCGTCATCGACGATGAGGTCTGCGGTCTTGCCGTCCGGCCACACGAGGGCGCGGGCGGTGTTTTCCCAGTATTCTTCCAAGGATTCACCCTTCCAGGCGAAAACAGGCACGCCCTGCGGATTGCTCACGCTACCGTTCTTGCCAACCACGACGGCGGCTGCGGCGTTGTCCTGCGTACTGAAAATGTTGCAGGAGACCCAGCGCACGTCTGCACCGAGGTCCACGAGCGTTTCGATGAGGATGGCGGTCTGCACCGTCATGTGGAGGCTACCCATGATGCGGGCGCCTGCGAGCGGCTTCTTGCCTGCATATTCCTTGCGGAGAGCCATGAGGCCCGGCATTTCAGTTTCGGCGAGGTCGAGTTCCTTGCGGCCTTCGATCGCAAGGTTGATATCCTTAATTTTGTATTCCATAATGTTTCCTTTTGGCGTGGTTTTGCGTCCGCGCAATTTTATCAATCTTATTTATGCGTAAATATAGTTATATGCATAATTGTGGTCAAGTCAAAAATTTAATCCAAGCTGTTTGGATCCCCTCCCGTTGGTCGAGGATAACAATTTACTCAGTAAACAACAGTCCCTTGATGCGGAGCGAGCGCCCTGTTTCGGACCATTGGCTCGTATGCAGTTCTTTGATTCCGATGGCGGCGTGGTCCGAGGCGATGGATTCGAGCGAATCGTTCAGCTCTTGCTTTGTCGTGTAGAAACTGTAAACCTTGTTTTTTGTGGAGTCCGTGACACTTGAATCCGCTGCACTTTCGTCATCTTCCGAGAGTGTAATCCGGAAGGTAATCGTGTCGCCCCGGTATTCAAATTCGTCTTTTTCAAAATAATGGTCCAAGATGGCAACTTCCTTGGCGCCTTCAGGAATGATGAACGAAATGATGTCGGAATTTGATATGTCCGCTTCGAAGGAGTCGAATGCTGCGGTTGTGTCTTCTGTGATCGGCGTTGTCTTGGTGTTGCTTTGTTGGGCCAGTTCGCTTTCGATTTTGCTCGGTTCTACGAGATCAGCGATGTTGTGTGCGTTTAGCGGGCTGATGGTGGTGATGAAGAACAGTGCGCAGAAAACGATGGCGATGTACCTTGATTTGTGCTGGATTTTTTCTTTCAGCAGGATGGCTATGATGATATAGAAGTAGATGTTGACTGTGATGACCCAGATGATTTCTGGCGAGAGGCTCTCTTGGATGAATATGTGCATGACGTCGATAGACATCAAGAAAACGAGCGGGATGCATGCGGCGGGGAATATTTTCAGGAGCTTCTTTTCGGTGGTCTGCTCGGCCGAGAGTCGCATCGGGTGCATGGCGGTGATGAGCACAAGCAAGTAAATGATGAATCCCGAGACGAATGCAGATACGGTTCCTTCGTCGGGCATGTCCCACAAGACAATAAACTTGATAATATAGGCGTAAAAGAGGAGGATGCCGATGGCGAGCACTGGAATGAACAGGAACCGAATGGTGCTTGATGCGAACTTATTGAGGGTGGGCGGTTCTTCGATGCATTCGTCAATGGACGGGATGCCGGAAAAGTAAAGGATAGGGACGACAACGCTGGCGCAGAAATAGAAAATGTAAAGGTAGATGGTTTCGCCGGGGTCGGAATCGAACAGTTCTGCAAAGCCTAAGACGAGCCCTTCAATGGCGCCGAGCAAAATGGCCGAGACGAGAATGGCGATTATCGCTGACTTAATGTTCTTTTGCAAAAAGTTCCAGAAGCCGTTTTCGTTAGGCTGCTTCCAGAACGGTCCGAGAAAAACTGCAAAGGTGGCGATTAGGTAAACGAGGGTGACGTTGCACCCAAAGTAAAAGGGATCGTCGTCAAGTGGCAAGCCTGCAACAAGTGTAATGGATAGCAAGAACCATGTGCCGCTTGCGATAGCTTGTGGGCGCGCGTTAGTGCTTTTTCGAGATTCCTGGACGAGCGATGTCGCGAGGGCTGTGAGCATGGCCGCGATGGGGTAGATGGCGAGCCATAGGAATAGCCGCGTGAAATGGTCGTTGCCGAATCGTGCAAATTCTGTGTTGGTGACCAGCGCGATAAACGTAAAGAACGCCATCGCCGATGCGAGCGGAAACCGCTTGAACGCCGTCGAGATTTGACTCGGGTATTTCTTGATTGCTGTTAAGTCCATGATTTACTCCAGGAAGAGGATGCCACGGATACTAAAGTAATTGTGCTTGACTTTTTCTTCTTTCTTGTATAAAGTCAAGTCCAAATTTTCGACACCGATTTTGGCACCTTCGGTTTCGAGGAATCGCACGTCCTTGCTTTCTAATGCTTGCC
>JAEEGJ010022687.1_pt1 | contig 13293 bp, 8 predicted proteins | sample 8958761 | NCBI WGS metagenome assembly JAEEGJ01 (sample SAMN16246546, study PRJNA631951) | gut metagenome | biome: gut microbiome; feature: rumen; material: RS-attached | host: Bos | place: Iran: Karaj | collected 2018-10
TTCAGTGCCTTCCTTATATCTCCTCTGAGCAATTAGAGCCGCGCCGAAAGCGCCCATGAGGCCAGCGACGTTAGGTCTGATGACATCTCTCTTGGAAACGAGCTCAAAGCAGCGCAGGATGGCGTCATTGAGGAACGTACCGCCCTGAACGACAATGTTCTTTCCGAGCTGCTCTGTATCTCTGATCTTGATGACCTTGTAAAGAGCGTTTCTGACAACAGAATATGAAAGACCTGCGGAGATATCGCCGACAGATGCTCCTTCCTTCTGTGCCTGCTTAACCTTCGAGTTCATAAATACCGTACATCTCGTACCGAGATCGACAGGCTTTGTTGAAGATAACGCGGCCTCGGCAAACTGCGGAGTAGTAAGGCCCAAAGTCTCAGCAAATGTCTGGATGAAAGATCCGCATCCGGAAGAACATGCCTCATTGAGCATGATGGAATCGATAACGCCGTTCCTTATCTTCATGCACTTCATGTCCTGACCGCCGATATCGATGATGAAATCGACATCCGGGCAGAAGAATTTTGCAGACTGGAAGTGCGCCATGGTCTCGATCTCGCCGATATCGATATTGAGCGCCGCCCTGATTATGTTCTCGCCGTATCCGGTTACGCACGAATAAGCGATATGGCAGTCAGCAGGCATCTTGGAATAGATGTCTCTCATGATGGCAACGGCGCTCATGACGGGGTTGCCCTTGTTGCTTGCGTAGTAAGTGTAAACGAGCTCGCCTCTTACGTTGATGACGACAGCCTTCGTGGTCGTGGAACCTGCGTCCAAGCCGAGGAAAAGCGGACCCTTCTGATCGGCAAAATCGAGTACAGGGATCATGTCCTTCTTATGGCGCTCGTCAAAAGCCTTCTTGTCAGCTTCATCCTTAAAGATGGGATCGATCCTGATGATGTCAGGAACAAAGCCCTCGCGGTTCTTGAGCTTTTCGAGAAGGTCTGAAAGGAGCACCGGATTCTTGCCGTCAGCGGAAAGAGCCGCACCAAGTCCGACGTAGATCTGAGCCTCTTCAGGCATCCAGAACGAATCGACTTTCTCTGCGAGCGTTCTTTCGAAAGCACTCCTGAGTTCCGAGTTGAAATACAAAGGACCACCCAAGAAAGCGACATTGCCCTTGATGGGTCTACCGCATGCAAGACCGGATATGGTCTGGTTGACTACCGACTGGTAGATGGAAGCTGCGAGGTCTTCCTTTGCGGCGCCCTCGTTGATCAGCGGCTGAAGATCGCTCTTTGCGAAAACGCCGCAGCGGCTTGCGATCGTGTAAAGCGATCTGTAATCCTTTGCGAAGTTATTGAGTCCGTCGGCATCAGTCTGAAGGAGCGATGCCATCTGGTCGATGAAAGCACCTGTACCGCCTGCGCACGTACCGTTCATACGCTGCTCTAAGACAGGGTGCATATATGTGATCTTGGCATCCTCACCGCCGAGCTCGATTATTACGTCAGTCTCAGGGTGATACTTCCTGATGGCAACAGTCTCAGCCATAACTTCCTGAGTGAACTTAAGACCAAGCCAGTTAGCTACCGAAAGTCCGCCGGAACCCGTAATAACGGTATCTACCATAATGCCGGGGAATTTCTTGTTGAGATCGGCAAAAAGCTCGTTCAAAAGGCCCGATACATCTGAATGGTGTCTCTTATACTCGCTGTGAATGAACTTATCGCCGTCAAGCAATACGACCTTGATCGTTGTTGAACCAATATCAAGCCCTAAACTGTAGAACTTGTCCATCTTCAATCCTCCAAATACGGTTATTTCCTGTTTCCGGACGAAGGTGCACCCTTCGGCTGGACTATATTCGACGGCATCTGAGCTGCCGTATCAGAGTATTTTGCGCCGGATACCGAACCGGAAGATTTTCTTCCGGTGGCGGGCTTACGCCTTGCGGGAATGCTTCCGAAGACCTTGAGAGACTTCTCCTTGAGTTCGGCAAGCCACTTGAGCTGTTCGTTCTTAAGGCTCTCCCTGAAGTCACGGTTGATAAGACTTGCCTTGAACTCTTCATTAAGAGAAATACGCAGGAGCTCATCGGGAATTCCCAGAGCGAGATCAAAGGCATGTCCGAAAGTATCGTAAGCAACGAGCCTTAAAGACTCCATCACTTTTCTGACATTCTCCTCATAAAGACTGACATCACATTTAAGTCCGAGCTGATACATCATGCCCGTGAAATTGAGATTGATGTAAGGCAGATTGCTCGAGAAAATGAGATGCAGGCAGATGAGCTTCATGTAAGACTCGAGAATCAGGCATTCCTGGTCGCAGATAAGCGCGAGCTGACCGTCGGCGGTCATTGCGGAAATATCGGACCTCTCGCCTTCAAAGCCGTTTGCCCAGAGAAAATAGAGTTCTCTGAACACCTCGTTCTTAAAATGCTCGAAATCCCTGGTAAGGGGCTCTGCCAGTATCTTGTTGCCGATATTGAAGATGTACTGCATGTACGACACTTCAAGATAGCTCGGGACAGAGAAATATTTGAAATATGCAGCCACATCGCGGCTGTTGAAAATGTACTTGTGCAAAGATTCAAAACCTCAACCCATTATTTTTCAGTATAAAATTATAGCATAACGCGCGCGTTATACTTGTAATAAATGCTTGATTTTTAGGGCAAAAAATTCTCAGAAAACCGTGTTCTTGATTAAAAGCCGATCACACCGGCAAGACCCAGGATGAGAACAAGGACACCAAGAGCGATCCTGTACCAGCCGAAGCATGTAAAGCCGTGCTTTTTGATAAAGCTCATCAGACCCTTGATAACAAAAAGGCTGACTACAAACGCGGTAACCATGCCGATGCCAAGAAGCACAAGCTCATTGCCCTGAACGTTGCCCTTGAACTTAACAATCTTAAGAAGGCTTGCGCCGAACATGACGGGGATCGCAAGGAAGAACGTGAACTTGGCAGCAGCCTCACGCTTGATGCCCATACCAAGAGATCCAACGATAGTTGATCCCGATCTCGAAGCGCCCGGGAATATAGCTGCAAGAAGCTGGAACATACCGATCATGAAAGCGTGTCCCCAGTTGATCTGGTTTACGGTCTTGATCTTGAACTCCTTGTCCTTCATGATGTGCTCTACAACGATGAAAGCGATACCGAAAACGATAAGAGCTATCGCGACCACAACGTAGTTATAAAGGTGCTCGTCGAGCCAGTCGTCGAAAAGAACGCCTACAACGGCAGCAGGAATGCATGCAACGGCTATCTTGAACCACATGATGAACTTATCCTTCATTATCCAGCGGCCGATACCCGAATCGGAAAGCGGATGCTTGTTGCGCTTAATCCCGAAAGGCCAGATATCCCACCAGAACACGACCATAACGGCCAGTATCGCGCCAAGCTGGATGACTACAAGATAAAGGTCATAGAATTCAGGTGAAACATTGAGTTTCAGGAACTGATTCAATATGATCATATGTCCGGTGGAGCTGACGGGAAGCCACTCGGTTATACCCTCAACAACTCCGAAAATAAAGGCTACAAAATAATCCCACATAAAAGTTTAAGACTCCGTACTGAATTAATCAGTCTATCTTATCACTTTTATCATTCTGTTGTATGCGCAAACTACAGCCCTGACGGATGACTTCGTGACGGAGCTTGAGACACCCGCGCCGATATAGGTCTTTCCGTCCTGTTTGCTAAGTATCTCGATGTATGTGATAGCCGCGGAATCAGAACCGCTCTTCATTGCGTGCTCGGAATAGTCCTTGATCTCGAAGTCCACACCGGTATATGTCTTAAACGCAGTTACAAAAGCGTCAAGAAGACCGTTACCTGTACCTCTGATGGTAACGTTTTCCCCGTTGTCCGTAATAACCGCTTCGACTGTGGATATCTGCTCCGAATCCTGCGTTTCCGAGAATGTCTTCAGGCCGTAAGGCTCCAAAACGTTGATATACTTGTCGTCGAACAGATCGAATATCTGCTGCGGAGTCAGCTCGTTCTCAGAACCGTTCTCCTCGGTGGCAGCCTTAACCACAGGCAGGAAGCTGCGCTGGAAGCTTCTCGGCAGATGAACACCGTAATTCTTTTCCAGAACATAGGATATTCCGCCTCTTCCCGACTGGGAATTGATCCTTATGATAGGCTCGTACTGGCGTCCGACATCGGCCGGATCGATAGGCAGATACGGAACGGCCCAGACAGTCGAATGGCACTCTTACATCTTCTTTCTGCCCTTGTTGATGGCATCCTGGTGTGAACCGGAGAATGCAGTAAACACGAGCTTTCCGGCCCATGGGTGCCTGGGCTCGACCTTCATTCCGGTGCAGTCCTCATAGACATCGATAACATTGTTCATGTCAGAAAAATCGAGCTTAGGATCTACGCCTAACATCAGCATATTGATCGCGAGCGTAATGATATCAACGTTTCCGGTCCTTTCACCGTTGCCGAAGAGAGTACCTTCTACCCTGTCGGCTCCGGCCATCAGGCCGAATTCAGACGTGGCAACCGCTGTTCCCCTGTCATTATGGGTATGCAAAGACACAATGATCTCATCTCTCCATCTTGTATGCGTGCAGAAATACTCCACCTGATCGGCAAACACATTCGCCGTCTGGTATTCAACAGTCTCAGGCAGATTGATTATGGCCTTGCGTTCCCTTGCAGGCTTCCAGATATCCAATACCGCATCGCAGATACGCACGGCAAATTCGGGTTCCGTCGATGAAAAGCTCTCGGGCGAATACTCGAGGATAAACTCCGTTCCGCTCTCATCCTTGGCGATATACTCCAGGATCAGTCTGGCGCCCACTTCAGCCAGATCGATGCAGTCCTCTGGAGTAAACCCGAAGACTACGTCTCTTTGCAGAGTGCTCGTGGAGTTATACAGATGGATAATGGCCTTTTTGCAGCCCTTTACCGCTTCCATCGTCTTCTCAATGATGTGAGGTCTCGACTGTGTCAGTACCTGAATAGCAACGCCGTCCGGGATAAGATCGTTATCGATCAGGTGGCGGCAGAAATTGTAATCTGTCTCGGAAGCAGCAGGAAAACCTATCTCGATCTCCTTGAATCCGATCTCACACAGGAACGTGAAGAACTCAACCTTCTGGTCGAGGGTCATGGGGACTTCGAGTGCCTGGTTTCCGTCCCTTAAATCGACAGAACACCAGACCGGTGCTTTGGTTATTACTCTTGACGGCCACTTGCGGTCAGGCATGGGAACCGTAGGATTAGCCTCATACTTACTGCTGTTCATACCGCGTACCTCCTTGTACGAAAAAAGCCCCTCGTCTCCTTGTATAGAGACGAAGGGGCGTTCGCGGTACCACTCTATTTCACAGCAATGCTGTGCACTCACAAGATACGGGAATAGATCCGATATCAGTGTCCCTCTAACGTGGGACAAGTCCGTTCAAGTCTAATTGCCTCAAGGCTTTCAACCGAATGCTCCGGGGTGAGTTCCTTCCTCTGCTTCCCTCCTGCTCGCACCAACCGCAGGCTCTCTGTAGGGCCGCAATGATGAAGTACTATTCCTCTTCATCGCATTTAGCTATTCAATTTTCGATACTTTATCATAAAACGTTCGAAAAGGTCAACCTTTCCGCGCTTTCCGGGTCTTATTCCTCACATCAAACTTCGCTAAGAGTTCGGAAGTCTCTCCGCGTTCCGCATAAGATGAGAGGCTTGCAAAGTCAGATGCGGCATACTCATTCCAAACATCATCTATGGACTTTCCTTCGAACGCAGTGCCCTGAAAGAGCTTGTTCCAGGCCTTTTTCCAATCTGAAGGAGCATACTCGCCTTTTGTGCAGACAAGGAAATAATCCTTCATGAAATCCCTGCCTCCGTCAGAAAGCTTATAATCCAGCCATACAAGAAACCTTACGGATGACTCGCGGTCAGACTCGTCAGTTACAGTCTGCAAAGTCCAGGAGTGATCGTTATATCCGCCGTCATCCATGCAGTAGATAAAACGGCAGTAATCCGCAAAGCGCTCTATATAGCTGCCGTATTCAAGCCTTTCACCGTCCCACCCGTTTTGAATTGTATGAGCGAGTTCATGCGTAATGCAGTCAAAATCCTCAGGGTTGTTGAAAAGCCACATATCGTGAAGATGTATCTTGTTTTCCCATGCCTCAGCTATCTCATAACCGCTGTTTTCGATAAGGAGGATCACATCGCAGGGAGCATTAGAGAGCACTCCGAAGCGTTCATAGAGTGCAGGATATACCTGCCAGAAAAGCCTTGAAAGCTCGCCTATCTGATCGGCACTCGTATTTTCCTTCCACCCTGAAAGATCAACGGTAAAAGAGTATCTGCGGCCGTTTACGGCAGCAGTTTCGATTATCGTCTTATCCTTGAAAACAAGTTCGATGCTGCTGTCCAGCCTGTCGAAAACAGTCGGATCGATAATGCAGTTATCGGGATATGTCCTTTTGAATGAGCTTTCAGAAGCAGCGGTCGTAGCCACAGCTGCAGTTGTTTCCGTCAAAGCCGAAGTACTTGAAGTCTCAGGCTCAGGACGCTTGGCGCATCCCGCAAAGAGCATGCTAAAACAAAGGAGTACGGCCATGCCGCAGTATCCGAAATACCGTTTAACCGGATATATACGATGCATAAAGCTTGCTGTAGAAACCTCCGTTCGCGATAAGTTCATCGTGTGATCCTATTTCAGACACGGTTCCGCCGTCAATAACGACTATCTTGTCGCAGTTCGTGATAGTCGAAAGCCTGTGCGCGATTATAATGCTCGTTCTGCCGTTCAAGAGCTCTCTGACGGCCTTCTGGATACGGACTTCGGTTACAACGTCGACCGATGACGTAGCCTCGTCAAGGATCATTATCGAAGGATCAGAGGCCATCGCTCTTGCTATCGTCAAAAGCTGCTTCTGTCCTGCAGAGATATCATCCCTCTCGTTGTCTATCAGCTCGTTATACCTGTTGGGCAGTTTTCTTATAAACGAATCGCATCCGGTCTTCCTGCATGCGTCATAAGCCTGTTCTTCGGTTATGTGTTCACCCGAGAACCTTATGTTATCCATTACCGTATCATCAGAAAGCCAGGTATCCTGCGTGACCATGCCGATATAGTGCCTGAGCTCGGACCTGGGGATATCCTTTATAGACTTGCCGTTGATCAGGATATCTCCCGAATCCGGTTCATAGTAGCGCATGAGAAGATTGATGAGCGTAGTCTTTCCGCACCCGGTAGGACCTGCAATAGCAAAGGATTCGCCCTTTTCGACCTTGAACGAAATATCCTTTAAGACAGGCCTTCCTTCAACATAAGAGAAGCAGACATTCTTAAACTCGATATCGAACTGTCTGTTCTTATCCGGGAGCTCTTCGGAAGGCTTTTCAACAGGGATCTCCGGGCTGTCTAAGAACTCAAAGACACGTGCAAGGCACGCGAAGCTGTCTGAAAGCTCCGTATAAACCGCGGAAAGGTCGTTAAAAGGCTTCATGAACTGGTTGGCATATGCAAGGAGCGTCGTCAGCGCTCCAACCGTTATCGTTCCGCCGATGCCCGCAAAGCAGCCCGTAAAGACGACGCCTGCATAGATCAAAGCATTAACAAACCTCGATGAAGGATTGCTGATGGAAGACAGGAACGTAGCCTTGGTTGATGTCTTTCTATATTCGCCGTTGAGCTCATCGAATCCCGCTACCCTCGAACCGGTAACGTTATAGACCTTGCATTCCCTGAAGTTATTGACTGACTCGCCGACAAAAGACGTCTGCCTTCCTCTGATCTCGGCCTGTTTGGCAAACGACTTGTAGGCGCCTTTTGCTATCAGGTAAGACACAGCGATGGATACGGGCGTAAATACAACGACGATAAGAGATATCTTCCAGTTGACAAGGAACATCACGACAAGCGTGATTATTATCGTGGCAAGGCCTGAAGCAAACTGGTTAAGGAACAGGAGCATTCCGTCGGACACGGTCTCGACATCGCTTATTATGAAGCTTTGAAGCTTGCCTGCGGAAGTCTTGTCGATATAAGACATCTTTACCCTGTGCATCTTTGCATACGTTGCGTTGCGCAGGTTAAGGCCGATAGAGAACGATATCCTGTTGTTCATCCTTATCAGCGCAAACTGAAGTATTGCAGCAAGCACCAACAGACCGACTATCACCAGGAGATATCTGACAAGAACACTTATGTTGCCAAGGTTATCTATCGCCTTTCCGGCAAAGAACGGGATCGCAACGGTGGCGGCACCGAAAAGCGCGCCGATAACGACAGATAGCACGGCCAGTGCCGAAGCACCTTTCAGATAGGCAAACAGGCGTTTTACGGTCTTGATGTTCATACCGCGCCTCCCTGCATCTGAAGTGAATTCATGTATCTGTAGTTCTCTGAGATCTTAAGAAGCTCATCATGAGGCGCCACAGCTTCTATCCTGCCGTCATCCATGAGGATTATCCTGTCACAGTTCATGCAGGTCCTAACCTTCTGCGATATAAGGATAACCGTAGGCTTCTGAGGGAGATTACCCAGGTTGCCCAAAAGCCTCTTCTCCGTTCCCCAGTCCAATGCCGAGGTCGAATCGTCAAGAATTATAACGCCCGGGTTTCCGGCCAAAGCTCTTGCAATGCCGATCCTTTGTCTCTGGCCGCCCGAGAGCCCTGCTCCGCCGTCAGAGATAAGATAATCAAGGCCTTCCTTTTTCGACTTTACGACATCGTCACTGCAGGAATTAGAACATGCCGCATTAACTGCATCGTCAGACAAAGACTCTCTTCCCAATGTGATGTTGTCCTTAAGCGATCCTTTGAAGAGTCTGGTCTTCTGAAGGCTGATGCCGACCGATGTCGAAAGGCTTGAAAGCGCTATGTCTTTTATGTTGATACCGCCAATAAGGACCTCTCCATCAGTGCAGTTATATATGCCGGACATGAGTGCGGCGACAGTCGATTTGCCGCAGCCCGTGCTGCCGATTATCCCTACAGTCTCGCCGGGCCTGATATCGATGCTGAAATCTTTTACAGACTCTTCCTGATTGCCCTGATATGTGAAAGAAACGTTCTTAAGGGTGACCGAAAGCGGCGCGGAAGGATCAAGCACAACAGTACCGTTATTGGCCGTACTCTTGATCTCCATAAGGCTCTCCGCCCTCTTAAGACATGCATAAGCTCTTGATACGGATACTATCAGGTTTGCAAGCTTAACGAGCTCGATCAGTATCTGCGACATGTAGTTATATAAAGCAACGACCTGGCCGTCAGTAAGCGTTCCGGCATTAAAATGGACCGCGCCTCTGTAAATCAGAAGGCAGATCGCCAGATTGACCACTGCATAAGTTACCGGATTGAGCCAGGATGCAAAATCAGCAGCCTTTATCTGCGATTTGTTCAACACCTTGCTCTTGGCTTCAAACTTGCCGTAATCGCTTTCTGTCTTGTTAAAGCCCCTGATGACCCTTGCGCCCGCAATACCGTTTGAAGTCTTTTTAACGAGGCTGTCCAAGCCCTCTCTGGACTCTTTGTGGCTTACGATGGAGAACTTCATATTAAGGGCAATGACAACTGCAAGGATCGCCGTACAGCCCGCAAAGATCAGAGCGATCGAAGGCTTTACCGTTGCCGCCATAATGCATGCCCCGATAACGATAAAAGGCGATCTCAAAAGCAGTCTTAAGAACAGGTTGATTCCCGTCTGTATCTGGTTAACGTCAGACGTCAGAAGCGTTATCGTAGTCGAAGATCCGATCTTCTCGAAATCGGATATCGAAAGAGTCTGAAGCTTATCGTGCATGCTCTTTCTGATACCGGAAGATATTCCGCATGCCGAATATGCGGCGAAATACTGGGCAGTTATCGCACTGATAAAGCCGACAACGGCAAACAGCACTAAGATAAAGATATGAGACTTCACATATCCCATATCTCCCTTGTTGATGCCCTGATCGATCATGGCGGCTACTATCAGCGGGACCGTCAGTTCAAAGCAAGCTTCAAGAAGCTTAAACACAGGGCTTAAGATCGAAGCAGCTTTATATTTGCCTACATGTCTTAAAAGAAGCTTCATCAGGCAAGATCACTCTTGAATTTGTTGCACTCACGGATGACCGTATCGATATCGATGGTCGTAAACCTTCCGTCTTCATAGAGGATACGGCCGTCGATCATGGTCATCTTAACGACTGAATTGTCAGCACTGTATACGATGTTTCTCGCAATATTGTTCTCAGGCTGCATAGAAGGCTTATTCATGTCGATCATGATGATATCCGCCTTTTTGCCGGCATCGAGAACATCGCAGTCTGTAAGGCCCATGCAAAGAGCGCCGCCGCTCGTGCCTGCCTTAAGGATCGTAAACGGATCGACAGCAGCCGCATTCTTTGTCTCAACATTGGAAAGAACGCAGTCGAGATACATTTCGCGGAACATCGAAAGAGCATTGTTAGAGCCAGCGCCGTCAGTTCCGATCGCGATATTCATGCCGTCTTTGATGAACTTATAAACAGGTGTGATGCCGCTTGCGAGCTTTAAGTTGGAGCAGGCGTTAAAGACAGACCACAGGCCTCTTTTCTTAAAGATCTCCCTGTCCTCATCCGTGAACCATACGCAGTGGAATCCGCCCCCGCCGAAGTCGTAGATACCGAGCTTATCGAAAAGGGCTGCAGGAGTTACTCCGTATCTTTCCCTGCATCCGGCAACTTCTTCTGCCGTCTCTGATATATGGGCAAATACTGGCGCACTGTACTTATGTGCAAGCTCAGACATGTACTTTAGATTGTCCTCGCAGGTGGTGTATTCGGCATGGAAGCCGTAGATAAACGATATGAGCGGGTCATAATCATTGAGATCGATATAGTTCTGCTCTAATGCTTCAAATCCGCCGTAATCGTTTGCGGCACCGCAGAAAACGTGTCTGAATCCGGTCTCCACGGCAGCCTTGGCATTCTCATACTTGTGGAAATACATATCAAAGCATGAAGTGACGCCGCCGGAAAGATAATCGGCATATGCAAGCTTGGCAAACCAGTAAACATGATCAGGCGTAAGCTTTGCTTCCCTTGGGAAAATAGCCTTATGGAGCCAGTCGTTAAGACAGTATTCATCAGCCAGGGATCTTGAGAACGTCATCGCCGAATGTGTGTGCGCATTCTTAAGGCCAGGCATCAGGAGATTTCCTTTACAGTCGATCTCGCGGTCAAACTTCTTCCCTTCCTTATCTTTCGATGGACCGATATAACTTATCCTGTCATTTTCGGTCCAAAGCTCGCCTTCTGTTATCTTGTCGTCCTTCATTGAAAGGATCCTGCAATTATAGAATCTGACTGACATTTATTTCTCCTTCATTTACATCAAAGGTGCTACAAGCCTGAGGATAGACTTATAGAACCTGACAAACAGATTAGGTCTTATTCCGTATTTCTCTGTCACGTTGCGGCATTCCGCAAATGTTTCTTCGAAATCCTTCTTTATGTCCATAATGCAATCGGTCTTATACATATAGACCGCGTTCTCAAAGTGATGGTAAAGGCTTCTGAAATCAAGGTTGATCGTTCCTACGACAGCGCACTTGTCATCACAAAGGAAAGTCTTCGAATGATTGAATCCAGGTGCATACTCATAGATACTGACGCCGGAATTGATCAGCATGTTGTAATATGATCTCGTAACGCCGTATGTGAGCTTCTTATCGGGAATACCGGGCGTCATGACCCTTACGTCTATGCCTCTTTTCGCGGCTATCTGAAGTGCCCTCGCGATCTCGTCCGACAGAACAAGATAAGGCGACATGATCCAGCAGTATTCCTGTGCGTTGTTTATCATGTTGAGATAGACATTCTCGCCTATCGGCTCGTTGTCCAGGGGGCTGTCGCAGTACGGAACACAATATCCTTTCGCGCCCTCGGCCGGGATCAGCGGAACGGCTTCAAACGTCATCATGTCGTCGTCCTTACGCTTCATATCTGCGAAGTTCCACATCTCGATGAACATTGCGGTAAGGCTCTGGACAGCGGGACCTTCAAGTCTGATGCCGTTGTCCTTCCAGTGTCCGAACGGATTTACGATGTTGAAATATTCATCTGCAATGTTATATCCGCCCGTATAGCCGACCTTGCCGTCAACTACCGTGATCTTTCTGTGGTCGCGGTTGTTCATGAAGAGCGACAGGAACGGATATGCGGGATTAAAAGCATTGCACTTGATCCCTTCAGACTCCAATACTCTTACGAAATTATGGTTGATGAATATCGAAGATCCTACGTCATCGTACAGGACCCTGCAGTCGATTCCGGCTGCCGCTTTTTCTCTCAAAGCTGCATGCAAAGGCTCAAACGCTTCTTTGGTCTCTATCGCATGATATTCAAGATAGACATACTGCTTGGCCTTCCTGATATCCTCGATCTGGGCCTTATAGCAATCGTAGGCTACGGGATAATATTTGATGTCCGTGCACTCATATATCGGGAAATTATAGCCCCTGAGATACTTGGCATTGGAAGCTCTTGCAGGATCTTCCTTTTTGAATTCCGTAAAGATGTCATCGTTATAGTTCAGATGGCTGAAGACCATCATGTCAACCTTCTCGAGCCGTTTTTTGATCTTATGCTTCGAACTGCTGAAGTTGTTGAGCATATAAAACAAAAGGCCCGGGATGGGTACTATCAGAATGACAATGACCCAGATGAGCTTGAAGACACCGTCATGGTCCCTTGCGTTGATACCTATCGCAACGACAAGTGCGACCGCTCTGGTGATGATATCTACCGGCGGAAAATTATGACCGAGAATAGTAAGGAGAACGACAAAGCCGACGATCTGCGCAATAACAAGAAGTCCGAAGACAATAATCCTTCCGACACTGTTCTTGATCGCAGTCTTGTACTCTACCGTTCTCTTTTTGGTCATTATCCGATATTCTCGATGAAAGCTTTATATCCGAGGTACAGATAGTAAAGATCTATCTTTGAGATCACCTCAACAGGAGCATGCATTGACCATACGGGAACGCCCATATCGACAACGTCCATGCCCAGCTTTGCCATTATGGCGGCAATAGTTCCGCCGCCGCCGGCATCGATGCGTCCGAGCTCGCCCGTCTGCCACGGGATGGAATTCTTCTCAAAGATATCGGTGATCTCGGCAATGAAATCGCCTGTCGCTTCAGAACATCCGGACTTGCCTCTTGCGCCGGTATACTTCTCGATCTTGAGTCCGTGAGACATGAAGGCTGTGTTGTTCTTCTCGAAAACGCCCGCATACTTGGGATCGTAAGCTGTCGTAACGTCCGTGGAGAGCATCTTCGTTGCAGCGAGAGCCTTGCGGAATTTCAGATTATTGAACTTGTCGATACCG
>JAEEGJ010022688.1_pt1 | contig 13292 bp, 8 predicted proteins | sample 8958761 | NCBI WGS metagenome assembly JAEEGJ01 (sample SAMN16246546, study PRJNA631951) | gut metagenome | biome: gut microbiome; feature: rumen; material: RS-attached | host: Bos | place: Iran: Karaj | collected 2018-10
AGGACAGATAGGGTGCGAAGGAGGAAAACTTACCAAGAATGATGTTGTTGAAGGCCTGAGGGATATCGTCAACACCGGCGGTTACAAACTCTGTGAGGACTTCCGCTCACTCTGGCAGTATTCTAACAGCTTGCTTTACGATGAGTCCAAAGCAGGTGGTGGCATCAAGGAGATTAAAGACCTCACTGACGCTGACGGCAAGGTCATCGGTAAGGACACCGTTCGTACTGGTCATGTCTATAAGTTTATCCTTGACATGGACCGTAAGAACTGCTTCGACATGCCCGGCATGGGTAACGGCAACACCGAGGAAATCTTCCAGATTCAGTTCATGAATGCCTCGAACTGGAACATTGGCGGTACCTATTGCAACCCGCGTATGTATTCCAACTACCTGTCATGTTTCTGGGGCCTCCGTAATGGTGCCACCAATGACAATGGTAGGCGTGACAAGACTTATCCATTCAACCAGGGTTGGGGCCAGGGCACTCCTTCCTGCAATATCTGGGACGACTGGACAGACGCAGAGAGAGTGGGTGGCTATACCGACATGCGTAAACTCAGTACTTTGATCGACCTTGACAATGAACTCGAGGCCTATACCTACGAGAAGGACGACAATGAGGAGTCGGGCTATGCAGTGAAGAAGTACGCCGACGTGAACCTTGACGCTTGCGCTGCCGACAACGACTCATGGTGGTCACAGTGTGAGGGCTATTCCTCCAGTTCTCTCGACAACAAGCAGCAGGGCGACCACTTCGAGGACTACTATCTGATGCGCTATGCCGACGTGCTCCTGATGCTTACCGAACTTACCGGTGAGGCACAGTGGATGAACCAGGTTCAGGCGCGTGCTGGCGTGCCCCAGACAGGCTATTCGTTGCAGAACGTTCAGAACGAGCGCCGTTGGGAGTTTGCCCTCGAGGGACTCCGCTTCAACGACATGCGCCGCTGGTCGGGTAAAGACGGCCACAGTGAGAACTCTTACGCAGCCAAGGCCCTCCAGGCTCAAAAGGGCAAGCAGATTGTATGCTACGGCCAGAAGAGCAACAAGCGCTCCATGGAGCACATGACCTGTTCATGGTCAAAGCGCTATGCCGACACCAAGGGCTTCCTGCCTAAACCTCAGGCTCAGATTACGCTGATGGTTGACAAGATGAAGCAGAACCCAGGATGGGATGAGAATGCAAATCCATCAGAGTACACATATAAAGTACTGTATTAATATTTAACAAGCAATCAATATGAAAAAGATATTTTTGATTTTTGCTGCAGTATGTGCCTTTGTCGCTTGCGATCCCACTCAAGAGGATGTCGGCAATGCAGGTCACATCACTCTTGACGAACTCAAGGCGAAGTCCAGTGTCACTGTCGACAAGGCTGCCAGTGGCCTGAATGGAAACGTCATTACCTGCTCGACCTCTGCTCCCGTCAATGCCAAATGGAGTATCGGTGGCAAGGATTACATCGGTAACTATGCATGGAAGAAAATGAAACTCGGTGAGTTTGTTGTTACCCTCACGGCTCTTTGTGCCGACGGTACCGAACTCAGGGCAGATTATCCCGTCAGTTGCCAGGAAATCACCAATGCTCTTGAGAAGTTCTGGATTTATGGACTTGAGAAAGATCCTGAGCATGTGCCGTTCCAGCCGGGTGCATGGGATGCAGCAGCCATGCGTTTCAGTTCTACTGAAGGCGCACACCTGCCCACTATTCCCGATGATGTATACTTCGGTCTGAAGACCCTCATTTTTGACGTATCTGATGTTACTGCTGACTTTGACCTGAAGGTCATGAACGGTTGGTGGAGCAACACCTACTACGATCACGTGAAGTGGGCTGATGGTCTGAATGAACTTCAGATTACCGAGACAATGGCCAATGAGTGCGCTAAGGGTGGTGAAGGCCGCGACCTCGACCTCATGCTCTACAGTGGCACCATGACTCTGAACTCTGTTTACTATGAGGAATAATCATTCCTTATCGGTATAAACTAAATAAGGCTGGCTCTATCATGAGTCAGCCTTTTTTTCATCTCGCTTGTCTTTGTATTATAAAATAACTAAAAGAACCATACCAGTTGTAATAGTTCCCTTACTCCCCTTTATCACCTGAAAGTGGAACGAATGTGAACCTAATGGAAATAAGGTAGAACAATAAGAAAAAGGATGCTTTTTGCTTTCTAAATCCTTTTTTTTTATTATTTTTGCATCACTTATCCATAAACGAACTCATATACAGGGTAACGCCTTTATATGAAGTAACTACAGATGAAATCTTATAAAATTATAAGCATAAAAATGAAGGCAAAATTACTGCTCTTGATGGCGACTATTCTTTTGGTTGTTGCCTGTGGAGGAAATGGCGGAACAAATACCGATCCTAAACAAAAAGAGGTGACAAGGAAATCTGTCGATACCCCTAAATCAAGTAAAGATTTTGACAATATGCCCACTGACGATACATTCTACGAAGGAATGCTTGAGGTTTTCTGTAAGAGAAATTATCAGCTGAAGTTTAAGAATCGATTCAAAGGCTTGTTGTTGGAAGATTTAGTATTGAATAATGATAGCACTGTGACTGTCTCAGGTCCCTTGGTTTTCTATAAAAATGAAAATGGAGATGCAACGGATGAAACAGTATTTAGGGCCATCATTACACGAATCGGCCAGAACAAGTATAATATTACTTTTGAGAATAAAGGGGAAAAAGAATGGAGTGACACCACCATGACCATTAACTATATACAAATGAATAAGACGAAAATACAATCTAATAACTGAGTTCTCTCTATCTATGGAAATAAATACCTCCAACAAAACCTCCAAGGTTATCCTCTATGCAAGCCTGTTGGTTTTCATCGCGTTTGTCGCATATATATTACATATCAATCAGGAGGTTCTCTATACGGCCCACGACCGTTCGGAGTTCCTGTTCGGAGCGCCTTTCTTCCATACCCTCATGCAGAAGCCCTTTGGCCTGATGCAGTATGTGGGAGCGTGGCTCACACAACTTTTCTGTCATCCTGCTTTAGGGGCAGGTGTGCTCGCGGCTATCTGGGCGCTCATTTTCTTTGTGGGTACCAAAGCATTTCAATTAAAGAGTGGTGCTGCTGCGCTGATGCTCCTGCCGATTGCCTGTCTGCTCACATCTGTGGTCGATTTGGGTTATTGGGTCTATGTCTATCCTGTCAGAGGTTATTGGTTCTCACAGTCGTTAGGTTATCTCGCTATGCTTTTGCTTTTGTGGGTGGCTCGTTGCACCCCGCGCAAATGGCATATTCTCTGGTATCTGGTTGGCGTGGCCCTCTATCCGATACTGGGGTGGTTTGCCTTGCTTTTCGTACTCTGCTTGCTACTTGTCGATAAAACCACTTGGCGAGAACTCGTAGGTATAGTCCTGCTTGTCTTTGCCGCCGCCATCTGGCATACTCAGTTCTATTCGAACTTGAGATTCGATGATGTCATGTTGGCCGGGTTTCCTCGCTTCATCACACCAAGCGACAAAAGTGAGCATCTGTCTATCCCGTTCTGGGTGCTGGGGGCGGTCTCTGTGCTTATTCCGCTGTGTGGCAAGTATCTGACCAGGGCTTTCGTTCCAGTGTTGTGTGCCGCAGCGGGCATTGTTTTCACTTGTTCGCTCATGTTCCACGACAAAAACTACATCGACGAAATGCGCATGGTGCGCTATGCCGAAACCGACAACTGGCAGGAGGTGCTGAATTTGGCAGAAGAAAACAAGAAACCAACCACCACGATGGTATTTCTCAAGAATATAGCCTTGATGAACGAAGGTGGCTTGCTCGACCGTTCGTTTAAGATGGGTAATGTCGACTATCCTATTTGTAACCCCGATACACTTCATGTCACCCTGTTGGACATCGCCTCGCCTCTGGTCTATTACAACTACGGTATGATGAATGAAGCCATTCGTCTGAACTTCGAAAATGCCATACAAGCAGGGTTCTCACCCTTCTACTTGAAAACGCTTGCCCGCTGTGCCTTGGCTTGTGGAGACAAAGAACTGGTGGAACGCTATACCACCCAATTGCATCATCATCCGTTTTACGGAAATTGGCAGCCCGCTCCTGTCACGGAAAAGATAAAGTCACTGCAAAAAGCCTTCTCTGATGAACTCACTGGTGTGGAGAACAGCGACAGTTATATTGTCAATGGCGTCAGCCTCTGGTACGATTCCGATAGTAAAGCAGCATCAGAACAGGCGTTGCTCTATTCCATGTTGCGTTGCGACTCACGTCGCTTCTGGCCAGCGTTACGTAATTTTGTGAAATTACATCAGGGCGAGGAATTTCCAGTACATGCGCAGGAGGCTTATATCCTGTTCATGGACAAGGCTCCGGAAGAAAAGCGCATGATGATTCCTGTCAAGCAGGAAATTTACGAACGCTACAAACAGTTTTGGGCAACACTTGAAAGTCTTGCAAAGCCTGGTATGAAAATTCAGGAGATAGGTGAAAAAATGCGTGAAGGATGGGGCGATACCTACTGGTGGTTCAACATCTTCGGAAGAAAAGATTATATTGAACAAGGCAATATTGGTCACGAACATCAATCGTAAGAAAGCAATGAAAAGACATATCTACCCCTGTTTCCTGCTGCTGGCTGTTGCCATGCTGCTGTTGTCATCGTGTGCTAACCATCCCGATGTGCCTTCTTATGCCAAAGAGGTCAAGAGCCTGCCTACCATCTTTCCCGACTATTGCAACGTCACTGTGCCTTACAATATTGCGCCACTCAACTTCATGCTCCCCGTTGACGAATATGAGGAATGTGTGGCGCGCCTCACCATGCCCGACGGACAGCAGCAGACCTATGGCAATGGCGTGAAGGTGCAGATACCTGAGTCGGAATGGCACGACATGCTCAATGCCTCCAAGGGCAAGAGCATCAAGGTGGAAGTTTGGGGGAAGAAAGATGACGGATGGTTGTCGTTCAGTCCGTTTGAGATACGTGTGGCAGAAGAGCCTATCGACGAATATGTGTCGTATCGCCTCATCGAGCCTTCATATGTCGCATGGACCTATATGGAGATTGCCCAGCGCAACCTCACCTCGTTTGAAGAGACACAGATCTTCAACAACGAGATTACCATGAACGACAGGAAGATAGGCCAGTGCATCAACTGTCACAGTTATCAGAACTATAAGACCGACAACATGCTCTTCCACGTTCGTCTCGCCAATGCCGGTACCATTATTGTGAACGATGGAAAAATCTCTAAAGTCAATCTTAAGCGTGACTATACCATATCCTCAGGTGTCTATCCGGCATGGCATCCCACAGCCAAACTGATTGCCTTCTCCACCAACAAGACACGGCAGGGATTCCATACGCAAAATCCCAATAAAATTGAGGTTTACGATCTTGAAAGCGACCTGATTCTCTACGATGTTACCACCGACTCTGTGAGCATCGTCAGCAATGATTCCACGCTGTTGGAGGTGTATCCTACTTGGTCGCCTGATGGTAAATACCTGTATTATTGCAAGTCTGTTCCGCTTCCTGAAGAGATGCGCGACAAGGATATCCGAACCACCTATCCGAAAGTGCAATACAACCTCTATCGCCGTTCGTTCGACTTGGCATCTCACGGCTTTGGGGAAGAGGAACTCGTATATGATGCCGCCTCCTCCGATAAGAGTGTTACCTTGCCACGTGTTAGCCCCGATGGACGCTATCTGCTGTTTGCCATAGGACAGTATGGCTGTTTCCATATCAGGCATAATGACGGCGATATCGTCTGTATGCCGCTCGAACAGTTATCGGATGGTGAGCACCCGTTATCTCCTTCATCCCCCTCATTCCTCGACCTTACCAACCTGAATAGCAAAGGACGTCCTGACAGTTATCCAAGTTGGTCGAGCAACGGCCATTGGATCATGGTGGCAAGTCGTAGGGATGATGGCAATTTCTGCCGTGTCTATTTCTCTTATTTCCACGATGGAAAGGTAGAAAAGGCCTTTATGATGCCACAGGAAGACCCAGAATACAATACTTTCCAACTGAAGAGTTACAACCGTCCTGAATTTATGGTTGAACCTGTCAGAATCAGCGTCGAGGAGTTCAGCAGGGTGTTTGATAAGTAGTCTAGATGAAGAAGATTCATATTTTATGCACATTGCTCTTTGGTGTGGCAGTCCTACTCTTTTTCGGACTGGCCTATCCGCACCATCTCCATTATCAGGAGCAGTTTCAACTTTTCCTCTTCGACAGCACCTATGTGTGGGATGTTGTCAAGTTGCCGGGGGGTGTGGCCGACTTGTTGGGACGGTTCTGCACGCAGTTTTTCCTTTATGCTTGGGTGGGAGCGCTTATCATTGCTGTCCTGCTTACGGCAGTGCAACTCTTGACACTACGCCTGGCCAGTTGGGGGAGGCTCTATGCCCTGAGTTTCGTGCCTTCGTTCTTGCTCTGGCTCTTCCTGCTCGACGAGAATGCCCTGCTGGGTGGTGTCTGGGCTGTCTTGCTCACACTCCTCGCTTCATGGGCCTTCGACGCATTGCCCCGTAAGGGTTGGCTGCGGCATGTGTTGCTCATTGTGGCCATCCCTGTCCTCTATTGGATTGCGGGGCCTGTTTGCCTGGTGTTCTTCCTCCTGCAGGCACCGCACCTCAAACGCACTCAGCAGGTTTCCCTTGCCAAAAACGCTCTATGGTATTATGGGGTGTTCGTGCTTCTGGTTGTCATGCTTGTTGTCCTGGCATTTTTCATCCCTGTGCCATCCAGTAAATTATGGACAGGCATCCATTACCATCGCTACCCCACAGCAGTACCGGTCCTGCTCTGGGCAGCGGCATTGTCGGTCTTCGTCTTAGTACTCATTGCCCGAACCCTCAACCCTCAAACAACAAACATCGTGCAAGCCGAGCGCAAAGGAATTGATTCCAATGGCCGAGGTACCGCCGATGTTCATCATGCGAAGCATGATAAATCTCAAACCTCAAACATCAAATCTCAAACCTCAAACCTCCTCTTTTTCCTGCTGGTGGCTGTGGTAATGGGGACCCTCGTCTGGAAAAACAGCAATTTCAAGGCCGAAAAGGTGATGAAATATGATTTTATGGCGCGTTATCAGCAATGGAACCGCATACTTGAAACTATCAACACCGAAAAACCAAACAACCAAATCGGGGTGACTGTGCAGAATCTTGCATTGGGTATGAGGGGGGTGCTCACGAAGCATTTGTTCGATTATAACCAAAACGGACTCTTGGGGCTTTTGCCTGATATAGGGACGGATGCTACCAGTCCGCTGCCTACTGCCGAGGCTTTCTATCAGTTGGGAATGACGGCTGTTGCACAACGAACGGTTTTCGAGGCACAGGAGGCGATTCTCGACTTCCAGAAAAGCGGCAGATGCTACCAGAGACTGGCACAGACCAACCTGATTCTCGGCAACTACAAAGTGGCACGAAAATATCTCACGGCGCTGCAGAAAACACTTTTCTATCGTGAATGGGCAAATGAGACGCTAACACTGTTGGGCGATGAAAAAGCGATAGCCAAGCATCCCGAATACGGACGCTTGCGTCAAGTGGCGTATAAAGAAAACTTCTTCTTCGGCGACCATGTCACCTCTGAGATGCTCCTGAACCTCTTCCTCAGCAACACCGACAATCACTTGGCTTATGAATACCTGAACGCCTACTATATGCTGACGGGCGACCGTGAAAACTATACTAAATTACAACTTCAATACCCAGAGCAATGAAAAAGGTGCTGTATACACATATATTGATAGGATTGTTAGGATTGATGGGGGTAGTGGGGTGCACCTCCGAAACGGTAGGTGATGCCAAGCAGGAGAAAGGGCTGCCCAAGATTTATCCCGACTACGTCGATGTCACTATACCCGTGAATATCGCTCCGCTCTGCTTTGCCATGGCCGATGAGGAGGCATTGCTTGTCGATGCTGTCATCACCGACAGCCACGGAAACAACCTGCACAGTCAGGGTGAGGAGGCGGTCGACTTCGACATCGATGACTGGCATGCATTGCTCGCTCAGAACCGTGGCGACTCGCTCAGCATTACTGTTTCGGCCAAATATGCTGATGGCTGGCACTCTTATCGGCCTTTCTCTATCTACGTCAGCAACGACAGCATCGACTATGGTATCTGCTACCGTCTTATCGCACCGGGCCATGAGGTGTGGAGCAAAATGGGCATTTATGAGCGCGACCTCTCCTCGTTCGACGAACGTCCGTTGATTGAGAATACTCAGTTCGAAGGGTGTGTCAACTGCCATAGTTTCAACCGCTGCAATCCGGCGGATATGAGCCTTCATATCCGTGGACCTCATGGCGCCACACTGCTGCGACAGAACGATGGGCCTTTCACCGCTTACAACACCAAGACCGAACAGACGCTCGGCTTGTGTGTCTATCCTTACTGGCATCCTTCGGGCAGATATGTAGCCTATTCCACTAACGTTACCAAACAGACATTCCACAGCGCTCATCCCAACCGTATCGAGGTCTTCGACGATGCATCCGACCTTCAGGTCTACGACGTCGAGAAAAATGAGTTGATTCTTTCGCCATTGCTCAAGCAAGACTCTATTTATGAGACCTTTCCCGTCTTTTCTGCCGATGGACGTTCGCTCTATTTCTGCGCTGCCAGCGCCCTCCCCGAGGGTAATCATCAGATCGACTCTATCCGGTATAATCTCTGCCGTATAGATTTCGACCCGGCAACGGGAAAGTTGGGCAGCACTATTGAGACCGTCATCGATGCTGTGGCGCAGCACAAGTCGGTGTCTTTCCCTCGTCCTTCCTACGACGGACGGTTCCTGTGCTACACGCTCTCCGACTACGGACAGTTCAGTATCTGGCATCATGAGGCCGACCTCTACCTACTCAACCTCTCTACAGGAGAGAGCCAGGTCATGGCAAAGGCAAACTCTGATGACACGGAGTCGTTCCACAATTGGAGTTCCAACTCGCGCTGGATGGTGCTTAGTTCCCGACGCGACGACGGGCTTTTCACTCGGCCTTATTTCTGCCATGTCGATGCCAATGGTGTGGTGAGCAAGGCATTCATGCTGCCGCAGCGAAATCCGCGGCGGTTCTATCGCGAAAGGTTCCTCTCCTTCAATGTTCCCGATTTCATCATTGCCCCCACCCACTTCGATGGCCATCAAGCCAGCCGACTCATCAATGATGAATACCGCAAGGACTTTGGTGTGCGCCAATAACCCCTGACTCTCAGTCTCCAGGTCCCCTAAGGCCTCTAAAGTCTCTACCTCCTAGGAGGCCTCCAAAGTCTCTGCCTCCCCTAAGGTTTGGGCAGGATAAATCGTTTTTGAAAAAATATCTGTTTTTTATCCAATTTATTTTTGCGGATTGGATAAAAAGTGTTATATTCGCAACCAAAAGCAAAAAGGGATAAAAGCCCTCTACGCCAACCAAAGTTAAACTTACTACACTATTGAATGACACAACACGAGAGATTCAAACGGAGTAAAAACGACGTTTTTGTCAATATCAAGGAGCGAGACCATTTCGTTGCTTGATATCTCCTTATGGTGGAGGGCAATGCATTTGCGTTAGTTGCTTTTACACCACGCAATGCAGTCTCTCGATGTATAGACCTCATAGCCTCACTGTGCCGTATGTTGCTGTATCACAGCAACTCGCAGTTCTAGGCGGCCTTTTTTAGTATTCTTTTTTCATTTTTTTTCATCCGTCTTAAGCCGTTATGTATGTTGCGACTGTGTCGCAACCTCAGCATGCTATAGATACATAGCAAAACGGCTTGTTATTCTAACAACCGAATAATCATGCAATTACCATACGCTGAATCTTGGAAAATCAAGATGGTGGAAGCCATCCATCTCAGCACCCGTGAAGAGAGAGAACAGTGGCTCAAAGAGGCACACTACAATGTGTTCCAACTCAAGGCCGAACAAGTGTATATTGACCTGCTCACCGATAGTGGCACAGGTGCCATGAGCGACCGTCAATGGTCGGTAATGATGCTCGGCGACGAGAGTTATGCTGGCGCCACCTCGTTCTATAAGTTCGAGGCCATGGTGCAGCGCATCTTCGGCATGTCTTATGTCATTCCTACCCATCAGGGCAGGGCGGCAGAGAACGTGCTCTTTTCGCTGCTCGTGAAAGAGGGCGACGTGGTGCCGGGCAATGCGCATTTCGACACCACTAAGGGACATATCGAGGCCCGAAAGGCAAAGGCCATCGACGTGACTTGCGACGAAGCACACGACACGCAGGCAGAAGTGCCGTTCAAGGGCAACGTGTCGTTGGAGAAACTCGAAAAGGTGTTGACCGAAAACAAGGGTAAGGTGCCGTTCATGGTGCTTACCGTCACCAACAACACCGTGGGCGGACAACCCGTGAGCATGCGCAACATCAAGGATACTTGCGACCTCTGCCATCAATATGGCGTTCCCGTGGTCATGGACTCTGCCCGCTTTGCAGAGAATGCGTATTTCATCAAGACGCGCGAGGAGGGCTATGCCGACAAGTCCATCAAGGAGATTGCGCTTGAGATGTACGCCCAAGCCGATGCTGCCACCATGTCGGCGAAGAAAGATGCCATCGTCAACATGGGCGGTTTCATTGCCACACGCCGTAAGGAGTGGTTTGATGGGGCAAAGATGTTCTGCATACCCATGGAGGGCTATGTCACCTATGGCGGCCTCAATGGTCGTGACCTCAATGCTATCGCCCAGGGCCTCGACGAGAACACGGAGTTCGACATGCTCGACACACGCATCCGTCAGGTAAGGCACTTGGCAGAGCGCCTTGATGAGTATGGCATCCCTTACCAGCGGCCTGCCGGAGGGCATGCCATCTTCGTCGATGCCGACAAAGTGCTTACGCATGTGCCGAAAGAGGAGTTCCCGGCTCAGACGCTCACTTGTGAACTCTTTCTTGAGGCGGGTGTCAGGGGATGTGAAATCGGCTATATGCTCGCCGACCGCGACCCCGTGACGCGGGAGAACCGTTTTGGCGGCCTCGACCTCTTGCGCCTGGCCATCCCACGCCGTGTCTATACCGACAATCACATGGATGTGGTGGCTGCAGCATTGAAGAATGTCTACGACCGCCGCGAGACTGTCACCCGTGGCGTGGCCATAGAATGGGAAGCCCCCCTCATGCGGCACTTCACCGTACAGTTGCGAAGGCTCTAGCCGCTTCATCCGTAAGCCCGTCCCGTATGTCGCTATATCATAGCGACCACCAGCGAGCCCGTCCCCATATCATATCAACCAAAAGCCGTCCCGTATGTCGCGATTCTATCGCGACCCCCAAAAGTCCTCCCGCAAAAAACCAGCCTCTCCCGATATCCATCGGGAGAGGCCGTTCTTATATGCTGCGTGCCCTTTTGGCCGTCGTTCAATAGCCTGGGTTCTGGGTGAGTCGCTTGTTCAGGGCGATGGCTCCACCGGGGATGGGGAAGACGATGGTGTGACGGTCGGACTCACTGGTCAACTGCTGCCGCATGTCATAGGAGCGATGGAAACGGTCGAAGCGGATGAGGTCCTGACGGCGCCAACCCTCCCATTGCAACTCCATCAGCCGCTCGTCGAGGATGTTGTCGAGCGTGGCAGGACGGTAGTCCATGTTCACTCGGCTGCGCACCATGTTCAGTTCCTTGTCGCCGTTCAAGCCTGCACGGACCTTGGCCTCCGAGGCCATGAGCAGCACGTCGGCATACCTGAAGAGCACGATGTCGTTGCTTTGCAGCAGACCGTCGTTGTAGGCGGTGCGGTCAATCTCATATTTGAACATGCGTGCACCCGCCGTCTTCTCGTAGGGCGAACCAGTGAGGTCGGGTTCCACGGCAAGGGGCATATACACCAATGGCTCGCCATTGTCGAGTCGCACGTAAGTCGAGTCCACATACACGGTGTCGGAGAAGAAGTTGAAGTAGTAACGGTTGTCGATGTCGTCAGTACCATAACCGTAGGTGCGTACCGTGCTCACTGTGGCACAGGTGCCGTTTTCCGATGCCATGCCCAATGCTGCTCCGTGATTGTTGTGTCGCGAGCGGAAAAGGTATTTGAAATGATTGATGTAGAGCGTCTTGTCCATGGGGATGGTGAAGATGTTCTCTGTGGAGAATTCATTCCGGGTGCTGAAGTTGGAGGCGTAATTTGACTCCAACTCATATCCGAATCTTTCGAACATGTCGCAATAGTAGAGGCACGCCTCCCACGCATTCAAAATCTCGTCGTTTATGGAAAAGAAAATATTGTCGCCTTCCAGGTGTTGGTCGTCGGTCCAGATGTCATCAGTCCATATCTCAGCGTTGAGGGTCATCTTGGCAAGGATGAACCACATCACGGGAGCGGTGATGCGACCGTAATAGTCGCCCGGCATGTGGCTCATCTTTACGGGAAGGTCGGGCAGAATCTCGTTCACTTCGTCATAGATTTTCCAGAAAAGGCGGCTACGGGTGAGTTGCTCGGTCTCATCCATCGAGATTTCCGACGAGGTCACCCAAGGCACACGGCCAAAGAGGTCGAGCAGGTAGAAGTAGCACAACACCCGGATGCCTCTCACCTCGGCTGTGAGTGAAGCCATCTGGCCTTGTGGAATCAGGTGGCTGTATTTCTGCAGGTAGTCGAGCGAACGGTTGCAAAGCACGATGACTTTGTAGAGGTAGTTCCATGAGTTGCCGATTGGGGCGGTGCCGGGATTGAAGGTGTGTTGGTAAAGGTCGAGCCACAGACCGCCGTCATACCAGTCGCCGCCTCGGGTGGGAAGGATGGCCTCGTCGCTGGTAAAGGTGTTCAGGTCATAGATGCCGCGGGTAGTGCCTTGAAGGCCCTGCCCGTCTTCATGGCCTCCGATGTAGTTGTAAAGGTTGGCAACGGTGTTCAGGTAAAGGTCGGTCGATGTCTTGAAAACCTCTTCTTCTGTCAGACGGTCGCGGGGATTCTCGTCAAGACAGGAGGCAAGGGTAATCGTCGCTAATGTAATAAGGATATATTTTCTCATGATGCAGGCTGTTGGAGGTTAGAATGAGAGGCTCACGCCGAGTGAATAGGAACGGTAGGGGGGATAACTGCGCTTGTCGTCGATGCCAAGGGTGTTGTTCACCACATAACTGTTGATCATCGGGGTAAGGCCGCTGTACGAGGTAATGGTGCCCAGGTTGTTGATGCTCAGAGCCACACGGAGTTGACTGATGAATGGGGTGTAGCGCTGGATGGGTACATTCCATCCCACAGTCAGATAGTCGAAGTTCAGGTAGTCGCCACGCGCAAGATAGTAGTCGGTGGCCACTTGGTCGTAAATCTTTT
>JAEEGJ010022690.1_pt1 | contig 13290 bp, 10 predicted proteins | sample 8958761 | NCBI WGS metagenome assembly JAEEGJ01 (sample SAMN16246546, study PRJNA631951) | gut metagenome | biome: gut microbiome; feature: rumen; material: RS-attached | host: Bos | place: Iran: Karaj | collected 2018-10
TATGCTTTGGAAGCTCCTTCTAATTATGTCGGAGCTGATAAGATATTCTATCCCGAAGGTCAGTATTTCAGAAATCTACGTTTCATCACAGATATAACAGAATACGATTATTCTTCTGAAGAATATCGTGACCTCTGTAGATTAAACCCAGAATTGCTCAACACTGGCCCATTCTACTATAAGCACAAAAAGGAATGGGACGGCATACTACCTGATTCACTTCGCGAAGCAATTATCTGCTTCTGCTTGGCCAATGCTATTCGTGATGCACGAGGACAAGGGAAAGAACCCCGTAGTATGTTGGTGAACATGTCACGTTTCATTCATGTCCAAAAAGTGATTACAGAGCAAGTCGCTAAATGGTTTGAGGATATCTATAGCGATGTGCGTATCAATTTCAATGATGACCCACGTAAGAATCAGAAATTGCCATTGTACAATGAAATGCGCACTATTTGGGATAAGCATTTTGGTCATGTTGGAGATGTTACTTTTGATAGAATATCCCCAAAAGCAACACTCTTAAAAGCGATGGAGAAGATTGAGGTGAAGATGGTTAATGGTTCCAAGCAAAGTGCTTCACTGAATTATAAAGAAAATCCCTCTCTCCGTGTAATTGCAGTAGGTGGCCTGGCTTTATCAAGAGGATTAACGTTAGAAGGATTAATGGTTAGTTATTTCTATAGAAATACAGCAACATTCGATGTGCTGATGCAGATGGGCCGATGGTTCGGTTATCGACATGGTTACGAAGACATCTTCCAGATCTGGACAAGTCACACCAGCGCTATGTGGTATGCCGAGGTTTCGAGAGCTTCCGCAGAATTGAAAAATGACATTCGGGAAATGTTTGACCAACGACTTACCCCCAAAGACTTCGGTATCAAGGTCAGAGACAATTGTGATGAGTTGCAAATTACCGCTTATAATAAGATGCGTACCGCGGTTAGCAAGGATATGTTATACACATTCTACGGCAATATCTTTGACACTCCTTATATCACTTCTAATGTAGAACACAATAAGATAAACTCACAAAAGGTAAAAGAACTAGCATCACAATTATTTGCACAAAACTATCCGTTAAAATACGCTGATTTTAAGAAAGCAGGTAAAGATGTAAGAGATGTTACAGACGGTAGCTCTCGTTACTTTGCTGATATACCGAAAAGCATTGTGGTTGATTTCCTGCGAGGTGTTAAATACTCTATGGCCAATCCTCGTTTTGACGCGAAGAACATTATTAAGTTTTTAGAAGACCCTGAGACAGAAGGGATGGAGTTATGGGATGTTGTATTTGAAAGTGGTAAAGCTGAAGAAAACTATGATGTGGATGGCCTTCGAATGGTGAAATGCATGAAGCGTTCCATCTGTAGCACAAATCGAAATATTATTCAACTTAGCACCCGCCGTCGTGTCTTGACAGGTAGCATGGAAGGTAAATTTGCGCTTACAGGTGGAGAAATTGCAGAAGCGGAACAAGCACAACGTAAACAATGGGAATTGGATGGCGAAAACAGTAAAGATAGAGACATTCCTTTAAAAGCCTACTTCAAGTTCTTGCCTCATCGGAAGCCGATATTGGTCATAATGTTCATAAAACCAAACAAACCAGAAGGCGATGAGGACAAACTGCTTCAAACCTTCAGAGAGGATCTGGGCCAAGATTGTATTGTAGCTTTTGCGGTCGGATGTCCTGGAGTAAAGGAAGAAGGTAAAGCCGTAAAATACCAGGTCAATAAAATATTCCAACAACTTAACATAGAGGGCGAAGAACCTGAGGAGGAAGATGATGAAGAATAATGAAATATACCAGACCTTCCGGGAAGTATTTCCTAGTCGTCACTTTATTCGATTCGGAGAGAACCGTCATTTAAGTCTATATATCGGACGAGATGATGATGCCAGATATTCATTTGATTTTAGAGGGAAATACAAACCGATTAAAATCTCCAGCTCAGACTTTATTGCAGTAGAGCAATACAGAGAAAATGATTTATTCACATTGCGTTTTTCTTTAAGGGATAGTGATTTGCTGGAATATTTCTGCACTTTTTGTCAAGACCTTCTGGATTCCGTCAGAGTAACAAATGATGACGAATCAGCCTATCAAACCCTACGTTCTCGTTATTATTCATGGCGGCAGCTCTTCCGTCCAGATAATGGTCGAATGACGGAAGCGGAGATAATGGGACTGATAGGTGAGCTACTCTTTTTAAGAGACCACATGATACCAGAAAGGGGTATTGATGTGGCTCTTGATAGTTGGATGGGTCCTGAAAAAACGCATAAAGATTTCTCGGACCAGCAGGATTGGTTTGAAGTTAAAACCATTACCTTTGGAAAAGAAAGCGTTCGTATTTCATCTATCGAACAGCTTGACAGTGATATTGACGGTTGCTTAGTGGTTTATGAATTGGAGAAAATGAGCCCTTCTTTTGAAGGTATTAAACTTAATCAGCTTGTTAACAATATCATTGCTACGTTGGCCAACGTTTCACAAAGGGAAACCTTTATGGCAAAGCTGCAGTTGTTTGACTTTGATTTCTCAAATGAGAATGACAATCTTGTGTTTGTCAAAAGAGGTGAACACATGTATAAAGTTGATACAGAAAACTTCCCAAGAATACATAGGGATGTGCTACCCGATGCTATTACGCGGGTTCAATATGAACTATTGTTAACTGAAATAGAATCATTTAAACTGAACTGATATGGATATTGAAGAATACCGCAAACAATTTATTGACGACATTCGCAATGATGCAAGTCTTGAAAGTACAGATCCTGAAAGTTATTTCATAGAACGAGTGTTGTCTGACCTTGAAGAAATTGGTGAGTTAAGTGACCCAATTCCAATGTCAGTTGAGATAAGAAATGCCAGAAGACAAATTCTCGCTTTTGACGGTTATTCCTATGACGAGGCTGATGGCGCATTGGTTTTAATTATCAGTGAGTTCTCTAACCAACGAGATTCTGTCCCTACTTTGACCAATACCCGTATTGATGAGTTGCTGTCTTATATGCAGAGATTTATCGAAGAATCCGTTAATGGCAACATCCGCAGCTTCTGTGATGATTCTGACCCCGCCGTAAATATAGCCAATGAATTTAGAAAGAAAATTGGCAAAGGTATAACAGGTACAGAAATACTGCGTTTCAAATTCATCATCATCTCTAATTATACATTGAGTAAGCAGGTCAAGAATCTTTCTCAACCAGATTTCTTAGGTAGACCTGTCGATTTAAATGTTTGGACACTGGAACGCTTTTTCCAGACGTTTATCTCTAATTCTAGCGAAATTCTTGAGATTGAAACCAGTGACTTCGACTGTGATGGTATTCCTTGCTTAAAGGCTGATTTAGGTGGACAAAGCAATTATGATGCTTACTTAGGTATCATTCCAGGCAAGTTCTTAGCTGACATTTATTTGAAATATGGTAGCAAACTGCTTCAAGGAAACGTTCGAGCTTTTTTGAGTTTTCGCGGTAATGTGAACAAGGGTATTCGTACGACTATTATGAAAGAGCCTGAAAATTTCTTTACCTACAACAATGGTATAGCAATAGTGGCTCGTGCAGTAAGGTTTTCTCCTGATAAGACAAAGATTGTATACTTTAAAGACCTGCAAATTATCAATGGTGGTCAAACGACTGCATCTTTGGCAAGTGCCATTATCAAAAAAGAAGCTCCAAAAGGAATGGACACACTTTATGTGCCAATGAAACTGACTGTGCTTAATGTCGAGGATGACATGTCGGAAGAACAAGTTCAAAACTATAATGACCTTACAAAGACAATTTCCGAATGCGCCAATAGCCAGAATGCCGTGAAGCCTGCGGACTTCTTCTCTAACCATCCATTTCATGTGAAGATGGAGCAACTCTCGCATCGCGTGATGGCACCGCCCGTTGACGGCAATCCTTATCAAACCGTATGGTTCTATGAGCGTTCACGTGGTAAATGGGAACAGGAACAAATGAAATTGACTTCACATCAAAGAGATTTGTTTAAAGAGAAAAACCCCAAGAGTCAGCTTATAACAAAAGAGAAACTGGCCAAGTGTTACAATGCCATCCTTATGCATCCTGACCAGGTCTGTAAAAGCTCTGCAGATAATTTCAAAATCTTTGCGCCTTATATTGATGAAATCTATGATAATGATCGCGACAGCATAAACGATGAATTCTTCAAGAAATGTGTTTGCTCTATTATTATCTTTGACACACTTGATAGACTTATTAGCAAAGAAGAGTGGTACCCAAAAGGAGGTAACAAGGCACAAATTACTCCATACACAATCTCCAAGTTGATAACACTATTACCCAAAGGAACCGATTTAGATTGGGTGTCTATATGGAATAAGCAGACCCTATACCCTGCACTGGCAACGGAATTATTACGATTGGCATACTTCACTCATCAATATCTTGAAGAGAAAGCAGCAGGTGGTCTTGTGAGGAGCCTCGCTCGTCTTGCTGGCACATGGAATGATTTTAAGACAGTCAGCTTTGAGCTTTCAGAAGTATTCCAACGCTCCTTGATATCAAAAACAGAAACCCGTGCTATTGAACAAGCCGCCCGTCGTGCACATAAATTCAATTCAAAAATAGACGCCTCTGTTGAGGTTTTCAAACTCGGCTCGACATACTGGATGAATGTTTACAATGCTTTGACAAAGGAGGAACTACTTTCATATGGCGATTGTGATTTCATTAGAGGCGTTGCATCATGGATCTCAAGAGGATCACTACCTACGGCTGCTCAGTGCAAACGTCTCATCAAAATTGTTGAGAAAGCTGAAGACAGAGGCTACATTATGCCATGAATAGATAAAAACAATTCCATTTTGACACAATGTTTTATGATACGAAAACTGATTATCAAAAATTTTCGTTGCTATGAGAAGAGTACTATAACCTTTAATGGTTCTTCTGTTCTAGTAGGGAAGAACAATGCAGGTAAGTCCACTTTAATAGAAGCTTTAAAGATAATATCTACAATTACGAAAAGGTATCGTACAGCACGGTTTGTTGCTCCACCTGATTGGGTAAAAAGCGCTAACACCTATGGGGTATCTCCGAATGTTGAAAACATGAACATCTCAGATCATGGCATTTTTTATTTATACGGCAGTCCTCCAGCAATTATAGAGTCTTACTTTTCCAATGGTTCAATTATCAAGGCCTTCGTCGGCGAAGAATTATCAGTTTTTGCATTATTATTTGACGAGAAAGGGGAACCCGTAGAAAGTAATAAAAAAGCAAAAATTGTCAACATACCTCTAATTGAGGTTTTACCCCAAATATCGGCAGTACTAGATACAGAAAAAGTACTTAAGAAAACAACTGTGGATGGAAATCGCTCGACGCATCTTGCTTCACGCAATTTCCGAAACCAATTGTTCTATTACAGCGATGCGTTCCCGACTTTTAAAGCACTAGTCGAAGCAACATGGGAAGAATTACAAGTTAAACCCGTGGAGTCTGAGTTTATCAATGATGGTCAATTTCTTAGCTTTTACGTTCGTGTTCGCTCTTTCGAAGCTGAACTAGGATGGATGGGACATGGGCTACAGATGTGGATTCAAACTATGTGGTTTATATCACAGTGTCCAAAAGATGCCATCGTTGTACTTGATGAACCTGACGTTTACATGCATGCTGATCTACAGAGACGTTTAGTCCGTTTAATAACACCAATGTTTTCTCAATTAATAATAGCAACACATTCGCTGGAAATAATCGAAGAGGCATCTTCTGAAAGTATCGTTCCAATAGATTCAAATAAACGTCAAATAAAGCCCATCGGAGATGAATCAGTTGTATCTACTCTCTCGGAGGAGCTTGGCAATCCTTTAAATATCGATCTTGCACGTCTTTTTATATCGAATCGCTTCATCATCTGGGACGGAGGTAATTCTGACAGGGTAATTCTATCAGCATTCCAGTCTATTCTATATCCCCAAGACCTACATCCTATTATTACATATCCTAAAGCATATGTAAATGGCTGGGATGATTGGAACAAAAGCATTGCTATAGCAGAGGTGTTTTCGATTAATAAAATGGCTGTAGAATTGTTTTGCATTTCAAATTCAGGCTACCATACGTTGGAAGAAATACAAGAACGCAATAATGATGCCGTATCTCGCGGCATCAATCTTCATATATGGGCGAAGAATGAAATTGACAACTATGCAATAAATATTAATGTTATCTGCCGGTATCTTGAGATTACGAGTCAAAAAGAAAACATTGATAGACAATTAGTGATTAAGAAAACACAAGAGATCCTTTCAACTATCTACAAAAACATAGAGAAAAAAATCAATAATTCAGGTAAAGAGAATAAAAAAGAAGTTATAGACGAAGTCAACTCCCGCCTTGATGAACCTTTAAATATTATATCAGGAAAAACATTTTTTAAACTACTATCAGTCTGGACATATAAAGAATATGGAGTGGGGATCAGTGCTAGAAGGATTGTCCCATACTTCTTCCAAAACGAAGTTCCAAAAGAAATAAAGACTATTATTGATTTATTGATAAAAGGAAACAGGAGATGAATAAGGTGATTTGAAATTGATACTAATAACATCTGCTCTCTGACTCTTTCAAACGCGAATATAACTCGAGGTTTTGGGCTGTGATGGCATTAGGATAATAAGAAATAGCACATTTCAATATCACCTTCTTCAAGAGTGCATACTGAAATCTTCGAGAGTCAGGCTAGTGAAACTAACAAACGAATAACAATAATAATACATTTGCACACTAATTATAATAACTAACCATGCTCTTTCATGTGGCAATATCAATACTGATTTATACATGAACTGTGTTGGAACACATGGCGTCAATTCCATGATGATGTTGAGAATACACATGAGGATTTAGGACGATATCAATTGATTTTTGGCAATGATGACATTGATACCATATTTGACGGCGGCCCTGATGCTTATTGGAATATAGATTAAAAACTAACCCTTTTCATTTATGAGCAAACGCGATAGCTTGATATTAGAATGTAGATACTATGCAGGAGAGAAGGACAATCCTTTTGCTCAAAAGCTTGATGCAAATGAGGTAGATAAGTCGAATCTGACGCCTCCTGAGTGCATGAAATATGAATACACAATTCCACCTGACAAGGTGAACTATTTGCATGTCGCGGCAAAACTATGGTTCTACGAACATTTTTGGGTTGATGAATACGAAAAAGAAAACACTAAAGATTGGTTCGAGGCCAATGAGTATTATGCCAATGATCTGAAAGACTTTGAACCCTTTGACGGTACTCCTATCGAGCTAAAGGCATTGCTTTGGAATCGTTATGAGCATTGGACATCTGGCAGATTGGAAGATTTTAAGCAATGGTATCTGAAGTATTATCAATCCCGTCCCACCAATCGCCAACGCAGAGCAGAAGAGCGAAAAAAGACTCTTATTCCAATGTGCCGTTACTACAAAGGCGAAGCTGAATGCCCTCAAAAAATGAAAGATAATAGCAGTTTGTTTTGGGACTATGAAAGGCATTGGGTTGAAGCTCTTTCCTACAGCTATCACCGTGGAGAAGAATGGAGAAAAACCGTTGAGAAAGAACACTTGGAAGCCTTTGCCAAGAAACACAATATCCCAGCAACACTTGTCGGTCTTCTCTTCAATCGTTTTATGCACTGGTCATCCGGCTATGAAACCACCGAGGATTTCTGCAACTGGATGCAAGAACATTATTTGTAACTGTAATTTATAGTATTACCAAACATGAAGAACATCATTTGCTTTGAAACAGAATGGCTTTATAACCATCATGAAAAGGACAATCGATTTAATCTGAGTTGCCGTCCAATCCTTCAGTGTTTGAAGGACTTCTATGATTGTGATTTCATCTATCGCAACTTCTTGACAATAGACAATCTGAAATTCTATATGAATTACTTTAATAAATCTGCTTTCAAGTCAAAGAAATACCCGATAGTTTACATTTCAACTCATGGTTTGACAAGCACGATTTGTTTGGAAGGCGTGAAAGAGGATAAGCGTAAAAAGAAGCAAGACGAAGAGAATGACGAGAGTAAATCAGAGATAAAACTATCTGAGTTGGCTAAAATCTCAAATGGCTTCTTTAAAGATAGGATAGTTCATTTCAGCAGTTGTTTGACTCTGCGTAATATTGATGCTACTCTAGAATTTAAGCAAGAAACGGGTGCTTTGTATGTTAGTGGCTATCAGAAATCCGTTGATGCGATGCGTTCTGTTATCCTTGATATGGCTTATCTGAACGCATTGCAATGTTATCACCCAAACACCCTTGTAAAAGAAACAAGCCGTTTCCAAAAAAGATATTGCTCCCTAATAGAAGACTTAAAGTTCCTCATTATTTAGGACCAATATTTATGACTTCATTCAATCTAAAAAAAGGAAAGAAGCACTTGTATTTGAGCTTCATTTAAGTCGATGGAACAATCAATGTCGATAAAGTGCTTAGAAGCATTCCAAAGAAAGGCAATGAAGAACTCTTTGAAATGTTGTCAAAACGACGGGATTCATAATAACATAAAAACATGAACCACCACCTCAAATACTTCAACTACCCCCTCTGCTTCGCCCACTACACCGAACGCATCCAAAACCTCCGCCAGGCCAAGATCCACGGCGAGGTCATCGTAGCCAAGCCTGTGCTTATGCTTGCGTTGATGGATGGCATCGAGTCGGAGGTGTTCACCAACAACCGCTTCATGTTGAATGAATGGCTAGAAGAACACTATCTGCAACTCATGCGTCAATACACCCGTCACTCTCAGTTCGACAAGCCAACAGACATCAACAACCCATTCTGGCATCTTTCCACCGACGGATTCTGGCACCTTCACCTCAAAACGAAGGAGAGCAAAAGCACCACACCATCAAAAGCATGGCTAAAAGAGAACGTCCCATACGCCAGTTTCGACGACGACCTCTGGGTACTGCTCCAAAACAAAGATTGGCGCATACGGCTTCGTGAATTCATTATCAAGAACAAGCTAGAAGCAAACCATACAACCCAACGCAATACCGTTTAATATGGAAACAAAAAAACGGGACGTAAGCCCCGTTTTTGAATCGGCGAAGGGAATCGAACCCTCAATCTGCTAACCAGGAGCCTCGCTACCACGTTGCGACCATCAACCGATTACGATGCAAAGATATATCTTATTTTTTTATTTTGCAACAAAATGATAAACTTTTTTTATTCAAAGGTTTCTCTACTTCAATCCTAATTTGTCGATGACCTGTCGTGCGAGCCGACCTGTCGATTTCTTTTTTGGTTGCCACTTTAAACCCCTATATTTTGAAAAAAAATAGGAGAGCAATGTCTTTAGTTCAAAGAAAAATCGTATTTTTGCACCTTGAAAGTGGTAAGTTACCACCCATAGTGGTGATTTTTTTTGATTTTGAACTTAATTTTCATCGGAAATGGCAAGAGAGAAACTAAATACCCTGTTTGAAAAATGGATGGCACTTCAGCCACTTACCGAACTACAGCAAGGCAGCCTCAGTAGGCGGTTCACCGTTGAGTATAACTACAATAGCAACCATATCGAAGGTAATACGCTAACATACGGTCAAACCGAATTGCTGTTGATGTTTGGTGCCGTGAGTGGTGAGGGGCATTTGCAAGACTTCACAGAGATGAAGGCCAGCCAGGTGGGGCTGGAAATGATGAGTCAGGCAGTAAAGGAGGGCAACATGCCCATGACACAGCATTTCATCCGAACGCTCCACAAAACGCTATTGCGCGAAGATTACACCGTCTATCGCAACTTGCCAGGCGGACAGCAGACGAGCTATGTGATTCATGCGGGTCAATACAAGACGCGGCCCAACAGCGTGATTACCCGCTATGGCGACCGGTTCGAGTATGCCTCGCCCGAAGAGACTCCTGCGCTGATGACGGACCTTGTCAACTGGTATAACGATGCCGAGAAGTCCGGCAAGTATTCAGTGGTGGAACTTGCCGCTTTGTTTCATTACCGCTACATCCGTATTCACCCGTTTGAGGATGGGAATGGCAGGATGGCCCGCCTGATGGTAAACTACATTCTGGCCCGTCATGGATGGCCAATGATTGTGGTGCGGAGCAGGAAGAAGCAAGCGTATTTGGAAGCGCTACATAAAACGGACATGGTGGTGGGATTGGTGCCTTCCATCGGAGCTCATGCAAGCCTCACCAAAACGAGAAACTTTATTACATATTTCACCAGGCTGGTTGAAGAAGAGTTGGCATATAATATCGCGTACATTGAGAACAAGGATGAAAATGTGTGGTGGTACGATGGCGAAAAAATCACTTTTCGGTCCCCCAACGCCTCAAAGCTCCTTCATATTCTTCAAGACAGTCCGTATGTTACCTACGCGAAGCTGTCGGAGGAATTAGGCGTCAATGTTTCGGCGATTCAGAAACTAATCGAAGGAATGGTGGACAAGGGCTACATACAACGCCGCGATACGGATAAATCTTGGCTTGTTCTGGCCACATCAGTCATAAAATAGTTATATCTCCCTACCCCATGCAACAAGAAAAAAACAGAAAACTGAGCGAGAAAGAACAAAGACGCCTGGCCGCTTTTGAAGCGACCTGCGAGCGATACCTCCAACAAGGCTACAAAAGAACCGACCTGACCATCGGGATCGTCAAAGCGAACCTGGTCGTACTGCTGATCGCCATCCCCGTCGTGGCCGTCGGCGTGCTGCTCTTCGCATGGAAGAACTCCATGGCAGCCCTTACTCCGGTCCCGCAAAGGGCCCTCCTCCTTGCCGTACTGATCCTAGTGCTCATCGTGGTACACGAACTCATCCACGGCCTCACCTGGAGCCTGTTCACCGAACGCCACTTCAAGGACATCGAGTTCGGCTTCATGAAGGAATACCTCACCCCCTACTGCACCTGCCTCGTCCCCTTGTCGATGAAGCACTACCTCCTCGGCGCCCTGATGCCTGGCCTCCTCCTAGGTCTCATCCCCACCGCCTTGGGGATCCTGCTGGGATCACCGCTGCTGTTCTGGACCGGAATCGTCATGCTGCTTTCAGCTGGCGGCGACCTCATGATCGTCGTGAAACTCCTCACCTTCAAAAAACAAAACGAATCCACCGAGGTCCTCATCTACGACCACCCCACACAAGCCGGGTCGGTGATCTTCGAGAAGTAAGTTCCGACAAAAAAAACCTTTGAAACGGAAAAAACCAGTCCTCAAACCACCCTGCCCTTTTCAGAATTCTTGTTATTTTTGTAGCTTCGATTTTTGTAAACTACAAGTAACATGACCCTCAAAAGATTCCTTTTTATAATGGCGCTGACGCTGCTGTGGTTCCTCCCCTCCCATGCCCAAAGCGTTGAAATCCGCGCCCTCGTCACCCTCAACAACGGCGAAGAACAGCTCTATGTCCTCGACGAAAACGACCAGCTCGCCTTCGAAGGACAACAGACCCTGCTAATCACCAACTTGGGTACCACACATCGGATCAACATCGACGACATCCGCAAAATCGAATTTGTCGATATCACCAACACTAACGAAAGCCAGGCCAACACGCCCTTCCTCTACCCCAACCCGGTAGAGCGATATCTCGCTATTGGCAACATCGAAGAGGGCCAGACCGTCAGCGTCTATTCCCTCGAAGGACGCCTGCTGCGGGCATTCACAGCCAGCCCCAACGAGCCCATCGACCTGGACGACCTGCCCTCGGGACTGTATATCCTTAGGATCCTCGACAAAAACCTTAAACTGCTGAAGCGATGAGAAAGCTGGTATTCATCGTGGCCTGTCTGATGCTCAGCCTCGGACTCCACGCACAAGAAAAGACCGTCGTCCTGCACCGCAACGGACAGGTGCTCTACCAGACTCCCGTCAGCAATGTCGGGGGCATCGGCTTCCTCGGCAACCCCGCCTCCCTCGTGTTCAGCAACCAACAAGGGGCGACCCTGAACACCGTCCCGGTGTCGGAGATCGACAGCGTCACCTTCGGCACCTACGAGATCCCTTCCGGCGACCAGGTGGTGATCACCTTCAACGGCAACAGCGCCGAGATCGTCAACCCCTTCGCCAACGACGGCGTCAGCGTCGAGACCGCCCAGGGTAACGTCACCGTCTATTCCACCAAAACGGACGTCCCCTACCTCGTCACCGGCTCCTCCACCAACGGTTCGCTGACGGTCTATAGCAACAGCGACTTCGCGATGACGCTGAGCTACCTGACCCTCACCAGCGCCACCACCGCGGCCATCCACCTGGCCTCCAACGTGAATGCAACCCTATCCGTCGAAGGCACCTGCAGCCTCACCGACGGCGCCAACAGCAGCGTCAACGGAGCGCTGTACGCAGCGGGCAACCTCACCGTGGATGGCAACGACCTCCTGCGCATCACGGGCAACGCCAAACACGGCATCCTGGTCGACGGCAACCTGACCGTCAACAACGGAGACATCGTCATCCTCGACACCGACAGCGACGGCATCCACGGCAACAGCAACCTGGTTTGGAACGGCGGATCGCTCAACATCGTGTCGGCCGGCTCCGACGGACTGGATGTCTCGGGCAACATCACCCTCTACAACGGCACACTCGAGATCAACACCAACGCCGAGAGCGCCCGTGGCATCAAGGTCTCCGGCATCTTCGACATGGCCGACGGACACCTCAACCTCAACACCACCGGCAACGACGGCAAGGGCCTCAAATGCGACAGCACCCTCGTCATCCGCGGCGGCGTGGTGGAGGTCAACGTGTCGGGCGAAGGCTCCAACGGCATCTCCAGCGACCAGCATATCTCCATCGAAGACAACGCCGACATCACCATCGTCTCCAACGCCTACGACGGCAAGTGCTTCAAGAGCGACAACACCTTCTCCATGAGCGGCGGCAGCCTCCACCTCACCCACTCGGGCGACCTCTCGAAGGGCATCAAGACCGTGGGCGAAGTGAACCTCAGCGGCGGCAACATCGACATCACCGCCTCGGGCAGCACCGTGCTGGAAAACGTCAACAACCAAAACGTCCCCGCCTACTGCACCGCCATCAAGAGCGACACCGACATCGTCATCAGCGGCGGCACCTTCCATATCAACTTGCCCACCACCAACCACGGCGGCAAGAGCATCAGCGCCGACGGCAACCTCACCATCACCGGAGGCGACTTCACCATCGAGACCCACGGCGACGGGGCGGCCTACACCGTCAGCGGCAGCACCAAGGACTCCTACACCTCGTCCTGCCTCAAGTCGGACGGCAACATGGTCCTCGCGGC
>JAEEGJ010022692.1_pt1 | contig 13289 bp, 3 predicted proteins | sample 8958761 | NCBI WGS metagenome assembly JAEEGJ01 (sample SAMN16246546, study PRJNA631951) | gut metagenome | biome: gut microbiome; feature: rumen; material: RS-attached | host: Bos | place: Iran: Karaj | collected 2018-10
GGGACGAGCACTATAGCGAGGCGGATGTCGAAACCAGTACGCTGTGGCAGATGATTTCATCTGTCAGCGAACTCAGCAACTTTGCCAGTGTGGCAGAGGCGTGCGGCTATGACAGGATACTGGACGGCAGCCAGACCTATACGGTCTTCGCGCCGACTAACCTTGCCCTGTCGGAGGCTGAAGCCCAGCAGCTCATCGCCGAATACCGCCAGCAGGAGGCCCAGGGCGTGCGCAGCAATGAGAACACCGTGGTGCGCCGCTTCCTGCAGAACCACATCGCTCTATACCGCCATCCCGTGTCGTCGCTGACGGACAAGACCATCAAGATGATGAACGACAAGTATGCCGCGCTGACACCCGAAGGACTGCTCATGAGCAAGTTATCGACCAAGAACGTGCTCTGCGACAACGGCCTGCTGTTCACCATCAGCGGCAAGTTGGACTATGTGCCTAACGTGCTGGAGTGTTTGGACATGACGGAGGACCTTGACAGCGTCTATCAGTTCATCAACAGCCACAGCACGTATGAGTTCGACGAGACGCAGAGCGTGCCGGGCGAGATTATTGACGGTCTGACGCATTACTTAGACTCCGTCACCGTCTTCTCCAACGACCTGCTGACGAAATACGGCCTGATCAACTCCGAGGACAGCGCCTACTGGATGGTGGCTCCCGTGAACAGTGAGTGGAACCGCTTGGTGGACGAGTATCAGCCCTACTTCAACTATCCCAACAACACTGCAGGACGCGACTCGATGGTCTATACGAACACCCGTGTGGCCATCGTCTGCGGCTCCATCTTCAGTCGCACGAACAATCCGGAGGTGGCCTTTGCCGACTCGGCCGTCTCCACGCAGGCATACACTGCGGCCATGAGGAAGCAGTTGGGTATTGACGAGAGCTACTATGTCTATCCCAAGCCCTTCGACCAGGAAGGTATCTTCTACCAGACGGAGGACATCGCCTGTAGCAATGGCCATGTCAGGAAGACCGATACACAGCGCATCTCCAAGTTCCAGACGTTCATGCAGACCATCAAGGTGGAGGCTGAGAATAGCCAATATCAGGACACGCTCATCAATGCCGTGGAGCCTGTCACCATCGTTCAGGTCGTGTCCAACAATCCCTTCTACAATCATGTGTCGGGCAATGCCTTCATCGGGGTGGTGCCTTCCAGCCCGTCGGCCCGCGTCGTGGTAGGCTTCAAGATACCCAACCTCCTTTCCGGCGTGAAGTATGACATCTATGCCGTCTTTGCCCCTGCCACGGCTGCCGACACGCTGGCCGTCGCAGAGACGCAGAAGGAGGTAAGGGTGCTCAGCCGTGTGCGCCAGCCCGACCAGAACGGGGTGATGACATCGCCGCCCTTCCGCTATGCCAAGAGCATCGATCCCACCACGGTCAACGAAGTGAAGCTGCAGTCGGGCGTCAAGCTGACGACGTGTTCCTACGGCTTGTCAGAGCCCCAGGTACGACTGGAGCTGCAGTCCAACACCGACGGTGCCACCCTCCGCATCGACCGCCTTATCTTCAAACCGATTGAAGATTGATAATTGAAAATTGAAGATTGAAAATTGAATAGTATGAATAAGATATTTAGGATAGCATGTGCAGCTACATTGTTCGTTGTTCATTGTTCATTGTTCATTAGCACAGCCAGTGCGCAAGACCTTCGCGAGGTGAAGGGAAAGGTGGTGAATGGCACAACGAACAAACCGTTAGGCGGCGTGTTGGTAAGCGTGCCTGAAGTCAAGGGTTACAGTACACTGACTGAGGATGACGGCACCTATACGCTGAAAGTGCCCGTGACAGTCTCCGCGCTGTCGTTCAGCTCGCCCGACTACAACCTGTCGAAGATGGGACTGGGCAAAGGTGATGAGCAGCCTGCCGTCAGGCTCTATCCCTCAACCTTCACGGCTGAGTATGACGCCACGACCAATGTCAATGCGGTCAATAGGGCTTCAGGCTTCCAGTTCTCCAACTCTGTGAGCATCGAGGACGACATACAGAAGCAGTTGGGCGCGCAGGTGCATACCGTGACCCGCAGCGGCACACCGGGCGTCGGCAGTGTGATGTTCATCAACGGTCTGGGTTCCATCAACGCCAACGCACAGCCGCTCATCGTCGTCGACGGCGTCATCTTCGACCAGCAGTACGGGCGGACGATGCTTCACGACGGATTCTTCAACGACATCCTGGCCAATATCTCGCCTACCGACATAGAAAGCGTCGAGGTACTGCGCAACGGCACGGCCCTTTACGGTGCCAAGGGTGCCAATGGCGTGGTGCTCATCAACACCCGCAGGAACCACTCCATGGCCACCCGCATCACGGCAAGCATCTCAGGCGGCGTGACGCTGGAGCCGAAGACCTTCGACGTGATGAACGCCTCGCAATACAAGAGCTATGCCAGCGACCTGCTGCAGACCACGAACACCACGCTGAAGGACTTCAAGTTCCTTAATCCCTCGCCATCGAACTATTACCTGCCGCAGTACAGCAACGACACGGACTGGAAGGACTATGTCTACCGCACCGCCCTGACGCAGAACTACAGCATCAACGTGGAGGGTGGCGACGATGTGGCCGACTACAACCTCTCGTTAGGCTACATCGACCAGCAGAGCACCCTGAAGAACAACAAGATGAACCGTATCAACATACGCTTCAACTCCGACATTCATATCACGAAGAAGCTCGACATCCGCTTTGATGCCTCCTTTGCCAACCAGACCCGCAACCTGCGCAACGACGGCGCACCGCTCAACTATACCGAGGGAACACCCACTTCGACGGCCTTCCTCGCCTACGCCAAGAGTCCGATGATCAGCCCGTGGACCTTCGCCGGCGGAGAGATACGCGAAGGATACATCGACGTGGCCGACGAGAGCTATCTCGACGAGGCACTCGCCGCCTACAGCAACTACAACTACAAGCTGGCCAACCCATTAGCCATTAACGAATTTGGCGAGGCAGAGAACAAGAACCACTTCGAGAACTCGATGATCAACCTGGCAGTGACGCCAAGCTACCAATTCAACAGCCACCTGAAGCTGAGCGAACTTTTCAGCTACAATCTGGTGAACACCAACGAGAAGTTCTATATCCCCCGCAACGGCGTGCCCCGCTACTACGTGTCGAGCGTCAACGCCTATTGCGAAAACGAGGTACGCTCGATGGCTGCCAAGCAGAACTCCCTGATGAGCGACACCCGACTGGACTGGTCATTCAACACTCAGCACTCATCACTCAACATCTTCGGCGGCGTCCGCTTCAACTGGGAGGACTACACGCAGATTTCACAGCTGGGCTACAACACGACGAGCGACAAGATGCCCGCCATCAGCTCGACACTCGACAATGCCAAGCCGTCGGGAGCATCCAACAGCTGGAAGGACATTGCATGGTACGTGCAGACACAGTACAACTACCTGCAGCGTTACTACTTGCAGCTGAACGCAGCGATGGAGACCTCCTCGCGCTTTGGCCGCGATGCCGACCATTCGGTGAAGCTTTTCGAAGTGCCCTGGGGATTCTTCCACGGCGCACAGGCTGCCTGGGTGGTCAGCAACGAACCGTGGTTCCAGTCACTCAACACTCAACACTCAACCCTCAACTACCTACGCCTCTCCGCAGGCTACGATGTCAGCGGTAATGACGACATCGACTATCATGCTGCACGCAGCTATTTCGCCTCCCACAACTTCTTGGAGGACGTCTCGGGACTGTCGTTCGAGAATATCGGCAACACCCGCCTGCAGTGGGAGACCACCACGCGACTGAACCTTGGCCTCGAAGCCAACTTCCTGGCCAACCGCCTGAACCTGCGTGTCAACTGGTTCCACAGCAACGTCAGTCATCTGCTGATGTATCAGCCGCTGAAGTATGTGACGGGACTGCGGCAGAACTGGAGCAACGACGGCGCCATGAAAAACCACGGCTTCGACGTGAGCGTCGTAGGAAAGGTGCTTGCCCTGAAAGACTTCCAATGGGAGGTGGGTGCCAGCATAGGACACTACAAGAACGAGGTCACCAAAGTGCCTAATGGAAAATCCATCGAGGCCACCGTTTGCGGAGCCACCGTCCTGACGACCGTCGGCCAGCCGGCAAACCTCTTCTATGGCTACACCACGGAGGGCGTCTTCGCCACCTCGGAGGCTGCTGCCGATGCCGCCCTCTACCTGTTGGGCAGCGACGGCGTGACCCGCCAATACTTCGGGGCCGGCGACATGCACTTCACCGACAGGGACGGAAACCATCAGATAGACGAGGCCGACCGCACCGTCATCGGCGACCCCAACCCCGACATCTTCGGCAACATCTTCACATCGCTGGCCTACAAGCGCTGGAAGCTGGACGCTCGTTTCAACTACTCCGTAGGCAACGACGTCTACAACTATCTGCGCCAGCAGTTGGAGAGCGGCAGCCGCTTTATGAACCAGACGACGGCGATGACGCGCCGCTGGCAGACTGAGGGACATGCCACCGACGTGCCACGTGCCACCTTCCAGGACCCCATGGGCAATGCACGCTTCAGCGACCGATGGATAGAGGACGGCAGCTACCTGAAGCTGAAGACCGTCACCCTCAGCTATACGCTGCCCATGAACACCACGTTCCTGCAGGGACTGCAGTTCTGGGTGCAGGCCAACAACGTGCTGACGCTGTCGCGCTACCTCGGTGCCGACCCGGAGTCTGCCATGACCAACAGCGTCATCGGGCAGGGTATCGACATGGGCCGACTGCCGCAGAGCCGCAGCATCATAGCGGGGGTGAAAATCAATCTATAGTTCATAGTTTTATAGTTTATAGTTATGATTACCAAGATAAACAATACAGTGAAGTGGATGGTGTGCACTGCACTATTCACTATTCACTATTCACTATTCACTAGTTGCAGCGATTTCCTCTACGACGATTCCGACATCGTGACATACGCTGACAAGAACCATCTCACCAGCGATGCGGACACGCTGTGGTCGGTGGCCGGCATTATGAACAAGCTGCAGGTGGTGGCCGACCGCACCATCCTGCTGGGCGAGCTGCGCGGCGACCTCGTCAGCGTCACGCCATACGCCGATGCCGACATCCGCGACGTGGCTTCCTTCAACATCGGCACCGACAACAGGTATAACGACATTGCCGACTACTATGCCATCGTCAACAACTGCAACTATTTCCTCGCCAACGCCGACACGGCGCTGCGCAACAGCCGCAACGAGACGATATTCATGAAGGAGTATGCAGCCGTGAAGGCATACCGCGCATGGACCTACCTGCAGTTGGCCACCATCTACGGAAGGGTACCGCTCATCACGGAACCCATCCTGACGAAGGAGCAGGGTGAGAAAGACTACAGGGAATGTGATATCCAAGAGATATGCCGCTATTTCGCTGCCGACATCGCACCCTACGCCGATATGGATATGCCCGACTATGGCGCCATACGTAACACTGACTCGCGCCTGTTCTATTTCCCCATCTATATCCTCTTGGGTGACCTCCACCTCTGGGCAGGCAACTATCGCGAGGCTGCTGAGAACTACTACAAGTATATCACCACCCGCAACGGCAAGAACTCATCCTATCCTCTCTCTACGGCGTCGGTGCGCTTCTCTCCCAACGACTCGCACTGGATGCAGACGGTGGACGGATGGTCATACATCGCCTTCCAGACAGAGAACAGGAATGGTAACGCCGAACTGATTACCATGATTCCCGGCGACTCCATCCCCTCCGAGGGTAACTACAGTCAGCTGCGCAACCTCTTCAACACCACCGAGCAAAACGAATACCGGGAGTCTATCGTTCCCTCGCAGAGTCTCTATCTCCTGTCGGCTGCCCAGAAGTATTGTCACTACAGCTCAGGCGGCGAGTACGTCATCGCTCCCGCCGGCCTGCCGGAGAATCGCTCGGGCGACCTGCGCCTGCAGGCAGTCTTCACGCAGGTGGACAATGCCAACATCATGCTCAACGGAAAGCGCGTCACCAACTATGTGACCAACGCCAAATACACCACGCGCAACGTGCACATCTATCGCCGGGCCATGGTCTACCTGCGCATGGCCGAGGCACTCAACCGTGCAGGATTCCCGCGCTTCGCCTTCCAGATACTGAAGCGCGGAGTGAACAACAGTGTCATGGAAAGCGAGGTGATTCCTTATTATCCTGCCGATGAGGCGTGGCTGAGGACGTTCAACTTCCCTGACAACATGTACTTCTTGGAGACGACGGCCGGACAGACAACAGAGAACACGATGGGCCTGCACTCGCGCGGCTGTGGCTACTCGGCTGCCAACACGACCTACGAGATGCCTACTGACGACGCACTCAGCGGTGATGCGCTACTGCAGTATCAGATAGAGAAGGTGGAAGACCTGATCATCGACGAGGAGGCTCTGGAGTTTGCCTTCGAGGGTCATCGCTTCTACGACCTCATGCGCGTGTCGGTGCACCGCTCCGATCCTGCCTATCTGGCTTCGCGTGTGGCCCGCCGCAACGGCACCGTCGATGCCGCATTGCTCCAGAAGCTCAGCTCCATGGACAACTGGTACTTGGGAAAATTGAAGAATTGAAGAATTGAAAAATTGAAAAAGTTGAAGCTGCACCTCGCCGTCTGTTTCCTATGCTGCAACATCGTTGCAGCCCTGTCAGCCCAGCCGCCGTATTCCCAGCCCGACGCCTCCTATCGCAGCATCACGATGGACGACGGGCTGCCCTCCAACACGGTGCGGCGCATGGTGCAGGACGGCTGTGGCTTCATCTGGATGGGCACCGACAACGGCCTCTGCCGCTACGACGGCATCCAGGTGCTGACCTACCGCATACCACAGTTGGGCAACAACCAGTATGTCTCGGCTCTGCTGGCCGACGGGCAGCGCGTATATGTGGGCACGGAGCAAGGCGTGTTCCGGCTCAACGTGGCCGACGACCATTTCGAGCGCCTGCCCATCGACATCCATACAGCCGTCAGCCACCTCACCCTCGACTGCGACAGCCAGCTATGGGTGTCAACGCTAGGACAGGGTGTTTGGCGCTATCATCCGAAGACAGGCAACCAGCACCACTATGACGTAGGACAGATAGCTCAGGTCTATGTCGATAACAGCAATCAGGTGTGGACGGTGAGCAACTGGAGCGCCACGCCCCTCTGCCGCCTGAACCGATTGCACGACAGGTTCGACCCAGTCGCAATAAGCGGCGTGGAAAACTGCCATGCGCTGTGTATGCTCCAGACCGCAGACGGACAACTGTGGATAGGCTCCTGGGAGAACGGACTGTTGCGTATGCACAGCGACGGGCGCATAGAGCAGGTGACAGCGCCCGACGGGACTCATGGTGCATACCACATCCACACACTGACGGAGCGGGGCGACGGCAGCATCCTAATAGGCTGCGACGATGGCGTCATCAGCTACAATCCCAAGACGGACGACTGGCATCAGCCTCTTAACTCACAATTCTCAACTCTCAACTTTGCCTACACCATCTTGAACGACCATGAGGGTGGCCTGTGGATAGGAACGTTCTATGCCGGTGTGTGCTATCTGTCGCCTGTAGGCAAGCGCTTTGAGAGCTTCACCATCAGCGACGGACTGGCGGGCAGCATCATCTCCCGCTTCTGCGAAGACCACGAAGGCAACATCTGGATAGCCAGCGACGACGGCGGACTAATGTGCATCAATCCAACTTCCACCTCTCAACTCTCAACTCTTAACTCTCAACCCTCAACCCTCAACTCTCAACCCTTAACTCTCAACTCTCATCTCTTAACTCTCAACTCTAAACTCTCAACTCTCAACATCCACGCTCTGGCATTGAAGGACGACGAGCTGTGGATAGGCACCTATTCCGACGGCTTGTATGTGCTCAACCTCGTCAGCGGACAGCTGCGCCATTATATACGCACCAGCGATGAGCACAGCCTCGATGACAGCAGCGTCTACGCCATCCTGCACGACAGCCACGGGCGCACATGGGCTGCCACCATGCACGGGCTGAACCTCTACAACGACACGACGGACTCCTTCGAAAGGATAGGCGAGCTGGGCGCGTTGACCATCGACATCGTGGAAGACCATACGGGCGCGCTCTGGCTCGCCACGCAGGGCGGCGGCCTCTGGCAGTACCAGCCCGACAGCCGACAGCTGCACCAGTTCAAGCATCTGGCCGACGACAAGGAGTCGCTGCCCAGCGACCAGGTCAACGCCGTCCTCATCGATGAGTCGCAGCGACTGTGGATAGGCACGTCGCTAGGACTCTGCTACCTTACAGATGTGTCTAAAGGCCATTTCCAGCAGGTACGCCTCAATATGCCTTCGCAGAACATCATGGGTATTGTGGAGGACCACGGTGTGCTGTGGCTCCCCACCGACCGTGGCATCGTGCGTTATGAGCCGCTGCCCGAGGGCAGTACTCTGCAACGCTTTACTCGCCACGACGGCCTCGTCAGCGAACAGGCACAGCCCAGTGCCGTGATGAAGGCCAGCGACGGGCGCATCTTCGTGGGCACCACGGGCGGATTCAACATGTTCTATCCCTATCAGATAAAGGCCAACAGCGTCATGCCACGGGTCTATGTTACCCAACTGAACTACTTCAATCAGCAGGAAGATGCACAGCACTATTCGCTGCTGCCCCAAAAAGTCGTGCTGAATCATGACGAGGCGCGGATGCTCACCCTCTCGTTTGCGGCACTCAGCTATTACTCGCCCACCGAGAACCAGTATGAGTACATGATGGACGGCTTCGACCGCGACTGGAACCGCACTTCCGGCGCCAATCCGAAAGCCACCTACACCAACCTGCCCGCCGGCGCCTACACCTTCCGCGTCAGGGCGACCAACAGCGATGGCGTATGGTCGAAGGACGAGGCCACGCTCACCATCGTCGTCAATCCGCCGCTATGGTGGACGTGGTGGGCCAAGATGCTCTATGCCATCATCATTGCGCTGGCCATCTGGTATTACGTCCACGTCAGGCTGAAGCGGGCCGAGCGAAAGCATCAGCAGGAGTTGCAGCGGGTGAATGAACAGAAGGAGAAGGAGAGCCGTGAGGCACGTCTCTCGTTTTTCACTATGGTGGCACACGAGATACGCACTCCCGTCTCGCTAATCATCGGGCCGTTGGAGAAACTGAAAAAGACGATTGATGACAAACAGCTTGACATCGTCGACCGCAATGCACACCGCTTGTTAGAGCTGGTCAATCAGCTGCTGGATTTCCGCAAGGTGGAACAGCACAGCCTCGTCATGCACTTCGCATCGCACAACGTCAACCAGCTGCTCCACTCCATCAGCGAGCGCTTCGAGCCTACCTTCGAGCAAGGAGGGAAACAGTTCACCACCGTCTATCCGCCTGAGCGATTCACCGCCATCATCGACAGTGAGGGCATCACCAAGGTCATCAGCAACCTGCTGACCAATGCCAACAAATATGCCAAGAGCCGTGTTGAGCTGCGCTGCTTGGCCAATGCCGATGACGACCGTTTCGTCATCGAGGTGGCCGACGACGGTACGGGCATACGCCAGGAGGACATGGAACGCATCTTCGAGCCCTTCTTCCAGTCGCAGGGCAACAAGCCTGGCACGGGCATCGGCCTGAGCATCGTCAAGCGCATCGTGGACCTGCATCACGGCACCATTGGCGTGCAGTCAGCCGTGGGACAAGGCTCCACCTTCACCGTCACCCTGCCGGTAAAGGCCCCAGAGGCCCCCGAAGCCCCCCTGTCGTCCCCCGAGGGGGACACTATTGCTGGCAAGCCCTGCCGCAAGTCAAATGAAGCCCCCTCGGGGGCCGTAGGGGGGGCTTTCCCCTCGGGGGCCGTAGGGGGGGGCACTCTCCTCATCGTCGACGACAACGATGACATGGTCAGTTTCCTCGCTTCCCACTTCGCCCAACGCTACACCGTGTTCACGGCCTCCGACGGCATCGAGGCACTCGACCTGATAGCCAATAACGAGGTGAGCATCATCGTCAGCGACTGGATGATGCCGCGCATGGACGGCGCAGACTTCTGCCGGCAGATACGCCGCAACCCGCTCACCAGCCACATCCCATTCCTCATGCTCACGGCCAAGGCCGACAACAAGTCGAAGACGGAAGGAATGAACGTAGGGGCGGACATCTATATAGAAAAGCCCTTCTCTGTGGAATACCTCGAAGCCTGCATCGCCAACATCCTGCAGATGCGCCGGCTGCTCATGCAGAAGGTCAGCACGCAGCCCTTTGAGAACGTGGCGCAGATGGGCACAAATCCCGTAGACAACGAGTTCCTGAAGAAGATGAACCAAATCATTGAGGACAACGTGGCCAACGCCGACCTCAACGTCAATTTCCTTGCCGAACAGCTCAATATCAGTCGCAGCGGACTCTTTGCCAAGATAAAGTCGCTCACCGACGTCACACCCAACGAAATGATCCAGGTGGTCAGGCTGAAGCGGGCCGCACGCCTCCTGCTCGAAAGCAACTACCTCGTCAGCGAAGTGGGCTATATGGTAGGTTTCTCCAGTCCATCCTACTTCACCAAATGTTTCCAGAGGCAATTTGGAATGAAACCCGGTGACTATGTAAAAAAGGGCAAGTGACAGAGCTGTACATTTTTTCTCTACGGGTTACCCATTCAAAATTGTCATCACGGTATATCTGTACTTATCCTTTATGCTTACGCTGTTATCAATGTATGTAGCATGTTTACATATTTGCCGACGTGGACGGCCTTGTCGTCAAAGAGGTCGATGATGTTGATATCGTTGAAGGGCGAAACGCTCATTAGTGTCTGCGGCTCGATGTCGCCGTTCTCGCAGACGTAGGCGATGATGCTCTTCAGGTACTCCATCTGCCGTGCATTCAGCGTCGAGCCGTTCAGGAAATGAGTAAACTTCTCCAAGGCTACCTGACGGTCAACCTTTATGACTGAACGGATGAACATGGCCACATTAATACTGTCGGACTGTGTATAGCGGTTATAGTCCTCACGGGTGCCCAGTTCTTCCCACATGATGCGCTCTAACTGTGAGATGTCATCAGGCGTGAGCTGTTCCAGTCGGAAAATTTTTTGGAACACTTCATCGTCCCGGTGCTCACGAATGTAGTCGATGACACGCTGGCGGTAGGTGTTGCCACTCAGACTGACAGTTTCGGTCTCGCCACCATCGGTAACGATGTCCTCAATGTTCAAGGTGAAGTTTTTCGACTGCACACTTTCAAGGTGCTTCACCAGTTCACGCAGTTCCTTGCGGGTGTTCTCCAACAGACGCAGTGAGGCATCCTCAAAGAATCCTCGCTTCTGAACGTCGCGGATGGTCTGCAGGTGTTGGGCAATGACAGGGACTGTGGCTTTCTCTTCCAACTTCTTACAAATCATAAACACACGGTTCTCTGACGGGATAGTATCTACCTCTTCACAGAGTTTGCCCAGTTCTATATTCAGCATCATCAGGTCGAACTTCTCAGCACTTTCGTCCGTCAGTTTCCTGACGATAAGCGGTGAGATGATGTCCTTCAGTTCCTGTACGTCCAAAGCTGACAGGCTCGTCCAGCTGTTAGAATCACGGAACTTCGTCACCGTCGGCCACACGCGGCGAGTGCTAATCATCGTGTCCTTGATTTCGGCCACCAGCGCCATCAACCGTTGCTTCAACTCGTCATGTAGTGCCTTCTCTTCTTCGTTCTCCTGGTGCTCAGCTGTCTGCAGGGCAAAAGCGATGTCTGTGCGTATGCAGAAAAGCCGTTCGGTCAGCGACTGTGCCACGGCGGTCTCTGTGCCGCTGGGGTTCTGCTTGAAGTATTCAAAGTTGTTGCACCAGTCAAAGATATAGAACTCCGTCTTGTTCTGTCCATAGCCGAAGATATTTTCCGAGAGTCGGGTACCGCGGCCAATCATCTGTTTGAAGCGAATGCTACTGACCACGGGCTTGAAGAACACGAGGTTCAGGATGTCTGGCACGTCGATACCCGTGTCGAGCATGTACACCGACACAGCCACTTGCGGCATTTCGTCGCGCTTCTCAAAGTTGTCGATGAGCGTTTGGGCATAGTTCACGTAGTTGTCGATAAGGGCACAGAAGTCATCACCCAACTCCGGGTAGAGCACCTTGAACCGCTCCACCACCAACTCGGCGTGCTGATGGTTGTAGCAGAAGATGATGCTCTTGCCGATGACGTTGCCGCTCTTCACCCGCAGACCGTGCTCCATCAGGTCTTGCAGCATCTTGTCGATGGTGTCTATATTAAAGATGTAGCTGAATATCTCGCTGCCCTCGATGTCACGCTCGTAGTCCTCCGACGGGTCGAGGTCGTACTTTGTCTTCTCGTAGTCGAACACGGGCTGCAGCTGCTCACGGTCTTCGGCAGCCATCGTAGCCACACGGAAGCCTTGCTCCATCACCTGGCTCTTGCGCACAAAACCATGATAGGGAACCAAATAGCCGTCGCGGATGGCTTCTTCATATTCATAGGCAAAAGTCTGCTCCGGGTCCATCTGCAACAGGTTGAACGTCGATCGGGCCACTTCATCGCGCGGCGTAGCCGTCAGACCAATCAGGAAGGAGTCGAAATAGTCGAAGATGGCTCCGTACTTGCCGAACACCGAGCGGTGGGCCTCGTCGATGATGATGAGGTCGAAGTGACCTACGCTGAATGGCTTGTCGTCGGCTTCCACATAGTTGATCATCGTCTGGTAGGTACTCAACACCACGCGGGCCTCCAGTGCCTGCTTGCGTTTCTCGGCATTGTCCACGGCTCCCATGTCGTTCAACTCGCAGAACGTGGCATCGGTCAGGTACTTGGCGAAGCCCTTTACTTTCGCCTGTTTTACTAATGAGGTGCGGTCAGCCAAGAAGAGTACGTTCTTCACCCAGCGGTTGCGCATCAGCACATCGGTGAGAGACACGGCCACGCGGGTCTTGCCCGTTCCCGTGGCCATGATGATAAGCGACGAGCGGTGCATCCGTGCCAGATGGTCGCAGACGGCACGGATGGCTCGTTTCTGGTATTCGCGATTGGTGATCTCGTCGCGCACACTCAGGTCGCTTAACGTTCGGGCGGATTTGCAATCCGACCGCTCTGAATATTGGCATTTGAAATGCCTCTCCTCCTTCCTACGCAGATGCAGCACCTGCAAGTCTTCCTCTGAGTGGAAGCCGTAAAGCTGACGTGAGGGATAGCCCAGCCCGTCGATGACCTCCGTGTTATAGCCATTGCTCAGGTAGATGACAGGTCGCACGCCATATCGACGCTCCAGACAGTCGGCATAGAGTTTGGCCTGCTGCCGTCCGGCCTCTATGCTG
>JAEEGJ010022693.1_pt1 | contig 13289 bp, 9 predicted proteins | sample 8958761 | NCBI WGS metagenome assembly JAEEGJ01 (sample SAMN16246546, study PRJNA631951) | gut metagenome | biome: gut microbiome; feature: rumen; material: RS-attached | host: Bos | place: Iran: Karaj | collected 2018-10
ATTTTATTAGAATATTTAAAATAATCGATGTGTTATATATAAGCTTTAAAATAATCGATGTGTTAGCTTTAAAGTAAAAGATGTGTAATGTTAATAAAAGAAAAAATACCTCTTTGTTATAATATAGTTGACTAGACAAATTGTAACAGGAGGTATTTTATTTATGGATAAAGAATCCATATCAAGATTATGCTTGGATTTTGTTAAAAACATTGATTTAGATAAATCGGATGAATTATATGATCCAAGTACTAATAATCATATCATAAAATTAAAACTTAATAAAGGTGAGGACTTATATTGTCCTTATTGTGGTCTCTTCACAAACTTCAAAGTAAGAAGTTCCATTACACAGATAATTAACCACTCTTCTACTTTAGAGAACAATATTACTATCCATCTTACAAGGAGAGTATTTTTATGTGAATGTGGTAGAACATTTAAAGAACCTAATCCGTTTACTGAATCTAAACGTAAGAATACTTTACAAAAAGAAATAAAGATTCTTAAAGCCCTAAAAGACATCAATAAATCATTTTCTGATGTTGCTAAAGAATTCAATGTTTCTGTTACTACAGTTCAAAACATATTCGATGCTAAAGTTGATATGAAACGTCAAAAGTTAACTGAAGTCTTGTGCGTTGATGAAGTATATTCTAAACATTGTGGTTTTCATAAATATTGCTTTATCACTTATTCACCTCAGTTAGATAAAATACTAGATGTATTGCCATCAAGGAATAAAGAGGATTTATGTAATTACTTCGGAAAAATCCCTTTAGAGGAGCGAAATAACGTTAAATACTTCTCTATGGACTTATATAACGTTTATAGACAAGTGGCTAAACTTTGCTTCCCTAATGCCTTAATATGTGCCGATCATTTTCATGTAATTAAAAACTTAAGTGATTTCTTTAATTCGATTAGAATTAGAGTAATGAAGAAATACGAACATCTTAAATGGCAAAATGATAATTGGTATTGGTTATACAAAAAGTATTGGAAAAAACTATTAAAAGACCCATCTAAACTTGGATATAGAAAGTTCAAGGTAAATAGGGCTGGTATGTATCTAGATGATCATCAAATAGTCAATTATATGTTATCAATTGATGATGAATTAAAAGATGCCTACGAACTATTGAATGAATATAGAAATTTCAATTCTTGTGCCAATATTAACAATGCTGAAGAATGGCTTGATAAGTTAATAATAAAATTTCACAATTCTAGGTCTGATGAATTCTATAAAGCATATAAATTATTAAAAAACTGGAGGCAGGAAATAATCAATTCATTTCATAGAGTTAATGGTCATGTAATAAGTAATGGTGGTATGGAACGAGCCAATAGAGATGTTAAAACCATTATTAGACATGCATATGGATTTACTAATTTTCCTAGGCTTAGAAATCGAATAATGTATGTAAAAAATGATGATGCTACTATTCTATATTATAGAAAAGAAAACCAAAAGAAAAAGGTGTGCTGATTTTATCAACACACCGATTTTTTTAAAGCTTACACATCGATTCTTTTAAAGCTAGATTTTACCTACACATCTATTTTTTTAAAGAACCTAAAAAAGCCATATTAGTAAGCTTATATGCTAATATGGCTTTTATTAATTAGATTAATATTAAAATTTATTAATACATTTCTTGGTTAGTTTTAGCTTCTTTTTCTTTTAAAGAACCAACAGCAGCTTCAGTAGTCAAGAATAGACCAGCAATTGATGCTGCATTTAAAATAGCACTTCTTGTAACCTTAGTTGGATCTACAATTCCTGATTTATACATATCAGTCCAAACACCAGTTTTAGCATCAAAACCAACACCTGATTCCTTTTGTAATTGTTCTTCAACAATATTTTTACCACTGAAACCAGAATTTTCAGCAATTTGATAAAGTGGTGCAGTTAAAGAATCAATAACAACATTCATACCACGTTGTACATCAGTAATATCGCTTTTTAAAATTGGTTTAACTTCTTTATAGATTTCAGCTAAAGCTGATCCACCACCTGTAACAATACCTTCTAATACAGCAGCCTTTGTTGCATTAAGGGCATCCTCAATACGTAATTTCTTTTCTTTTAATTCAGATTCAGTTGTTGCCCCAACCTTAATTAAAGCAACACCATTTACTAATTTAGCAGCACGCTTTTGTAATTCTTCTTTTCTATATTTTGATTTTTCCTTTAAGGCAATAGCTTTAATTTCATCAATTCTAGCATTAATATCTTCTTTTTTACCAATTCCATCGATAATAGTTGTTGAATCCTTTTCAACTATAATCTTTTTAGCTTCACCTAAATCATCCATTTTGACATCCTTTAATGCCATATTTAAATTTTTATCAATGAACTTAGCTCCAACAATCAATGAAATATCTGATAATGTTTCATTTAAAGAATCACCAAAGCCAGGAGCTTTAGTAGCTACAACATTGAATGTTCCACGCAATTTATTAATAACAATAGTATTAACAGCTTCCTGATCCATATCTTCACAAATAATAAATAATGGCTTTCTTACCTTAACAACTTCTTCTAACAATGGCAAAATATCTTGAATTGATGAAATTTTTTGGTTTGTAACTAAAATTGCTGTATCTTCCATTGTAATACTAGTTTTATCTAATTCACCAACCATATATGGTGAAATATAGCCTTTATCATATTTAATTCCTTTTGTAACTTCAAGTGAAGTTTCAAAACCACGTGATTCATCAACATTAATTACTCCATCTTTTCCAACAGTTTCCATTGCTTTAGCAATAATATCACCAATTTCTTTTGAACCTGATGATATAGTTGCAACATTAGCAATCTCATTGCTAGATTCTACTTTATGAGAATGTTTTAACAATTTTTCACTTACAACCTTAGCTGCCTCATCAATTCCTTCTCTCATAAGCATTGGATTAGCACCTCTTTCAACTTCGCTTAATCCGCTATGAATCATTGATTGAGCTAATAAAGTAGCTGTTGTAGTTCCATCACCAGCAACATCATTTGTATTATTAGCAACCTCATATATTAATTTAGCACCCATATTCATAAATGAATCATCAAATTCGATTTCTTTAGCAATTGATACACCATCATTTGTAATTAGTGGTGAACCATAACCCTTATCTAAAACAACATTTCTTCCTTTTGGTCCTAATGTAACTTTTACTGTATTCGCAAGTTCATCTATTCCTTTTAACATTGAATTTCTTGCATCTGAATTAAATTTAATAACCTTAGCCATATTTATCCATCTCCTATTCTATAACGGCTAATATATCATTTGATGATAATATTAAATATTCTTCATTATCAATTTTAATCTTAGTTGGACTATAAGTCTTATACACTACTTTATCTCCTACTTTAAGATTAATTGGAATAATTTCACCTTTTTCATTCCTTTTTCCTTCAGAAACAGCAACTACAGTTGCATATTCAGGTTCTTCTTCCTTTTGACTTAATACAATTCCGCTTGCTGTTTCACGAACAAGTTTTTCTTTTTTTAAAACTACATTATCATTTAATGGTCTAATCATTTTTTCTATCTCCTTTTTATTAGCACTCGATATATCAATGTGCTAATCTAATTAAATTATAGCACTTTTTAGCACTCTTTCAACTAGTTTGCTAATATTTTTTTAACAAAAAGCTAGATTTTTTTCTAAATAATTCTTATATGCTTTTTTAAAATCATTATTTAGTATTTCAATATTCTTTGGTCCTAATTTTAAAAAAGGTAAAAAATATTAAAAGATAATTAAAGTCCGCAAAATTTCTCCTAAGAATATGCTCCATACACAAAAAAAGGCTGTGAAGCCAAACTTTTCAAAAGTTAGGTTTTTTCACAGCCTCTATCTAACAATCTATTTTTCTAATTCATTATTCATTTCATTTTCTTTTATATTGTCATTATCAATATCTTTTTGTTCGTTATTAATTTCTTTATTAATCTTTTCTTGGAAATCTAATTGATCATCATCTTTTGCATTTAAGAAATCAAATGTATCTAATTTAACTGTCTCATTAATCTTTTGAGCATTTCCAGGATATTCATTTACATTTAATCCTTTAATGATTGCTTTTTGTGACTCATTAACTGATTCAACGACATTTATACATAATCTAACTCTACCTTTACTTGTTGCATCTAGCTTCTCAAATTCATCTTTATCATATGTATTATTTAATGAATCATAGCTTTTTAATTTATGTAATAAATATTTTTCTGCTTTCTCACCTAAGCCATCTAAATCTCCTTTTTCTACTCCATCATCCATCATTTGATTTAAGCCTGCTTTTAAGGCTTTAAATTCTTTTGATGTAGTATTAAATAGATTTTCAAAGAAACCGCCTTTATTGCTTGTTAATGCTTCTTCAATAGATTGCTTCATTTTATTATTAAATATCTTATTAAACCAATTAGCCTTTAGGTTTTGATGTTCCTTCCATAAATTAGGCTTGTTAGCATTTAGTCTATTATATTTTTGAACATCAGCATTTAATCTTTCCTTAAATGCATTATTAATATTAATAATCTTTTCATTTTGAGCTAGAGTTTCCTCATCTACTAAATATACATTATCCAATATATTAGCATCCTCTAATGCTTTGATTTGATTATCTAATTGAATGTTAATACATCTAATTGGATCATCTAAAAATCTTTTAACGAATTCACCATTTTTATCGCTACCTAAATCTAAGCCTTCATCATAGGTTGCGATATTAACAACCTTATTTCTTAAATTATTAATGAATACACCTAATGTAGGGAATTCATCTGCTTTACCAGGATTTTTAGAAACAAAATCTACTCTATCCTTATCATATTTTCTAATAATCTCTAAGATTTTAGGCGCTAAATCTCTAGATTGCCATTCTTGATCTTCATCAATTAAATCTAAATACTTTTGTTCATTTTCTGATATTTCATTTATTTCAACGCTATCATCTAATATATCCATAACATTATTAGAAGCATCTATGCTTTCTTCTTTATCTAAATCAATATCAACATTCTTTTTAGGTTCTACCTTTAAATGACTATATTGCTTAGAAGGATTTTTAATGAATGCTTCTATTTCAGCTTTTTCAGCATTTTCTAAAGTACTTTCCTTTTTATAAGCATTTGAAACCTCCTTTTGAGCTTCTGCTAAAAGGTCATTAGGAATTGCTTCAAAATTCTTAGCATTAGGATTCATGTTCTTATAATAATCAGATAATGTTTTATTTAAAGATGCATTTACAATTGAATAATATGAATATGAATCCATATTAGGATTATCTAAATTAGATAAATCTAATCTTTCCTCATCTTTAAATTGAAGTACTAATGCATCAACATCATCCTCTAAACCATTTTCAAGTTCAGAAAATACCATTTCTGCATTATTAAAATCATCATCTAAATTCTTAACAATATTATTAGGATAATTTTCTACATATAAATTCTTTATAGAGTTATATACCTTATAAACCCTATTTGTTGCCTCAGCCTTTTGTAATAAGGATTTTAAATCCTTTTTATATTTAACCTCTTCAATTGTATCTAAATCCTTTTTAATTAAATCATATAATTTTGATGGCATATATTATTCCTCCCATATTAAATATATAAATATTTAAGCAATATTTTTCTTAAGCTATATATAATTTAACATATGAAGTGCCACAAACCTGCAACAAAAAACCGAACTTGTTCGATAACTTGTTCGGTTACTTGTTCGGTTATTAAATTATTAATTAAATATTTCTATTTAAATGATGCTCATGATGTTCATGTGAGCATGAATGCATTGCGTTAGGATTACCAACTAAAGATCCTTCCTTAAATGCTTTAATAACATCTTTAACATCACCTATAACACCAGGAATTAATTTAATATCTGATGAAGCTAATGCTTCAACACCATGGTTTCCAATTCCACCACAAATTAATGTATCTACACCTAATGATTTTAAATATGGTGCTAGCTCATGGTGAGAATATCCACCATTATCTACAACCTTTTCTTCATTTGTTGTTATATCAAATAAATAAAAATATTCAGTTTTTCCAAAATGTTGGAATACTTTATTAGTTTCTTTATCATAAGTTATCGCAATCATATATATACATACCTCTTTTCTATTGGATTATAACATAAAAAGGCACCTTTTCAAAAAGCGCCTTTTAAATTTTCACGCATTCTTTAATTTTTTAATAACATTATTTAATGCCTCAATGTTATAAAAATCAGAATATAGCATCGTTGAATCAGGTGATAAGCCATCTTCAACACCACTATATGTTTTATTCTTTTCATTATAGATAACTAAATGCTCCATGCTTGAATGATAATAAAATATACCATTAGATACTAAGCTACTATCTACAACGCATTCTCCACCACCAGACTTTGCACCAATAATTTTAACATGGTCAAATTGACTAGCAATATAAGGAAAGGCATTTCCACATGAAAATGATTGATTACTTGTTAGAATAAAAAAATCAAAATCTTTTCCAAATGAATCATTTTCATCAAATACTCCATCCTTATTCGAATCAACTCTATATTCTGTTTTAGTAATTGCGTTTGTTAATTCATTTCTTAAATAAACATAGCCTTTATTATCTTTTGAAAGTAATGCTAAAAGCTTACCTAAAATATAGATATAGCCTCCTCCATTTTGGCTATCATCTATAACTACATTTTTAACTTTTACTTCCGTTCCATTAACATTAGTTACATGGTTTTTAATCTCTGTTAATTGCTTAACGAAGAAAAAGTATGAATCATCCTTAGCTAGTGTTTCATCATCTAGCTTAGTTACTCCATCAGATTTATAAGCATATTCTAATCCTTCAAATGAATCAAAGTAAAAATATGCAGTTAAGCCATCTGCTGAATAAAGAATCGCATCCTTTTTATCCTCTAGGTTATTTGCCTTTAGGGTTGCTTTTCTAGATTCTGCTAAATTACTTCCTAGGGCTCTTCTTTCTTCAACAAGCTTAGATTGAAAAGCACCTTCAATATTTCTTCCACCATTAGTTTCGCCCCAAGGAGTTCTTGATGTATTGCCTTTACCTGTATGCTGATCTTCTAATATAAATCCTGCCAAAGCATAGGCTTTACCTCTAATTAATGAATTATCATCAATCATGTCATCATATATACCAACATTAGTAAAATAATCCTTCATTGATTTTATATTTCTTACTGATTCTAAACCATAGAAATTATCAAACTCAAAAATAAATTCTGAACGATTATTATATCTTAAATAAAGAGGCATTAAAGGATTATCACCAGGGTCTTTTTCCTTATAATGAGCATCAATATAATTTTCCATTTGGCTCATTATATTAAAGCCTTCATCATCACCCTTTTTATTGAATATTTCAAATTGAGTTAGATTCTTTAAATCAGTATATTCATATAGACTTGTATAATTATAAAAATACCGATGGCCTGTATAATGCGCTAAGAAGGTGTTTATTAAACCAAATGGATAATATGTGATACCATCGTCCTTAAACGCCTTAAAGTCCGTATTTTTATATGAAATGACCTGTTTTGATTTAACCTCATCTTTATTAACAATTTCATTTCTTGTTTGTGAACCAAGGAATAGTGAATATTTAGTATTATCAGTTGCTGGTTTATAGATAGTATCAAAAGAACCATCGATAACTATCTCTTGTTCTATTGGATCTATTAATACCATAACATTACATACATTATTTGTTGTTATAGTCCAAACAGAATTACCATCTACTTCTTCAACAGTTGAAACTGAATTATTATTATTTAAATTAGTATTATATAGCTTAGATGCTTCCTCTAAGGAAATATAAGGTACTAATGATTCATTTTCAATGAATCTAAAATTATATTTACCTAATTGGAATTCTGCCTCATCTAAATTAACTTCATAATCACTTGTTGCCTTTGAATATTTAAATGCTTTATAAGCATTAATTTCTTTAGAAACTGATTTAACATCTATAATAGTTTCATTTCTTTCAACTAATTCAGTTTTAATTTCTGACCCATCATCAAAGGTAAATGTAAAGATAGTCATATCTCCAACCTTTATTGATGTTATATCAGTTACCTCTTTAGCATCATCACCATTTTCTCCATTAGTGCCATTAGTACCATCTTTTCCATCAGCACCCTTTAAAGTTGATAAACTAATTAAGGTTTTAAATGTTGAATCATCATCTTTAGAATATTTCCATTTTAATTCATTTCCTATAACAGCTAAAACTATTTTATCTCCTTTAATAGATTCAAGCCATTCCTCATAGGTTCCATTAAAATCCTTTTCTTTAGCAAGCTCATATATTGCATATCTTCCATCATCAGGCTTAGCTTCTTCTTTTTTATTACATGATGTAAAGAATATGAATAATAAGGCTATACCAAAAAAGCTTAATATTTTTTTCATAATATAACCTCCCAATTATATTAATTAGAGTAACTTGCTACAATCTCTTGAATCTTCTTTGTTAAATTAGGATAGTCATACCATAATGATTTATCTAATTGATAATCTACAGGTACACCATTTTCTATTGTTTTATAATTAGTACCATCCTTATAGAAAATACCATATTGACCTGATGAATTATAAACAAATCCAGATGCATCAGTTATAGCTGTAACAGGTGATGCTCCACCAGCACCAGCTTGACCTATAATCTTAACATTTGTTCCCTTTAGCATAGCAGGAAGTGCTGAACCACAAGAAAATGATACATCAGATGTCATTAAGAAGAAATTATATTTATCAGCATATGTATCACCATAGATACCATCACCATCAAAATCTGCCTCATAATGATATTCTATAATTTGACCAGTTCTTGAATCACCAACACATAGCATAGGGTCTTTTGTCATTATACATGCAACATAAGGTAGGACTGGCATAACACCACCAGTATTAGCTGAGATATCAACAACTATATTTTTAACCTTTTTAGCTGCAGTTTCATTATATTTTTCGATTTGTAAAATTGCGGCAGCCATTAATCCACATGTATCATTCTTTCTTAATTCCTCTAAATCAGGATCTTGTACATAGCTTCTGAAGTTAGCTGGAATATTATAATTTAATACAAAGCTATCAAATGCTATATAGGCAGTATCCTCACCTTCAGGAATATATAAAGGATCATTTGCGAAATTATGATGTGGGAATCTATCTGCTTGATAATTATATGATTTACCTTCAATAGCTAAAGCACGAGTCATAGGATATTTATTAATTAATCCTTGACCAGGATAATCTAATATTGATGTAGCAAGTGCTATTGTATGTCCATCATCAATATCAGTTGATAAAAGCTTAAGCATTGCTTCATTATATGTTCTAACATTAGTTGATTTTAAGTTTTCCTTATAATTCTTTTCAGTTACAAAAGCATTAAATGAGCTATAGCCTTTAGCTTCCTTTAATGAATAAACCTTATCAAATGTTAAGCACATTAAATTATAAGTAAATTCAGCAAGCTCTTTTGATCTTTCAGTTTTAGCAAATCTAGTTTCATCTGTATTAATTAAATATGTTTTTTCACAGGCTTCCTTAGATGGCTCAAATGTTTCATTTGAAGCATCTGTTTTAGAAATATAAAGTGATAAATAGCCATTATCCTCTTCATATTTAAATCTAGTAATTCTACCTTCAACATCAGTTATGCCTTTTCCTGTTTGAGAATTTATGATAGTACCATAACCATTAGTATAAAAGGCAAATTCGTAAGGTTGATTAGAATCTAGCTTACCATCAATATCAATAGCTTGATAAGTGTATTTTTGACCACTCTTTGTATCTACCTTTTTATAGGTATTAATATAATTAACACCACCATCAGTATATGCATATTCAAACATTCCATTTCCTGAATAGCATAATGTAGTGACCTCATTATATTTTAGTGATACAGGGTCTCTAAAGAAATCCTTACCATTATATACATAAGGAACTAAGCTTGATGGTAATAATAATACATTCATTAAATCGTAAGGTACATAAATTGTATCTTTATCTAAAACTAAATTAATATTATAATCATTTAATGATACCTTACCCTCATCCTTACCAACAGTACCTACCTTAGTTTTAGATGAGCTTTTAATTACTTGACCTGAAGTTAAACAATAATCACGTCCTATTTTACTGTCGCTATCTTCTGCTAAAAGACCAACGTTTTTATATGATACTTCGTTTGTTTTAGCATCAAACTTTACGAAAGAGTCTTCATTTCCAACCTTTGTTAAGGTTACTGATGATGAATCAGCCTTATAGTTTAAATTAACTCCCGCAACAGTTGAGAAAAAATCTTTAATTCCCTCAGCCTTTAAATATGGAATATCAGCCATATCCTTAACCTTATATGTTGTTACAGGTGTTGCACCATCTAAGCTAACGTATTCTTTAAAAATATAGCTTTTTTCCTTTAACACCTTAACATTTGCATTTCCTTCCTTATTTCCGCAGGAAATTAAAGTAAATACAGACGCAAATGCTAATAAACCTATAAAACCTCTTTTTTTCATTTTTTTACCTCCCATTTTAAAAAAGGCCGCGTAACAAAAGTTATGCAGCCTCATCTTTTTCTTAAGCTAGATATGTATTAATCTTAGCGTCTAAATTAGCATTTAGACCCTTAGTCCATTGAATAGTACCTGTTGAAATAGCTACATATACCTTATAAGCACCGTTATAAGAATTCTTTAAGCTATTTCTGCTTAGGAATGTTTCAACATAATCATTATCGATTCCACCGTTAACCATAAAAACGCTAGAAAATTCATTAGCTGTTCCACTTTCAATTACGAAAACGAAATTAACTGAATCAGCTGTAATAGAACCACTGAATGCTAAGAAGCTATTAGCGCTAATAGTCATTGTCTTAGATGTTCCGATAGCTTCATTACCATAGTTGAAATTAGCACCTGTAGTACCAAAGACATCTACTCTAATCTTATTAGCATCGATAAAGCTTAAGTAATCAATTGATTGTGTTTGTGATCCAGAACCTGAACCAGGTTCAGAATCTGAACCACCAGTACCTGCATTTGATCCTGAATTTGAACCACCTTGTTGAGTACCAGTATCAGTTTTGTTACATGCAGCTAAAGAAAATGCACATACTAAACCTAAAGTAAGTAATATTTTTTTTAATTTCATTTATAGCCCTCCTCAATTATGTATAAATGTATATATAAATATAAACAAACTATGTATATTAATTATAATATGAAAAAAAATAAATTTCTAACACTATAGATTTGTTCTACCCCAGTTCTATTTTTATATGTAGATTAACCAATATTAAACCAAACATTGTAGATTAAATAATAAGCATTTATTTTTTTATAAACAACAAAAACCGCCTCTTAGAGACGGTTTTATTACTTAATTTCTTAGTCCAATGTATTTTTTGCCTTCTTCTGTAAGAAGATATTTTTGATTTGGATGCTTGTTATTAAAATACTTCCTTTTTAAAAATCCATATTCTATTAGTGGATTTAAATAATTCTTTAAGAATGTTGGTCTATGTTTAATTGAAACAATTTCCATTAATTCATTCAAAGAATACTCATTATCATTTAATAGTTTAATAAGCTTTTCAGCTTGTTCGGTCAACTTGTTCGGTACTTGTTCGGTACTTGTTCGGTTTTCTTCTTTTTCAGCAAATTTATTATAGTGAATATGAAGGTATCTATTTTTTAAATCATTCTGTTCATTTAACAAAAGATTTCTCAAAAACAATTCTAAATATTTTGTAGTTTTATCTACATGTAAATTATAATTTTGATAATTAGCTCTAACAAGTGAATTTCTAAAATATAAGGAATTATGCTCAAATAATTGATTAGTAACATTGAATCCTAATAATTTTAAATACTTTATTGTAAAAACAGCTGTAGTTCTAGTGTTGCCCTCACCAAAAGCGTGTATTTGCCATATTCCTGATATAAATTTTGCAATATGTGAAATAGCTTCATCAATTGAAGAATTTGAATAGTTATATTCTTTTTCTAAACTAAAATCATAATCTAAAGAATCTCTTATTGAATCATAGCTAGAATAAAAGACAGTATCACCATTTAAAACCCATTCCTTTTTGGTAATATTATAATCACGATATTTACCAGCAAATTTATAAATACCCTCAAATAATCTCTTATGAATAGAAACCAACTGAGATGCTGAAAAAACAAATGTTTTTTCAGCTAGCATAGCTGCTATTCTAAGAGAAACGTTATCAGCTTCTCTAGTTCTACTTTCATAATCTCTTTTATCCTTTTGCTTATAATATGTTGATAATAATTCATTAGTTTTTTCAAGCGATATTTTACCATCTATATTATCTTTAGCTAAAGAAACAAGATATTCAGACGTTTGTAGCCCATCTACATCTTGTAAGCCAATAGCAGTTTGCCAATTATATGCCTTTTCAATCTTTTCAGGTTCTTTTTGTTTAATGTATTCTTCAATATCAAAAAGCGAATTTTTCACATTACATCACCATATTAATTATACCATGAAAAGCCACAAAATTCATTAAAAACAGCTTCCATTTATACTATTTTTTCTCTATAAAAATATAATTTCAACTTGTACGGTAGCTTGTTCGGTTGTTGTGTATTATATAGTGAAAAGAATTGTAGTAAAAGCTTCACAATATTTTTTTAAAGAACCCAAAAAACTGCCTCATAGAGACAGTTTTAAGTTCTTTATATATAAATTATCTAGATGTTGCGCCTAAAGACTTTAAATAGTTTTTTCTAACATACATATTCTTATCGGCTCTTACAAAGACTGCATTAAGTGTATTATCAGATTTTTTATTATAATCATCCATACCAATTGATACAATTGGCTTTTCTGTTTTTAAATTACTGTCAATGATATCATTAAATTTTTTAAATAGCTTTTCTCTATTTTCAAAATCTATTCCTTCTAAGACAGCAACAAATTCATCTCCACCGAATCTATAGACTTCAGTGTTTTGATAAACCTCTTTAATAATACTATAGCTATCCTTGATATATTCATCTCCTGCTTCATGACCCTTAGTGTCATTAACATTTTTTAAACCATTTATATCAAATACAATAATAGCGAATAGATCAATGCTATGATCAGCAATTAATTCATCTATTTTAGTTTCAATTTCTACGAATGCATGCTTACTCTTTGCCCCAGTTAATGAATCTACATAAACAAGCTTTCTTGTCATATTTAATTCTTGATTAGTTGCTTGTTCTTT
>JAEEGJ010022699.1_pt1 | contig 13286 bp, 12 predicted proteins | sample 8958761 | NCBI WGS metagenome assembly JAEEGJ01 (sample SAMN16246546, study PRJNA631951) | gut metagenome | biome: gut microbiome; feature: rumen; material: RS-attached | host: Bos | place: Iran: Karaj | collected 2018-10
CTGGATTGTAGACGTAGGCATCGACGGTTTCCGCTGCGATGTGGCCGACGGTGTGCCTGCTGACTTCTGGAAGGATGCCATCGATCAATTGCGTGCTGCTGCTGGCGATCGTAAGATTGTGATGCTGGCAGAGGGCAAGAACGTGGACAACTTCACCATTGGCGGCTTCGACATGAACTATGGCTGGGACTATAAGGATGAACTCGTGAAAGTATTCAAAGGCGCACCAGCTTCTAACCTCATAAAGGCTGATAAGGCAGAATACGACAGCCTACCCGCAGGCAAAGTCAAGCTGCGTTTCACCACCAATCACGACCACTCTACAGAAGCCACACCTTGCGTGGAGTTCACCAACGACCGAGGGGCTATGGCGGCTTACGTGGCCAGTATCTTCCCTCATGGCGGTGCGCTCATCTACGGCTCGCAGGAAGTAGGCTATCCTGAGCCTATCAACTTCTTCAAGTATGTACCCATCGACTGGACGGCCAAGCCTGAGATCTATAAGGAATATCAGCATCTCATCAGCCTCTACAACGAGCATCCCGCTCTTCGTAAAGGCACAATGACAGCCTGGCCCGATGATGATGTGCTCATGTTCGAGAAGGCCGACGATACTGAACGCTATCTGATTCTCGTCAACGTTCGCAACGAGCAGGAGACCGTCAAGCTACCAGAATCCTGGCAAAAGCTGGGCGAGTCCATCACCCTCGAACCCTTCGAGTATTGCATCGAGAAATTCTGAGGCTGGCATTCATAGTTACTTGCTGCTTCCCACGATTTTCGAGATATCCATCATCATACCACCATTGCCTGCCATAATCTGGGGCATCTTGCCGTCCCACTTCTCAATCATGTCTTCCTGAACGATCATGGGTGAGAGTGAGGCGGCAATGGTTCTGTTGTAGTAAGCCTCAGCATCGGCCTTGATCTTCATGGCCTTCGCATTACCCTCAGCCTTGGCGACAGCAATCTTGGCGTTGGCCTCAGCCTCTTTCACCTCGTTTTCAGCCTTCAAGGCACTCTGGATGGCTGTGTTCTTGGCATCAATCATCGAGAGCAACGACGATGGAGGCGTGATTTTCGAGGTGAACTCCTCTACGAGGAAACCCTCTGCCATCAGCGACTTCTCCAGACGGCTGCGGACATCGCGCTCAAAGTTGGCACGATTCGACATCAGCGAGTCTGAGGTGTATTGGTTGGCGCAGGTGCGATAGGCCTCGTAGATACAAGTACGGATGTAGCCTTCTTCCAGTTCCTTCACGCCCACACGATATTTGGTGAAGATATCACAGGCCTTGTCTGGGTTGATGCGATAGGCGATAGTGGGGTCCATCTCGAAGAGCGACGCATCCTTCGCATTCACAGAGAAGGTCTCGTATTGCTTGCGCTGTGTAAACGTGGGATAGGTGAAGACGTTCGTGGTGATGGGGTTATAGAACACCCAACCCTTGCAGGTGCCTTCCACACCACCGTAGTCCTGCTCGTTGAGCGACCATTTGTGGAAGCGGATGCCCACTTCGCCAGAGTCCACCACTGTGCAGCAAGTAGCGAATAGGATTAGAATCAATACGATGCTACCACCTGCAATTGCAAATAAACGGTAATACTGTTTCATCTTTCTTCATTTTATGGTTGTCGCTTGCAAAGATACAACATTCTCCCCACATCCCATCATCTTCACCCGTTTTTAACCTTTAGAAAGACTTCCCTCGCACAAAAAATGCGCAGTCCTATAAATAATGTGTAGAATCAAAATTGGATATTAATGACATTCGACATATTGCTTTGCCTAACTTATTGTTTATAAATATATTATCCGATAAGAGTTGACGAATATAATGACATGATAATGACATAGAAACGACATATTAATGACATAACATCGACAAACTTTCATGAATAATGAACAATCTCCTCGATATATGCCCATTAAAGACTACAGCGTTAGGTAGCACATTCGAAACTACCTTCTCTCAACTTTTTCTATTAGTTCCTGTTCGGCAATTCTCTAGAGAATTTAATACTTAGCACTAATGTCAACAATTGCTAAGTCCTGTCTTGTGCTCAAATTCTCTAGAGAATTTACCAACAACTCTTAGTCAGAAAACCTGCAAGCCCTAGTTATCACTTTTGCAACCTCCCTTATCAGCAACAAGTCGCCATCAAACCATCCATATAAGCATTAAATGCCATTTTAACCGTGCTTCTATGTCGTTTCTATGTCATTAATATGTCGTTTCTATGTCATTATATAATTTTATAAATATATGATTAGCAATTATATACGATATAATTATGTCATATGTCATTAGGTTTTATAGTTCCACTGTATAATCTATACAGATCATCTATCGTTTTCTTCATCTCCTCCCTTACATAAAGGGGCTCCAATACTTCCAGTTTCTCCCTATGCCAAAGCAACTGCTGATAGAAATTATAACACGGAACTATTCGGTATTCAAAAATACTCCAATCCTTATTTGTCTCGATTTCCTTCTGTGATTCGTGAATAGGGAGATACCTTATATATTCTACCTGAGCACCATACACCTTAATGCGAATCACCTCAGGCTTTTGGTTGTCAGAGTGGTTGACACCATAACTTCCATCAAAATAATCTTCAGCCGTAATAACTAATGAAGGAATCATTTTCTTATCCGTGAGTACTACATCCTCCATACGCTCTAAGGCATATACAGACAATTCTCCTGGATGGGTTTCTGGTTCTGCAACCAAATACCAACGTTGCTCCCATGTACGCATAAAATACGGAATCAGCACATGATGTTTATTTGTTTTTTTGTTGAACGAATAATAATCACATTCTATTCCTCTTTTCTTATCAATGGCTTCCAAGATTATCTGAACACACTCCACTCCTGTAGGCGCATCTGACAATACCATCTTGTCACGATGCTTCAGTGCCAATTCCGTCATACCCTCAATATGATAGGCTGACAGCAGATAGTCATAAAGAGAATCATCCTCACCATAAAGAGCCTGATGATGGTGCAACTCATACTTGCCTGTCCGTTGATTGAACTCAATATAGCATGGAAAGGTCTCGTCAATGTAATCTTTGTACCTGAGAAAAGTACGAGGCTGTATTTCATCACCTTCATAGAGTGATGAATACTGGTAATAATCATTTATTTCCTTCAGAGTCATTGGCCCTTTCCGCTCCATGAGATTTATCAGATACAAGCATTTCTTAAGTTTCGACATACGCATTCATTTTTGTGGCAAAGATAAACATAATATTACAGAAGACCAAATAATATTGATACAAACTGGCATTAATTATTATCTTTAGTTCAGTAAATGGTGCAAAGATATGGTGAGGGTAAGACAAAAAATGTCCGCCTCATAGATTACTTTTGCAGCCATGAAACAAAGAATAAATCAATTATTAGGAGAAATGTCTGCAGGTCTTTATGATAAGGAGACGGAATGTGCATTAGTATTATTGACTGCAATCGCAGGCGAGAGCATATTGTTGCTAGGGCCTCCGGGTATCGGAAAATCATTAATAGCTAGACGAACAAAAGCCATTTTCAAAAATGCCAAGAGTTTCGAATATCTCATGTCCAGATTCTCTACACCTGACGAGATATTTGGCCCTGTGAGTATTCGTAAAATGAAGGAAGAAGATAAATATGAACGCAATATAGATGGTTATATGCCGACTGCAGATGTTGTATTCTTGGATGAAATATGGAAGGCAGGACCTGCGATCCAGAACTCTTTGCTGACAGCAATTAACGAAAAAATATATCATAATGGAGAGAAAGACATCCGTTTGCCTATGAAAGTGCTAATTGGTGCAAGTAACGAGTTGCCGGCATTTGGCGAGGGGTTGGAAGCTCTGTGGGACAGGTTTATCATCAGGATGGTTTGTGGCAGTATTTCCAAGAGAGAGGATTTCGATAAGATGATACTCGATGAGCATACAGATCTGAATCCATCCATTAAGTGTACCATTACAGAAAAAGAGTATCATCACTGGCAATCCGAGATATCTAAGGTCAGTGTGCCAAATGAGATTCTGGATGTCATCCATTCAATACGAGAGGCTATGAAGGCGGTTTCAATACAAAATGAAGAAGAATACGATGATGAAGATAGTGAAGATGAATCCAGATTGGTCTATATCAGTGACCGCCGGTGGAAAAAGATTGTCCGCTTGCTTCGCACATCGGCATTGATGCAAGGACGGGATACTGTCAATCTTTCAGACTTGTTACTTTTAAAATATTGCCTTTGGCAAGAGATGGATGAGATAAAGCCTATCAATAGGATTATCATCAGGTCTGTCTTTTCAGAATGCACTTATGGTATTCTGAATCTGAGAAAAGAAATCAAGAGTTATTTACGGAAGAAGACAGAGCAGCATAACTATTCTAAGATGATATCTTCAAAAACTGATTCTGGCAAAATGGTCTATAACAGTTTCTATTATCACGTTCTGGCCCATGGTATAGGACAAACTTTCATCGCCATCGCCGACTTCATGAATATACCCTATAAAAGCCCAGCAAAACGTAGTTTGGGCGAACACGGCATCATTTATCAGGATAAAGAAGATGGTGAACAGAAGACTATTATCAGGATATATGACCTCAAGAATCGTAAAGGTTCCTTACCAGAAGGTTGGAGAATGACAAACCTTTTGAGAGATAACGATTACATCTATCTCGATGGTGTCAAATATGAGATAGAAAAGATGGAAGACGGCCAAATGCAGAAAACGCAGACTACTCTATCGGCATCACCAGATGATTTCTATAACGACGTAGAATCTATATGTACACATATTAAAGAAATACATAATACATTGACTTCGAATCTGTTTTATAATATAGATGATGAAAGGGACATCTGTGATTTCATAGAAAAAATGAATAAGGAGATTATCGATATAAGGGTTAACATCAGCAAGGCTTTTACATATGGACAATAAGATCACAACTCATCAAATGGCTTTCTATGTTGATTTCGTCAATCAGTTCTTTAAGACTGGTAGAATCCCTCCATTATCAATTGCCATCAACGCAAACAACCCTTTCCGCGATTCAGACGACTCTATTATAGATTATTTACGTGACCATTTTTCAAAGATGGAGTTATTCAAGGAAGCGTTTTCAGATCCATTGCATAAGGCTGCCTACCGCAATGCGATTATCTCTTTCATTTCTGAAATTCTAAAGGAATCAGAGTTCAATGAAGATATTGAGGGAGCAATTCAAGAACAATCGAAAAAGATTGAATATGTTTATAGGAATAGACTTCAAATCGTCAAGAAGGCCATAGATGAAGGTCAAATCAGTTCAAAGGATTTTGACAGATTGATAGATGGTCTTAGCGATGGATTAAACGATAATGGAATAAAGGAGACAATAGATTTATTGAATTCTCGGACAAGGAATCATGCACTGACAGAGATTCTTTCATTGATAGGCAGAAAACCCTCAGATGCAGGAAATAGGATGGCACATCTTTCGTATGGTAATCTATATTTGCCTCATTCTGGAGGGAGTGATATACAGGGCATCACCGTAGGACAGTCTTTCGCTTCCCTGCTTCCCTTTGAAACGGCCTTGTTTTCTGACAATCAGACAGAAGACCTTTTCCTACACAAATACGTTGATCATCAACTACAGTTATTTCATCACAAATCAGAAAACGGGAAACCCTCTCGTGGACTGAATAATGTACGCACAAAAGGCCATGGCCCAATGATTATTTGTATGGACACATCCGGTAGTATGGCAGGTCACCCTTTGGATGTTGCCAGAGTGGTAGTTTCTAACATATTTATGGAGGCCCGACTTCAGAGAAGAGCCTGTCTATTGATATTGTATTCTGAGGATATTGACGTGATTGATCTGACAAAGGCCTGGGAGAATTATAAAATAAGATCAAGGGGAGGTTACAAGGACTTCGTCCTGCAAATGCCGATAGTATATGGCGCAACTGATATCACCGGAATGTTATTGGAAATCTTTGAATTATGGGAAAGCAGTCAAGACTATCAGTTGGCCGATGTGTTGGTTATTAGTGATTTTGAAATACCCAAGCCATCCATCGAACTGCTTTCCAAAATGATGTACTATAGAGAGCAAGGATACCGTTTCTTTGGCTACAAGATCGGATTCACAAATACGGCATTATTGCCCTATTTCAACGAAATCGTACAACATGAAGCCATCTCAGGAGAATTGTTATCCCAATAAATATTTCATATCTTCCTCAGAAAGGATCTTCCCATCCTTTTTGTCAGCTTTGATAATCTCATTGCAAAGGTCCGTCTTGAGTTTCTGCAATTCTAAGATTCTTTCTTCGATAGAGCCTTTGGCAATGATTGAATAACTGAACACTTTCTGTTTCTGTCCGATTCTGTGCAGACGGTCTATGCCTTGTATTTCAGCAGCCTTGTTCCACCAAGGTTCATAGATGAATACGGTGTCAGCGACTGTAAGATTCAGTCCTACGCCACCCGTTTTCAGTGTCATCATCAATACTCTGCACTTCTCATCGGTATTGAACTCCTCAATAATCCGCTTCCTGTTATGAGTCTCTCCGGTGTGCTACGTTTGCATTCACTTCGTCGAAAGTGATATCTAAAATCTCTATTTTATCCAGCATACCGTCTATTTGATCAATCTTGTCTAAGTGAATCAGCAGTTTGTTGTCCTCCAGTTCCTCAACAAAGTCCTTGATAGTTTCCTTAAACCACATCAGCGCCCCCTTGATAATCCACTCGATGCCAAAACCTGCCTGATATGACAATGTTATATCATTTCCAACTACTTGATCAACAGAAATGTTGACAGTCGCATCCTTGAACACAACCTTCTTTGTGACACTCATAGTTTTCTCATCGACAAACCCCAGCTTAACTTGCTGGTTGTACTTCTTCATCAAGAATGCCTCCAGCTCCTTGTAAGGTATTTGTAGATTCATATTCATTCCGATTGATTCCTGTTGTTTCATAACCATCATACGTTTATCTATATCCAACTTCTTGTTTTCTGACTTATTCAGCGTAGCCAAGTCTTTCACCTTTGAAACGTAGTCGGCTATCATCTGTTTATAATCCGATTCACTCAGCGGATGCGTCTCAGTCCAGGTCTTACCACACTTGGGGCATTCGTATTCAACCTGAATATCCTTGTATATCCACTTCTCCAGTTCATCACCCCACTTCTCCATATCAGTTCGCAAGAGGTGCAAGACGATTTCCTTCGAAGCCTTCCATATCAGTTTCCCACCAACAGGGATAAACTCCACAGCAGTCCCAGGTCCACCATGCAAAGCATCTCTAATAAATCCTCGCTTCTCTCTGCCAACTACGACATTACCGCAGTTTGTGCATTCTTGGATGTATTTGTTATTTGACATATCCTTTTGGGGGGAATTCTAAAGTTCAACACTTAATAGTTTTTTTTATAATCTCGATTCTGCTATTGAGTTGTTCATTAGTCTTTGAATAACTTTCAGACATATTTGGTAGAAAATCAAAATTAGTGTCTCGATTATTGTTGTAATTGTCTTTTAAAAGAATTAAAGCATTAAGCAGTTCTTTACCTAAACCCAACTTAATTACATAGTTGTCTGCTGCAATTTCTCCTTCTACTCCTTCGCGCTTCTCCTGTTTGTAATGAGCAAGCATATGCCCAATTTCATGACTGATTAATGCAAATAACTGTTGTTCATCAGTTATAGTCTTGACAACATCTTCATCATAATAGATGCGTGGCTTATTATCTGTTAATGATCTTTCTTCATACGATAAAGGATTTGTTCCATCTTTTTGCAACGAATCCATCGTAGTGATGTCTAATTCAACATTGCTTAACTCAGGGAATAATGCTTCTATTTGTTTGGCGTATCTTTTTATATAGTTTGTAGCGGTTTCCCAATTTGTAGGATTGTTAATTTTCATATATATTGTTTTTACATAAATATTTGTCAATAGTAGCAATCAGTAGAGCAGCGTTTGCAAGTCTTCAATAGTCCTTTTGGTTGGCTGTTGTTGCAGCCCTTGTTTCTTTAATTCTTTAGTGTTTAAAACTTAGAACAACACCATAATAAGCGAAGCAATGGAGATAATACCAGCAAGTATAGCAACTATCTTATAGTTCTTAATCTGCCCTTCCAACTTGTCAATTGTTGACGTTTGATCTATCACAAATTGCTTATGTAAGTTTGTCAATCCCTGAATCTTTTCATCAAGAGTCTTGTTTAAATCCTTTTTGAAAGAATCATGGATTTCTTCCATTCGTTTCAGTTCCTTATCTAAGTCTTCGCTCTTTTTACTGAAGAGGTTCTGCATTTCTGAATGGAAAGCTTTATTACTCTTTTCTAGATTTTCTATTGAGGCCTGACTTTGTTTTTCGAAACTTGCCAACTCATCTTTCACCTCCTCAAATTTCTTTTCAGAATAATCTCGATTTTTATTTACCTTATTATTGGCCGATTCTAATTCCTTTAATACGTATAGATGATTTTCATCTACTTTCCTCTCTAGTCTTTGTTGTTGTTGTAACTCGTAAACGACGGATTCGAGCTCATGTCTTGCCAATTCGTTCAATTCCTCCTGACTTGCATGTTCTAATCTCTTCATAATTTCGCGAACAACTATTCTATTGGATGCAATTCCCATAATACCTATGCCATATAGGATATTGGAATATTCCGCTAGTTTAGCATACTTATTAAATAATGCTTTTGTTGCGTTTGCATTATTGTTAATGGCCTTGATGATATCCTCTAATACTATCTGTGTTTGTTCTACCTTAGCCTTATTCCGTCCAATCGTCCAGAAATGAGCTTTTTTCATCTTCTCAAGTTCAGTGTAATTTTCTTTTGCTTTGGATTCATGCTCCTCAATTTTCCCTATGTATGTTTTAGGGTCATCGACATCTTCGTATAGTATCATTTCGTCAACGGGAATATTCTCAGTCGAGATGATATTTGCTTGATTAACAAGAGTAGTAATAGTATCTATTGCTCTTTTTTCAAGCTCTTTTTCGTCTATGACTTCCGGTTGTACGGACAGCTCGACTTCATTAACCAACTCGTGTTGATTCATTTCATTCGTTGTATCCATCTTTTCTTCTATTTTAATAGGTCAATAATCCAAGGATTGTTTTTGGCAATACCTTTTTCATAACTCTCAATACTTTTGTAGTCATCATTATTTTCCTGAATACATTTAACAATTAAAGGAAATGATTTCTCTACTTCATTATACAAATTATCGATTATCGTTTCCGCCTGTTCAGCAGCCATCCACATTTGTTTTTGAGTATTGAATACCTTAATACTCTGTGCTTGCAGTAGTTCTGTCATTAGGGTCATTCTTTCAGTGCGTTTTTTACTGCGGCGAAATTCCATGTGTCCCTCCGCTCCTAAAGCAACGATAAAACGTCCTATACCTGGATAATTAATTCTGAGCAACATTCCAGCAGCGAATTTCTCCCAGCTTCCACAACTTTGAATCGCACTTCGAATTGCCGCGTCGCCCAAATCAACGGCAACGAAGGTACCTGATGCAACCAACATCATGTGACTAATAGTTCGATTATATATAGGAACTATCGTTCTCCAATTCAACTTAGTAATATCATCCCAAGAATGTATTTCATTGTTTTTCAGGGCAATATACATTCGACGAATAAAATAGAAGACCCTGACAAGAACTTCGTTTATTATTACAGGCACAGACTGCTTCCCCATTTGCTGCAATATGGCTTTTTCGCCACGAAGGTCAATTTTCACTGGAATTAATTTACCGTTTTCATCTCTTTGTCCCAGTAAAGTCCCATTGTATAGTTTTGCCGTAAAAAGGGATAAACTATTCGGATTGGGCTGCTCTCCAGGAATATGTGGCTTTGTCCCCCATATAGGTAATGCAGAAATAGCCTTCAATAATGAAACGATAGGTCCAGGTATACCTGTACCTGCTCCTGCTGTTGCTGAGGAACCATGCATGTCACTGGCCAGATGTAAAGCCCAATCAGTAACAGCAATAGCCCATTTTTTCTTCAAATCCGTTCCAATCATCTCCTTTGGCACCTCAATAGACATAAAAACGCCATTAGTATCTGTGCCATAGGCTCGACCCGTGAACTGAGTAAGTATTGAAAAAAACAAGCCAATGGGAGAATGATGATGAGCAAAGTCTCGGAGATGGTGTTGTCGCGTTCCTCCAAATTGATGTTCAAGTGGATCACTTGGCATTTTAAATTTATCCTCGAGAAATGCGATAGCAGCGTCAAGAGGAGTTTGACCTTTACGCTCTCCTTGCTGTATGCCTTCCCAACCATGCTTTTTTGCCAAGTTGATAATTTTCTGCTCCATTTTTTCGTTGGATATTTCCATTCCTTCCATAAAGGAAAACTCTCCAACGAAAAAGGAATCAATAAGCCCACATAATAATCCGCTAGCTACAGCTATGGCATTGTCAAGTTGATCAGCGTCATTGGTTAAAACATCAATATCTTTGTCAAGTTTAGCAATTTTTGAATTGAGTCGATCAATATCGTAATCCACCCAACAGTTATCTTCCTCTATCAATTCAGATGAATTTTCTTGTTGCAGAATAGTAAATTCAACTTCGAAATCATCTGATCCTTTTAATAATGTATTTGATATTATAGCCATTAATACGTTTCATTTTGATTAGTAAATATCTTAGTTCACAGGGCAAAGATAGGGAATAATTCTGAATCGGCAAAGCAATTACTCACTTTTTGCATATCACGGACAAAATTATCTATGTTAAACACTCATTGAAATCATATAGCAAACTCCTAAAGCAAACAGATATCTGTATCGCCATAAGGCTGGGATTTCCAAGTAGGATTCATCCTCAGTGAGAGAGATTGCTCCTTAACTTTCTGTATTGCCAGGAGTGCTTCCAGCGGTCGATCTCCAAGGCGCGTTCGCATGATTGTGGATGGGAGTTGAAGGCTATGCGACAATTCTGCTGAATGACATCCCACCACGATTCGTGCTTCATCTGATGGTACTCACGAGCCTGTTCTACCAATTGGTAAGGACTTCCTTCAATCTTTGACAAACCACAAGTCATTTTAAGAAGAGTTCTCTGATATACCTCATCACCAACAACAGCTGCTTCACAACGATCCGCTGAGAGTTCACTCTTCCGGCTCCAGTATTGCATAGCCATCAGGATAGGGCCTAAAGCAGAATAGGATATGATTTGCAGCAGCGTGCCCAGCTCCTCAATCGTACGCAGTAACGTATTATATAGGGTGTGATGACAGAGAATATGACCACACTCATGAGCCATGACAGAACGAAGCTCATCGATCGACAATCTTTCTATCAATGAGCTGCTGATTGCAACAAACGTATTTGTTTCGCCGTAGGTATAGGCATTCATCACTGGGTCATTGTAAATGTAAAGTTCTGGCATCTTTATACCCACTTGTCTGACAACCCCTTTGAAAAGCTGATATATATCCTTGTAATTGCTGTCGCTAACCTTTAGATAGCAACCAAGATTGTCACCACGATACTGTTTTTCATAACCATTCTCCATCATCACACGGATCAGGTCATCAAATCCTCTCAGTTTCTTCAGAATCTGGAGTGCCTTGGCATCCTCTGGATGCATGATATCCTTTGCTTGCATAATACTTAAATTTTCTGTGTTAATGATGCTGTCTGACGATAACGCATAGAGGCAATCATAATGACTGCAGGAATCGTCACTCGATAAGCTGGAGATGCAATGTCGCTGATAGTCCATCCTGCCAACAATGCCCAACCAATAGGACCTGTGGCCATGCCTATATAACGACCAAAAGTGTTCAAACCCATCATCAGGACGCCTCGTCCAAGCAGCATATTGCCTATGCGTATGATGAAATAAGATAGGATTCGACTAAACAGATAGGTATTATGGCGAATCGCCATCATGATAGAATAGATCAACATCTGACGCTTGAGGTTCTTGTGAGGGATGCCTACTTCTTCTGTCAGGTTACGCAGTTCTTCGTCTGAGAGTTTGCTGGCCGCCTGTTCGCAGACACTAATAAGTAGCTGACGTTCCATATCCTGAACAGACACGTCATTTCCAATCTCAACATCCATTTTCTTACATACACGACGCAGAATCGTATCATAACTGTCTGCTTCGCCACGACGATAAAGTGTCTTGACCGTATTGCTGCCATACTTACGAAGTTCCTCGCTAATCTCCTTTGTCATCATATTCATCCGTTCTGGATAACAATGAATGTAGGCATCTGAGTTTGTCAATTGCTCACCCAGTCGCAGTTCACCTTTCTTATTATAAGTAAGGATATCGCACAATGTGCGCAGGTCTTCATTCTCGCATGTGGCCAGAAAAGCCAAATCTTTGTCTTGTTTCATATCTTTAACCTCCTATTTTAAGTTTCTGGGTGCAAATTTAAAGGGAGGGACGGACAGAAGTTGTCCGACATTAGAAAAAAGATGAAAACAGGAACACTGTCAACGATTTCAGGAAGATTGTCAACGATTTCAGGAAGATTGTCAACGATTTCAGGAAGACGGTGACAACTTATTCAGTATGAAACGTGCCATCGTGCCATCGTGCCATTTCGATTTTTAGTTTTTAGGTATTGGGGGATGGGAGGGAAATAAGGTATATATATTATTTTATATTATTATATATTATAATATATAATAATATAAATATAGAATTAGCGGGATTTTTTAAGAAGTGAATTTTACAAATGGCACGATGGCACGTTGGCACGAAACCATGTGCAAGGAGGAGGTAAATATAAAAATTATGCTCGTTTTGAGTGAGAATACTGCAATCTCTTTGTTTGAACTATTCTTCGAGGGAGATTGAACTATTCACAGCGCGGGCGCGCAATGCCATGAAGTATTCTTGCACTATAAGAGAGTCGGTTTTAGTGCGCTTTTGGGTGGCTTTGAATTTGTAAGTGGCTGACATTCAACGACTTCAGTATTTAAAACCAAAATAAATTTGGAATATATCTGAAAAAGCCTTGTTTTGCATTTATAATTTTAGTAATTTTGCAGTGTGATTAAGAGATCACAGTGCGCACAAGCGGGAGGCGGTGACCCGATGTAGTTCATCGCATAAATCTAATACCATCAAAAACACAAGAAGTATGGCAAAGATTATTTATGAAGTGTACCAGAATCAGAATGAGCATTCCAGTGCTTACGGCAAGTGGTACGGCCGTGTGAAGTATCTGGAGAGTTTGAACACCCGCAAGCTGGCGACCCACATCAGC
>JAEEGJ010022704.1_pt1 | contig 13284 bp, 7 predicted proteins | sample 8958761 | NCBI WGS metagenome assembly JAEEGJ01 (sample SAMN16246546, study PRJNA631951) | gut metagenome | biome: gut microbiome; feature: rumen; material: RS-attached | host: Bos | place: Iran: Karaj | collected 2018-10
AGCCGCTGTCCGCTCCGTATCCACGCCTTCCCCGGCCGCTTCCACACCGATAAGGCGCACGTCCTTGTCCGGGATGAAATCGTAGAAAAGGCCCATGGCATTGGACCCGCCCCCTACACAGGCGATGACCGCATCCGGCAGCCGGCCTTCTTTTTCCAGCAGCTGGGCTTTCACTTCTTCCCCGATGACCTTCTGGAAGTCCCGTACCATTTCCGGGTACGGATGGGGCCCCATAACGGAGCCTAACACGTAATAGGTGTCTTCCACCCGGGCCGTCCAGACCCGGAGCGCTTCATTCACCGCATCTTTCAGGGTACCGGTGCCTGTGGTGACGGGCACTACCTTCGCTCCCAGCAGTTCCATACGGAACACGTTCAGGGCCTGCCGTTCGCAGTCTTCCTTGCCCATGTACACAGTGCATTCCATGCCCATCAGCGCCGCCACCGTCGCCGTGGCCACCCCGTGCTGGCCTGCCCCGGTCTCTGCGATGACGTGCTTCTTGCCCATGCGCTGCGCCAGCAGGCACTGGCCCAGCACGTTGTTGATTTTGTGGGCGCCGGTATGGTTCAGGTCTTCCCGTTTCAAGTAGATTTTGGCCCCGCCCAGGTCCTTTGTCATCTTTTCCGCGTAATACAGCATGCTGGGGCGATTGGCGTAATCCCGGTAAAGCTGGCGCAGCTCGTCCCAGAAGGCCTTGTCATTCTTGTAATATTCGTATGCCCGTTCCAGTTCCAGCACTGCGTTCATCAGCGTTTCCGGAATATACTGTCCGCCGTGGATTCCAAATCTTCCCTTTGTCATGATAAACTTCCTTTCTGCCCTTATCTCCGTATCGCTTTTATAAAGGCTTCCATCTTTATCGGGTCCTTAACTCCGTCAGTCTCTATTCCGCCGGAGACATCTACTCCGTAAAAGAACGGAAACAGTTTTGCATCACTTTGTATCTGTTCGATGATTTCTGCCACATTGTCCGCATCCAGCCCTCCGGCCAGAAAGATCGGTTTATCTATGGGCAGACTGTTTAATAAGGAAAGAGAAAAGGTCTTTCCCGTTCCTCCGTAAGCTTCCGGAAGGAAGGTATCAAACAGGTAGTAGTCTGCCTGAGCCGCTTCTGCCAGAAGTTTGGCATTTATTGCGCAATCTCCATTTCGTAGTCGTATCGCTTTGATGATTTTCACCCGGGTAAGGGTTCTCAGCTTTGCAATATAAGCTGCGTCTTCATCTCCGTGCAGTTGCAGCAAATCGGCAATCCCCGAATTTGCCAGGATTGCGGCTTCTTCTGCCGGCATGTTTACCAGCACCGCCACCGTTTTTATTCCGGGGTCAAGCAGTTCTTTCAACGCAGCAGCCTGTTCTTTTGAAACCTGCCTTTTGCTTTTCGCAAACACAAAGCCTGCAAAGTCAGGCTGCAGCCGGTTCACTGCTTCTATGTCTTCTTGCCTGCGTATGCCGCAGAATTTAACGTGAATCATATGTAACTCCCCGTTGCGCATCTGACTACTTAATGCTGAATAATAATTGTCTGCCCGGCACTACCAGGAACAATCCAATACGTTTCTCACGCTTTCCTTAACTTTCGCAGCATCTCTTCCGGCTTTCCGCTGCGCATCAGCGTTTCGCCAATCAACACACCGTTGAACCCTTTCAACTTTAAGCTGCGGATGTCGTCTTCATTCCGGATTCCGCTTTCCGCGATACAGACGCGGTCTATCGGTATTTCTTTGCGCAGTTGCAGGCAGGTCCTGATGTCTACTGTAAAATCCTTCAGATTGCGGTTATTAATACCGATAATCCTGGCTCCGCTTTTCAGCGCCGTTTCGATTTCCTGACCGTCGTGCGTCTCCACCAGCACATCCAGCCCTATGCTTTCCGCCTCCAGCCTGTACTCCTCCAGCTGGCTCGCCGACAGGATGGCGCAGATCAGTAAAACTGAACTGGCTCCCAGCGTTTTCGCCTCATAAATCTGGTATGGGCTTACGGTGAAATCCTTGCGCAACACCGGCAGGTTTATTTGCGCCGCGATTTCCTGCAGATATAAATCCGACCCCAGGAAATACTCCGGTTCTGTCAGTACGGAAACGGCTGACGCGCCGCCCCGCTCATAAGCTTTTGCGATGTCCAGATAGGGGAACTTCGGGGATATCAACCCCTTGGAGGGAGAAGCCTTTTTACATTCGCATATAAAGTTCAGACCGGGCCGCTGCAGGTTTGCCAGAAAGCTTTTGACCCTGCAGGCAGAAGAGTTTTTTCTACCCGTTGAGGTTTTCTTATAAATCTGTTCCGCTTCTGCCCGTAACTCCGCTAAGCTCTTAACTTTTTCCAGTTTAACAACCCGCACTTTGGCCGCGGCTGCTAATGTATCTAAAATCATACTCTCTAAACCTTGTTCCTCACTCCGGCCGGTTGCTGAATTCAATGAAGTTCTGAAGGGTTGCCAGCGCCTTGCCGGAGTCTATCAGTTCCGCCGCCAGCACAACGCCCTCTTTCACGTCCTTCACCTTGCCCCCGATATAAAGTGCCGCTCCTGCATTCAGCAGCACCGCGTTTCGTTTATGTCCCTTCACACCGTTCAATATATCCAATGTAATCTGCGCATTCTCTGCCGGCGTGCCACCCTTCAGGTCTTCCTTCTTACAACGTTCGAAGCCGAAATCTTCGGGAGCAATCACATACGTCTTATACCAGCCGTCCTTGATTTCACAGATGGTGGTGGGCGAGCTGAGGGAAATCTCATCCAGCTTATCCTGCCCGTACACCACCATTCCCCGCTTCACGCCTAAACTGGTCAGAACCCGGGTCAGCGGTTCCGCCAGGTAACCGTCATACACGCCCAGAAGCTGCATAGCCGGCGAAGCCGGGTTCGTCAGCGGCCCCAGGATATTGAACACGGTGCGGAATCCCAGTTCCTTGCGGATAGCCCCTACATATTTCATGGAAGTGTGGTATTTCTGCGCAAAGAAGAAGCACATACCCACTTCCTTCAGCAACTCCACACACTTTGCGGGACTCTGGCTGATATTCACACCCAGTGCTTCCAAACAGTCCGCCGTGCCGCACAGGGACGAAGCCGCCCGGTTGCCGTGCTTGGCCACCTTCATCCCACCTGCCGCCGCAATCAGCGCCGAAGTGGTGGAGATGTTAAAGCTCTGGGCATTGTCTCCGCCGGTACCCACGATTTCAAACACATCCATGCCCGTTTCCACTTTGGTAGCATGGGCCCGCATGGCAGCAGCGCATCCGGCAATTTCATCCGTCGTCTCCGCCCGGGCGCTCTTCGTGGAGAGAGCAGCCAGAAATGCAGCGTTCTGTGTAGCCGTGGTTTCCCCGCTCATAATCTCGTTCATCACCGTGTAAGCTTCTTCGTATGTCAGATCCTCTTTGCTTACAATCTTGACGATAGCCTCTTTAATCATTGTTAAATCCCCCTCATTGTAAATATCCAAATAAAAACCTGTCCCTGCATTCAGCAAGGACAGGTCATAATAGTATCAAACCTGCGGTACCACCTTGATTCACAGCTATGCTGTGCCCTCTGCGGATGCTAACACATCCTCCTTCCCTAACGCGGACGAGACGTTGTGCAATACTCTCTTTCGATTTCAGCACACCCTCAACGGTCCATTTACCAACCAGCATTTCTATCCGGATCCCAGCTGCCCGGACTCTCTGTGAGCGCTTCTATTGGCTTGATCTCCGTCTCAACGGTTTTGTGGTTATTATTAATTTTAAACGTAGTTTAGCACCGGGAAAGAACTTCGTCAAATGATTTTTCGCTTTCCGATACTAATTTTTATATTTTTGTTTCGATGTGTAAACTATGTTACGGTTTTCATTTGTTCTCCATAAACGCCAGCCTTCTTGCTTCCTCGTCGCTGTGCCCTTCCGCCTTAAAGCGCGCGATGTTCAGCATCATGGCCTTGTATTCTCTGGGGATAACTTTCGTAAAACGCTGTACCGTGTCTTCCCAGGTATCCAGCAGGCGTTTTGCCAGCGGACTCCCGGTAAACTCCAGATGCCGTTCCACAATCGCTTTCACTTCATCCTGTTCCCCTGCGTCTTCCAGTTTTTCCAGTTCCACCAGATCCCGGTTGCACAGTTCCGGCTGCATATCCAGTATATAGGCCACACCGCCGGACATGCCAGCGGCAAAGTTGCGTCCGATCTTTCCCAGGATCACCGCACGACCGCCGGTCATATATTCGCAGCCGTGGTTGCCGATGCCTTCCACTACCGCCGTAGCCCCGCTGTTACGCACGCAGAACCGTTCCCCGGCCTGGCCGTTGATATACACCTCGCCACCGGTGGCCCCAAAGCAGGCCACATTGCCGATGATCACATTTGCTTCTGCCGCAAAGGAAACCTCACGCGGCGGAAATACCATCAGCCGTCCGCCGGATAACCCTTTGCCCAGATAGTCGTTGGCATCCCCTTCCAGAGACAGGGTCAGGCCTTTAGGGATAAAGGCGCCAAAGCTCTGGCCTGCCGAACCCACAAAGGACAGCTTGATGGTATCTTCCGGCAGCCCTTCCTCCCCGTAACGGCGGGTAATCTCGCTGCCCAGAACGGTACCCGTTACCCGATTGGTATTCTGAATGCGCAGCCGGGCCCGGATGGTCTTTTTGCAGTCCAGCGCCGGTTTGCACATGCGCACCAGTTTGGACATATCCAGGGTTTCCCCGATATTGTGCTTCTGCCGGTGCAGGCAGCGGTGTCCCACTTCCGCGTCCGTATAGGGCCGGAACAGCAGCCTGTCCAGATCCACTTCCGCCGCTTTCCAGTTGGCGGCGCTTTCACGCTGCTTCAAGCGATCAGAGCGTCCTACCATTTCATCGACCGTATGGAAGCCCAGGCGGGCCATAATCTCCCGCAGATCCTGCGCTACATATTTCAGATAATTGATCACGTATTCCGGTTTACCGCTAAACCGTTTCCGCAGCTCTTCATTCTGGGTACAGATGCCGAAGGGACAGGTGTTCAGGTTGCACACCCGCAGCATATGGCAGCCCAGGGCAATGAGAGGACCGGTACCAAAGGCGAACAGTTCTGCCCCGAACATGGCGGCAATGGCCACGTCCCGGCCGGTCAGGATCTTGCCGTCCACTTCGATGCGCACCCTGTCACGCAATTTGTTCAGCAATAAGGTCTGCTGAACTTCCGCCAGCCCCAGTTCCCAGGGAATACCCGCATGGCGCATACTGGAGCGGGGGGACGCGCCGGTGCCGCCATCAAAACCGCTGATGGTGATACCGTCCGCTTTAGCTTTGACCACACCGGCCGCAATGGTACCGATTCCGGAACCTGCCGTCAGCTTCACACTGATGTCCGCATCCTTGTTGGCGTTCTTCAGGTCAAAAATCAGTTCCGACAAATCTTCGATTGAATAAATGTCGTGATGGGGCGGCGGGGAAATCAGCGCTACCCCCGGCGTGGAATGGCGGGTCTTGCCGATTTCCGGGAACACCTTGGTGCCGGGCAGATGACCACCCTCGCCGGGCTTGGCCCCCTGGGCGCATTTAATCTGCAGTTCCCGGCCATTTACCAGATAGTTGCTGGTAACGCCGAACCGGGCTGTGGAAACCTGCTTCACCCCGTCGCTGGGGTCGTCCCCGTTCTCCAGTTTCACAAAGCGGGCCGGGTCTTCGCCTCCTTCGCCGCAGTTGCTCATGGAACCGATACGGTTCATGGCAATCGCGATACATTCGTGGGCTTCTTTGCTCAGGGCGCCGTAACTCATGGCGCCGGTACGGAAGTGCAATAAAATCTTCTCCACCGGTTCCACTTCTTCAATGGGAATGCTGCATCCCGGCGGGCAGTAGAAATCCAGCAGGTCGCGCAACCGGTACACCGCACCCTTGTCAACGATTTTAGCATACTCTTTATAGGCTTCGTAATCTTCTTCCTTGCAGGCCTTCTGCAACAGCCGGATAGCTTCCGGATCCAGGATATGAGGCTGGTCTCCGCCTTTATGGTACTTGTAATAGTCACCGCTGGGCAGGTCTCCTTCGTCTTTATAAGCGTTCTGATGCCGCAGCTGGGTCTCTCTGGCAATCTCCGCCAGACCCAGGCCTTCGATCCGGGAAGGCGTATTCACAAAGTACTTCTGAATCAATTCCTGTTTCAGACCCACAGCCTCAAAAATCTGGGCCCCGTGATAGCTTTTCACGGTAGAAATGCCCATCTTCGCCATAACGGCCAGAATGCCGCTGACGGCCGCTTTCAGATAGTTCGCCTGTGCCTGTGCCGCATCCAGCCCCGACAACAGTTTGCCTTCTTCTGCCAGCGCGTGGACCGTGTCCAACGCCAGGTACGGATTGATGGCCGTAATGCCGTAGCCGATCAGGGTACAGTAATGGTGGGTCTCCCTGGGCTCGCCGGATTCCAGGACCAGGCCCACGTCGGAGCGCACCGTCTTTTTTATCAGGTAATTATGTACCGCCGCCGATGCCAGAAGAGCCGGCACCGCTGCCATGCGGGAATTCACGCCCCGGTCAGACAGCACCAAAATGTTCGCGCCGTTGCGAATCGCCCGATAGGCGTCGATGCAGATGGATTCGATGGCAGTTTCCATGGCTTCCGCGCCGCCGTTCACAGGGTACAGCATGGAAAGGGTCACGGCCCGCAGCTTGTCGGTCTGCAGGTTCTTGATGACTGCCATCTCCCGGTTGGTCAGCAGGGGGCGCAACACCTCCAGTGCCGCCGTGCCTTTTTCGTCCGGTTCCATGATGTTGGCCACGTTGCCGATCATAACCCGGGAGGAGGTAACGATACTTTCCCGTACGCCGTCGATGGGCGGGTTCGTCACCTGGGCAAAATTCTGCTGGAAATAATCGTACAGCATCTGGGGCTTTTCCGAAAGCACCGGCAGGGGCGCGTCGATACCCATGGCGCCTACCGGGTCCTTGCCCATGCGGGCCATGGGAACGATCATCTGGGTCAGGTCTTCCTGGGTGTAGCCGAAAACCTTCTGCTGTTCTTTCAAATCAAAGGGGATCAGCGTGTCATTGATCATGCTGCCCCGTTCTTCCACCAGTTCGTCCATCTCGATGATGTGTTCACGGCACCATTCCCCGTACGGATGGGACGTGGCCAGCATGTGCTTGATCTCATCATCTTCTATAATGCGCTGTTCCGCTGTATTCACCAGGAAAAGGCGTCCCGGTTCCAGGCGCCCTTTATAGGCGATCTGTTCCTGAGCTACCGGGACCGCGCCGGCTTCCGAGCTCAGCACCACTCTGTCGTCCTTCGTCACATAGTAGCGGGCAGGGCGCAGGCCGTTCCGGTCCAGCATGCCGCCGATCACCGTACCGTCGCAGAAGCAGATGGCTGCGGGACCGTCCCAGGGTTCCATCATAAAGGTCTGGTAGCGGTAAAAATCCTTCTTCTCCTGGGGCATGGACGGATCCTTCTCCCAGGGTTCAGGAATCATGGTAACCATGGCATGAGGCAGGGAATGCCCTGTCATCATGAGATACTCCAAACAGTTATCAAACATGGCGGAATCGCTGCCGGTCTCATCTACCACGGGAAATACCTTTTCCATATCCGGGAAGAACGGCGACTTTGCCTTGCTCTCCCGTGCGTTCAGCCAGTTGATGTTGCCCCGGATGGTATTGATTTCCCCATTATGCACAATGTACCGGTTGGGATGGGCCCGGGCCCAGCTGGGGAACGTATTGGTACTGAAACGGGAATGGACCAGCGCCATGGCTGTCGTAAAATCAAGATCGGACAAGTCCAGATAAAAATGCCGCAACTGCAGGGAAGTAAGCATTCCCTTATACACAACAGTCCGGGAAGACAGGCTGGCAATATAAAAGTCCGATCCCATCACCTGACTCTGAGGTATGATTTCCTTTTCCGCTACCTTGCGGATAATGTACAGCTTGCGCTCAAAATCCATCTGGCTTTTCACGTCCGGTGCCTTGCCGATAAATACCTGGATGATGCGGGGACGGATGGACTTGGCAGCTTCCCCGATGATGCTCTCGTCAATGGGAACCTCGCGCCAGCCTAAAATACTCTGCCCTTCCTCCCGGACAATCTTCTCAAACGTTTCCATCTGCTTTTTGCGGAAGGACTCATAGCGGTGGGCAAAGATCATGCCCACGCCGTATTCGCCTGCCGGTGGCAGGGAAAAACCCAGTACCCCGCACTCGCGGACAAAGAAGTCATGAGGTATCTGCAACAAAATACCGGCCCCGTCGCCGCTCTTCTGGTCTGCGCCTTCTGCGCCGCGGTGATTCAGGTTCTCCAGAATCTTCAGGGCATCGTCGATAATGCTGTAGGATTTTTCCCCCTTAATATTCACAACAAACCCGATACCGCAGGCGTCATGCTCAAACGCCGGGTCATATAAGCCCTGCGGCGCCGGTAAATCTCTCAGTTTCCGATCCATAAATGTTCCCCCTCTTTGTTTTACTGCAGTCACTTCTCCATTACTGCTCTATATCTGTTATAAGAATAATATATGTACACAGTATAACAACATCAGCCTTATCCGTCAACGAAAATCGTATTTTCAGAAACACAAAATCCATTAAGAAGATATATTTGTATTATATTTTTAACACTTTTTTCATTTTTATTTGAAAATATAATGTATTCTGCATACAAATACTCCATATAACATATGCTGCACAGAAAAACAGCGACAGGGAACGGTTTGCTAACTCTCTCTGTCGCTGTCAGTTCTTAAGGGGACACTGATTATATTATGTTTTCTGTCCGTCATCTGTACCTGCAGCGCGTAAGGATTACCCGCGCCGGTTCAGAAAAAACAGGCTTCCGTTCAGTCCCTGTAACGAATCGCCAGCATGGTGATATCATCGGACTGTTCGGCTCCGCCTGCATGGGCGGTGATGTCTTTGCGCAGTGCAGCCAGCACATCCGTAACAGGTACATCGTTTCCGGAGGGTATGCCCGCAAGGGCAGCCTGTAACCGTTCTTCCGAATACACTTCACCGGCTTCGTTCATGGCTTCCGTCACGCCGTCCGTATAGCAGAACAGCAGCGAACCGGGAGACATCTGCAACGTTTCCTGGGTAAAGCTGATTTCCTCTTCCACGCCCATCATCAGGTTTTTTTTCGCAGGGCGCAGGTACGTAAACGTCCCGTCCGTGCCCTGTCGCAGCAACGGCGGGTTGTGACCGCAGTTCACATAGGTAAAGTCGCCGGTACGGGTATCCAGAACGCCGAAGAAAACCGTTACAAACAGCATTTCTTCATTGTTTTCGCATAACTGCTGATTGGCGCGTTGGATGACGTCCGCAAAGCTCTCCCCTTCCCCGGCAGACAGCGCGGAATTTTTCAGGATGGTCTTGGCAATAACCATAAAGAGTGCAGCGGGAACGCCTTTGCCGGATACGTCGGCAATGGTAATGACCAGACGGTGGTCATCCAGCATATAAAAATCGTAAAAATCGCCGCCCACTTCTTTCGCCGCAGTCATCGTGGCAAACAGTTCAAAGCCTTTGTTTCGGGAAATCTCCCCGAAATTTCGTGGCAGCATTCCTTCCTGGATATCCGCAGCTACGGAAAGCTCGGTAGCTATCCTTTCTTTTTCTGCGGTAACCTTGGAAAGTGTCTGAATATGTTTCTTCAGGTCACCGGCCATATCATTGACGCTGTCCGCCAGTAAAGCCAGTTCATCCGTCCGGTGGACATCCACCTTCTCATCCAGATCGCCCTGGGCAATACGCTTCACGCCATCAATCAGGGCAAGGATGGGCGTTACAAAACGCTTGGCAATGACGGAGCTGATAAAGAACAGTGGCACTAGCATGAGTAAAAAGGTCACAAGTCCCCAGCGCACCCTGGCGCGGAAGGAATCGTGCAGTGTTTCTGCAAAGCCTTCCATCTGGGAAATAACATTATCCCTGGCATATGCAGCCGGATACACCACCGCACGCTTGTGATTCAGGACACCATAACTCCAGCCGGGCTTTTCCACAGGGGCAAAAGCCAGAAAATAATCCTCGCCGCCCAGGGTGATCAGCATTACATCTTTTTGGCCCGCCACCATGGCAGAGGCCGCCCTGGCGATGCTTTTTTCCGGACTCTGGCGCAGATCTGTGGCACTTTGCGGAACTGCCAGCGGGCCTTCCAAAAAGGTTGAGAAAATTACGCTGCCGGTAGCATTGTCCAGCAAAAACCTGGGCTGTTCCGCTTTTATGGCATCCTGGTCCAGATCGTCCTTGTCCCCGGTGCCTGCATTATCTGTCAGGCGGAACAGGGTTTCGGGGTTACAGTCAATGCCGACTACACCCGCCAGTCCCGCAGCATCGTAATAGGGGGCCACACAGGTCAGACAGCGATTGCCGTTAGAATCGGTATAGAGACCGGTAAAACCGGATTTATTACCGTCTGCCGCCAGCCTGTACCAGCCCATCTTCCGCGGGTCATAACTATCCAGAAACGCCTGGCTGAACTGCTTGGCAGAATTGTCCGGCGTCACATCCATGGCGATGAGATAACCGTGAACAGAGCCCACAAAGGCTGCAGTATACCATTCCGGCATCAGCTCAAGGTCGTCTGCGATATTGGAAACCAGACCGATTTCCCCGGCAAAAGCCCCGGCCCCGTATTGCCGCTCCATTTCCCGGCTGAAATTAACATAGGCCTTACCGGAAGGGATTACGTCATGCCGTGGGTCCGGCAGACGACGTCGTTTAAAGTACTCCGGATTTTTCAGCATCTTGGTCATCCGGTCGGCAAGATAGCGGGTATCGTCCATTGTAGTCTGCATTTCATGCCGGATCAGCTGCGCTTTGCCGGCAGCATCTGAGGACAGCCGTTTCTTAACCTGCTCTTCGGCAAAACTTTCCGTAAATGAAGCTGTATTATCAGCCAGAAGAGCGCCGGTTTTATCTATATTTTCCCGAATCGCATACATACCTGCCAGGGAAACGGCGCCCGCAATAATAAAAGACGCCAGTCCTACTGCCAGCAACAGCAGAAATATCCTGTGATGCAGGTTCATGTTTTGCTTGTCAATTTTCAAGATACACACTCCAGATGTTTAAGGCCGCCGGTTCATCTGCCTGTCTTTCAACGCACAAACATTCTTCCCGGCATCTTTTTTATTTCTTGTCCAACAGTAAGGACAAATGGTTGGCCATCTGCCCAAACATCTCTTCATATTTGTATTCTGCCAGTTTGAAATTCTTCTTTACCAGGAAAATTCCGTAGCCTCCCGGTTCTCTTTCCTCCAGGGGAATTTCTTCCAATGGGCGGTGGTCTTTTACCAGGGGGTCGAAAGGCTTTCCGTGATCCGCAAACTCAATTCGGAAACAATCGCCCTCTTCCGCCGTTTTTACCCAGACAAAGCCGGGATAGTCATAGGCATAGGAAATAATGTTCACCAGAATCTCTTCAAAGCCAAGTTCCAGCCGCAACTGCTGTCGCGGCGATACACCGGCTTCTTCCGCAGCGGCCAGTACGTCTTCCCGGATATGTTCATACCATTTCATGTCGGCGTCGTAACGCTGCCAGCTTCCGCTCTTTGCGCCTGCCATGGGACAGCACCTCCGTCAGTCCAGTTCTTCCAGGGATGTATATATCGTGAACAACGCGTCCATACCGCTGTCTTCCAAAACCGATTTCACAATGCCGGAAGGCCTGGCCAGGGTAAACGTCTTACCATTTTTCTTTGCCAGCTTGTTCAGGCGCAGCAAAACTCTTAACCCTGCACTGGAAAGATATTCCATATCCGTCATGTCCAGCACCGTCTTCACGTTGCGCAGCACAATATCTTCCCCCGTAGCGTAAGCAGAGTCCGCCGTCACCATATCAATGCGTCCGCTCACGCTCCAAACCGTCCAGTCGTTTGGACCGGAGCTTTCTTTCTGTAAAAATTCTTTGGCCATGATTACCTCTCCTTTATATAAGCACTATTATCGTCAACCGTTATTATCAGCATCACACTGTCAGCGTGATAGTATTGAAACCATGGTAGTTGCGGTACAGATACTGGCGGACGTGGGTTTTCACCGCATGAAGGCCCAGAGCCCGCACGTCAACATCTTCGATCTGCTTCGATTCCGGATTCACCGATTCCGCGGATAACCGGAACGGATCCAGTTCCTGCCCGTCATCCCGGAGATGCAGGGTCAGGGTTCCGTCCTCGTTGGCGATCAGTGTCAGCTGGCTCAGCAGGGGATCGCCTTCCCGCCTGGCCGCCCTTTCGTTCATCAGACCGCAGATTTCTTCCATGGCCAGACGCAGGGTATGACAGGTCTTCTCCCCTGCCCCCCAGGTTTTCGCAAAGGCTTCAGCAGTATCTATCTGGGCAGCCACATCCGATACCTTACCCAGAAAGGCCGTACTGTACACCCGGGCCGGATCAACCGCGTGACGCTCGCCCCGGCTGCGCTTATAAAAATACATGATAATCAGCGTGACGATTTCCGCCAGGGGATAAACGAACCAGAATACATAAAAGCCATATTCTGCCAGCACAAGGGCAATCGGCAGGCTGGCGCCGAGACGGCGCATAAACACCACCAGGAATGCCCCCCACTCATCCTCTTCCGACTGCATATAGTTCTGCAACAGCAGGGCTACGCCCATGACCACGGAACCACCGCAGAATACCCGGGCAGCGTAGTAAGCTTTAGTAACATCTTCCACGTCCTCCAGACCAAAGAGCAGGTCGAGGATCTGGGGCCAGGCCATTACAAGGGCCATAGCCAGAATGCCCAGGATAAGGGAATAAATCAGCGCATACCGGAAGACCCGGTGCAGTTCCCCAAAGTTACATTCCGCAAAAAATGTGGAAAACAGGGGCTGGGAAGTTTTGCCAATAAACTCATACAGAAAGATAAAGAGCACTGACAGGTTCTCAATGATGCTGAACACCGCCACTCCTTCCGTCCCCGCCATGTGAGCCAGCAAATGAATGACTACCAATGAAAAGATGGCATCAAAGATGTACTCCGAAGACGTAGCAAAACCCAGGCGCAATGGTTTCACAGCAGCCCTGAACGAAGCAGCCCGACGCTGCAGCTGCAGATTTCCCTTCGGATTCCGGGCAATATATACAATACATAACAGCACTGCCACAAAATTGGAGAAAAAGAACCCAAAGCTGCAACCGGCAATTCCCCAATCGAATACAAGCAACAGTAATGCGCTGATAATGAGATTGGCTATCCCGGTAGCGCTCTGCACCGTGGTAGAAAAGGAATCTGCATCATCATTGCGGAGGTAAGCGGTAAACACTTCCATAAGGATTTCAAAGGGGGCGCCCAGAAGAATATAAAAGATATAATCCTTTGCCATCTGGTA
>JAEEGJ010022706.1_pt1 | contig 13284 bp, 9 predicted proteins | sample 8958761 | NCBI WGS metagenome assembly JAEEGJ01 (sample SAMN16246546, study PRJNA631951) | gut metagenome | biome: gut microbiome; feature: rumen; material: RS-attached | host: Bos | place: Iran: Karaj | collected 2018-10
CATTTATCGGCAATATACGGAATCTTATTCCGCTTACTTCGACAGAAGCCGTGGCGCTGTTGCCGGCCATGTCAAATGCAGTTACGGTATATGAGCCGTTTGTTGTGACTGCCATACTTTCTCCGCCTCCCGATTCCGGTCCGCTCCATACATAGCTTCCCGGATCGATGCCTGATTCAGAGTCCTGACCGTTTGCGGTAAGTATTGCATACTTGCCGTTGTCAACAAGAGTAAACGATGCGGACACAGTCGGCGGTATTCTGTCTATATTGATAACATCCAGGCTGTAGTAATTGATGTTGTTATTCTTATCCCTTACGGCAACCTGCACAAAGCAGTTTTCGCTTACGGTAATGCTGTCTGTATCGGTCCAGCTGGCGCCGCTGTCATATGAGAAACACTTATCGGGAAGGCCAATGCCGTCGCTTCCGTCGGGATTGACATCTTTGACCTCAAAGCTCACTTCAACATCGGAATTTGTCCAATAGCCGGGATAAAGAGAATGTGTTACGGTCGGATAATAGTCATCGATATTTGTGACATTGATGTCATATACAGCGATGTTACCAAGTTTATCCCTTGCTCTGAACTCGACACACTGATTGTGGTCTATTGTATACTGTGTACTGTCGGTCCAGGTCTTGCCGCCGTCATAACTGTATGGAAGATCATCAAGTCCCACACCGTCTCTTCCGTCGGAAAGGACATCATCGCATTCGACTTCTATGGTTACTTCCCTTATATTCTTTGTATGGTCATAATCGGCTTTGAGAATTCTTGGCGGTTCATTATCGATGTTGTCGATGGTAAAACTTAAGACAGCCGTATTTTCCAAAGAATCTCTTATGAGGACATCGTAATCGCCGTTATTCTCGTAAAAAAATGTCGGATCATCCGTCCAGGTTGCTCCGTTATCATAGCTGTACGGCTGTTCGTGAAGACCGCATCCGCTTGATCCGTCCGGCTGCAGATCAACAACTTCATCCAAGGATAAAGTTACTCCCTCTTTTACCCAGTCAGTGGGAGAAAGGGTATATGAAACCACTTCGGGCTCATAGTGGTCTACATTGCTTACTGTAACAACATATGCAGCAGTTGCCGTGTCTGAATTGGGATCGGCATCGACGGAAAAGGTATAGGTTCCGTTTGCGTCTATTACAAACTCGTTATCTTCGCTTGCGTTTCCGTCCAAAACATAAGGCGTATCCGACAGGGTCATTCCTTCGTTTTCGATATCGATAGTCACATGTACTTCTTTCGCCCACTCCGTGGTATCAAGCGTATATGTGACATATCCCAGGATTTCGCTTGTACTGTGTCCGCAGCCTATCTCGTAATATGTGTAGCTTTCGGTTCTTGTTTCGGAGTGCGGGCAGCTTTCACCGCCTCTGTCACCGTAATATGAAGCACCGCAACGGGTACACTCCGATGTGCCCCAATCATCGCCCCAGTAATGCAGAGTTCCTCCGCAAGGTACTTCGTATGATCGGGTTCCGGTACGTGCAATGGAATAGCAACCGCCGCCTCCGTTTCGGCTTCCCGTATGGCAATGATAAATGGGTGTTCTTGTGACTGTCGGTTCCGAACCCTCGGCAAAAGACCGGGTTTTTAACAATAAGGAAATAATGATTGAAATGACTGTAAGAATAAAAAACAGCCCCTTTCGGGACCTGACCAGAATAAATTTATTATACATAGTTACCCCCTTAGGTCAAAATGATTAATGGCCTGTACGGGTATTGCATATGTACTGTGTATTACTTAAAGGGTAAGTGTCTGAATTGTATATTATGCGTGGTCAAATTGCAAGTGTTTTACTTGATTTTTTTTGAAAAATATCTAAAAATATATGTTAGATGTTTAAAAGCATATCGGAGGAGACAATGAGTTTTGAAGATAATATACGTAAAGTGATCCCTTATGTACCGGGGGAACAGCCGGTAGGGAAAGTCATAAAGTTAAATACCAATGAGAACCCTTATCCGCCTTCGCCCAAGGTCATTCAGGCTCTTAAAGAATATGACGTGGATGAACTTAGAAAGTATCCGGATATATACGGCGGAGAATTACGTGATGAATTGGCTGAAGTATATAAAGTGGATAAGGATGAGGTGTTTGTTGGAGTAGGAAGCGATGATGTTCTTTCGGTTGCTTTCTTGACGTTTTTTAACGGAACAAAGCCGCTCCTTTTCCCCGATATCACATACTCGTTCTATGATGTATGGGCAGATCTTTACAGGATACCCTATAAGACGATAAGCCTCAATGATGATTTCAGGATAGATAAAGAGGATTATATAACCGACAACGGCGGAATAGTAATTCCAAACCCCAATGCACCTACCGGAGCGCTTAAGTCTGTTGAGGATCTGGAATATATAATAAGTAATAATCCGGACAGTGTGGTTATAATTGATGAGGCATATATTGATTTCGGCGGTCGTTCGGTTCTTCCGCTTATACGAAAGTATGACAATCTTCTGGTTGTTCAGACTTTTTCCAAATCAAGATGCATGGCCGGCGTAAGAATAGGAATGGCTTTCGGCGATAAAAAGCTCATTAAGTATATGAATGACGTGAAGTTCTCCATCAACTCATATACGATGAACAGACTGACTGTAGCTGCCGGTGCAGCAATGCTTAAGGACGAAGAATACTTTAAAGAGACCTGTAAAAAGGTTATTGATACCAGAGAGCGTGTCAAAAAAGAGCTTAAGGAACTGGGATTTGACTTCCCTGACAGCAGTTCGAATTTCATATTTGCCACGCATAAGACCCTGGCGGCCAAAGATATATTCGAGGCAGCCAAGAAGAAGGATATATATGTGCGTTGGTGGAATAAGCCGCGTATTGACAATTATCTGCGCATAAGCATAGGAACCGATGAAGAGATGGATAGCTTTATTGATTTCTTAAGAGGTTACATTAATGGAGATATATAAGGATTTCGCTTCCGTATATGACGACCTTATGGACAATGTGCCGTATGAAGAGTGGGTGGCGCATGTAACGGATATCCTTAAGAAATACGGTGTTGACAGCGGGCTTGTTTTGGACCTCGGCTGCGGCACGGGGAAGGTCACAAGGCTTCTTGCCGATGAAGGCTATGATATGATAGGCGTTGATCTGTCAGAGGATATGCTTTCGGTTGCGATGGCCAAAGAAGACGGGATTAATCGCAGCGGTTCGGATATATTGTATCTGTGCCAGGATATGAGAGAATTTGAACTGTACGGAACGGTAAGGGCGGTCGTAAGCCTTTGCGACAGTATAAATTATCTTTTAACGGGCGATGATATAGTGACTGTCTGCAGGCTGGTCAACAATTATCTGGATCCCGAAGGGCTTTTTGTTTTTGATTTTAATACGGTTTGCAAGTACAGAGCCATAGGCGATTCGGTAATAGCGGAGAACAGGGACGACTGCAGCTTTATATGGGAGAACTTCTATGATGAAGAGAGCCATATTAATGAGTATGATCTGACGTTGTTTATAAAGGAAAAATCGGGCGATGATACGGATGTATACCGTAAGAGCGTGGAAGAGCATATACAGAAAGGCTATTCCGTAGAAGAGATGAAAGCCTTTATAGAAAAATCCGGACTTAAGCTTGTTAAAATGCTTGATGCGGATACGTTAAAAGAGGCTGATGAGAAGAGTGAAAGAGTTTTGACAATAGCAAAAGAAAACGGAAAATTGTGATTTAATAAAGCAGAAAGGGCGAAAAATGAAAAGGAAAAAAGAAGACATTATCAGAATGGTTAAAGAGGAGGACGTGGAGTTCATAAGACTGCAGTTTACCGACCTTCACGGAAGGCTCAAGAATATGGCGGTGACAGCCGGACAGCTTGAAAAAGCAATTAATAACGGGTGTATGTTTGATGCGGCTGCAGTAGAGGATTACGGAACGGAAGCCGAGTCGGATATGTATCTCTATCCCGATCTTGATACATTCGAGATTTTTCCTTGGAGACCTCAGCAGGGTAAGGTTGCAAGAATGTTCTGTGACGTATATGAAACAGACAGAACTCCTTATGAGGGAGATCCCAGAAGGATACTTAAGAATGCCATAGCCAAAGCAAAAGAAATGGGCTATGAATTCAATGTCGGAAGCGAATGCGAATTCTTCCTTTTCAATACCGATGAAAATGCGATGCCTACTACATATTCTCATGAAAAGGCAGGCTATTTCGATTGCGGACCGGTTGATTTCGGCGAGAACGCAAGAAGAGACATAGTGCTTACACTTGAGCAGATGAACCTGACCGTGGAATCGTCACATCATGAGATGGCTCCCGCTCAGCATGAAGTTGACTTTAAATACTCGGATGCGCTTAATACAGCCGACAATATTCAGACATTCAGACTTGCGGTTAAGACGATTGCAAAAAGACATGGTCTTCATGCGACATTCATGCCCAAGCCCAAGGCAGACTGTAACGGTTCGGGAATGCATCTTAACATGTCGCTTACACGTAACGGAAAGAACGTATTCTATGACAGCAAGGATGAACTCGGTCTTTCAAAAGAGGCGTATTATTTCCTGGGCGGCATAGCAAAGCATATTAAGGCAATTACTGCGATAACCAATCCTATTGTTAATTCATATAAGAGGATAATAAGCGGTGAGCGTTCGCTTTTCAGAATTCCCGTGTCTGAGGAAGACAGGGCAAGGATAGAATTAAGAAGTCCCGATCCTTCCGCCAATCCGTATCTTGCGCTTGCGGTATGCTTAAGCGCCGGATTAAACGGTATAGAGGAAAAGATCATGCCCACAAAGAATATGCTGACCAAGTGGAATGCGGGTATCCTTCCTACAAATCTTATGGAGGCATTGGATGAGCTTAAGAAGGATAAGCTTATAAAAGACGTATTGGGCAAGACTATGCTTACAAGGTATTTGGATATCAAGGAACGTGAGTGGAGAGAGTACCAGTCACAGGTAACCGAGTGGGAGATAGAGCAGTATCTGGACAGATATTGATATAAGGTTAATTTGATTCATACATTCTTAATGCGGAACGGGTGAACAGATGGAAGCAGGCGTAATAGTTGCTTTTCCCCGTATAGATGATGCGAAGAACGTAAAGAATATACTTGTAAGGAACGGAATCAAGGTTGCGGCAGTCGTAAGCAGCGGATTCAGCGCACTTTCGGTTGCGGACAGTCTGGGAAGCGGAGTAATCATCTCGGCTTACAGACTTCCCGATATGCCGTATTTTGAAATAAGAGAATGCATGCCGGAAGGATTTGAGATGCTTCTGGTTGCGTCCAAGGACAGGCTGAATGAATGCCAGGAGTCGGATATAGTCAAACTGACCATGCCTTTTGTTATAAGCGATCTCGTGGATACTGTCGGCATGATGACGGCTTCAATAGTAAGAAAGAAAAAGAATGCCGGGAAGATTCCGCGTAAAAGGACCGAAGAAGAGAAGCACATCCTGGACCTTGCAAAGGGTATTCTGATGGATCGCAACGGATTTACAGAGGAAGAAGCGCATAAATACATACAGAAGTGCAGTATGGACAGCGGTACCAATATCGTGGAAAGTGCCAGGATGGTCTTTTCCATGTACGGGGTATCGTTTGAGAGTTAGTTGCGCATTTTCATTCTTTGATTAAGTTATGCTTTTTAATTCATATATCTTCATTTTTTTATTTCTGCCGTTGTCATTGCTTGGATGGTACGGCCTTAACAGAATAGGAGCATATAAGGCAGCCGGATTATATCTGACTGCCATGTCGTTGTGGTTTTACGGATACTTTAACATATCTTATCTTATATTGATGGTCGTCAGCATAGGAGGCAATTATCTTATCAGCCTGCTTATGGATAAGAAGGTCATTAAAGGGCGCATTGCGCTTGCCATGGGCCTTTTGTTAAATCTCGGCCTCCTGTTTTACTTTAAGTATTACGATTTCTTTATTTCCAATATAAATGCGGTCTTTAAGACCGGTTTTAATCTTAAGAACATATTGCTGCCTTTGGGAATCAGTTTCTTCACATTCCAGCAGCTATCCTACATAATCGACAGGTACAAGGGGAAGGCCGTTCATTATTCTTTTATTGAATATGCGGCCTTTGTAACATTCTTCCCCCAGCTGGTAGCCGGTCCTATAGTGCTGCATTCCGAGTTTGTTCCGCAGTTTGATGATGTGGCTAAAAGAAGATTTAATCCGGAAATGTTCTATGAGGGACTTATATCCTTTGTTATAGGATTGTCTAAAAAAGTCCTTTTGGCTGACACTTTGGCGGTAATTGTCAACAAAGGATTTGATGACTATCTTTTGCTGGACACCTTTTCAACCGTTATTGTAATGGCTGCATACTTTTTGGAGCTGTATTTTGATTTTTCCGGTTACAGCGATATGGCCATAGGTATGGGACTTATGTTCGGAATAAAGCTTCCCGTCAATTTCAATTCCCCTTATAAATCCGCCAGCCTTAAGGAACTGTGGACGAGATGGCATATGACACTTACGAGGTTTATGACAACATACGTGTATATTCCGCTCGGAGGAAGCAGGAAGGGTAAGGCAAGGACTTACTTAAACGTGTTTATTGTCTTTGTATTAAGCGGACTGTGGCATGGTGCGGCATGGACATACGTGGTATGGGGAGTGTTCACGGGTATTATCGTTATATGGGATAATCTGGGATTGATAAAGCCCGGAAGAAGGCTTGGAGTGCTGATGACTGACATCACTTTCACGCTTTTGCTTATTCCGTTCAGAAGCCCCGATTTGGGTGTGGCGGCTGCAATGTTCAGAAACCTTATAAAAGGATGGACGGGTAATGTTTTAAGGCTTGCGACGGATACCATGAACATGCCTGAACTTTATGTGCCCTTACAGATCACGGAGAGGCTGCTTCCGGGTAAAGAGCCGGTGATCAACGTGATATTGATGCTCGTGCTTATAGGAATCGGAATGATAGTGATTGCCGGAAAAAACGCACAGTATATAAGGCAAAATCTCGCATCAAAGAAATATATGCCGCCTGTACTTGCACTTTTGTTCATATATTCGGTTATTAGCTTTTCGAGAGTGAGCACATTCATATACTTTAATTTCTAGGAAGATGCATATGAATCCTGTTAAAATGTTAAAACGTACATTAATTTTAATATTGATATTTGCGGTTCTTGCGGCAGGCACAGTAGGTGTTATTGATCCTTTTTATCATTACCACAAACCTGTCGGCCCGCTTAAGGCCGTACTTACCGAAAAAGAGTATCAGTGCATCGGAACCCTTAAGAATTTTAAGTATGATGCGGTTATTGCCGGATCTTCGGTTTCAGAGAATTTCAACAACGGCTGGTTTGACGAAGGTTTTGACTGCACATCGATAAAGGCAATAAGATCCTACGGCGCAACGGCGGATCTGTGCTATATGCTGGATACGGCGTTCGGCTCGGGAAATGATATAAAATACGTATTCTATAATCTTGACCCGTCATCTTTTAAATCGGATACGGAGACGACGTTTGAACAGACGGGCTGCCCAATGTATCTGTACGATGACAACCCGATAAACGACGTGGAGTATCTGTTTAATAAAGATGTGCTTTTTAAGAACATTCCCTATACGATTGCCAAATCCTTTGAAGCGGACTATGACGAAGGGACTTCCTATAACTGGGGACAGTGGAAAGAGTTTAATCTTGCGATGTGTACGGGTCTGTATCTAAGGCATCCGAGGGTAACGCCCATGCATGATGCGACTTACATGGACGAGACACTTTATGAGAATATAGCGCTTATTGAAAATGAGGTTATATCGCATCCGAACACCACGTTTTACATCTACATGCCGCCGTATTCGATGTTATGGTGGGACAATGCATACAGGGAGGGAGACACGGAGTTTTATCTCCATGCCTCAAAAGAGTGTATGAAAAAGCTCATAATCCATGATAACGTAAGGTTCTATTATTTTATGAACGATAAGGATATCATAACCAATCTTGAGTCGGGATACATGGATACGCTGCATTTCTCGCCTGATGTCAATAAATTGATCTGCGAGTCGCTGATTAACGATGATGAGAAATACCGCGTGCATGAAGATGACACGGATAAAGTGATTGAAGATATGCGCACACTCGCATATGAGATAACGGATACTTTGATGGATCCGTACATACCGATGATTAAGGAGCAGATAGAATAATGAAAAACACGGATTCTTTAAGCGATGAGATAAAACAGGAAAGAAAAAAGGCGCTGGAAGGAAAATCCTTCGGATATAAGGCCAAGTACTACATCTATTACTACAAGTGGTATGCAATCGGAATTGTTGCGGCTGCGCTGCTTCTCTTTTCGTTAATCAACACCATAAGGAACAACAAAGAGGTGGTTTTGGGCGTTGCTGTTGTCAACGGAGTGTTTGAAGCGGATTACGAGGGCTTTAAGAATGACTTTGTAAGCCATATCGGTTTGAATGAAAAGCAGGATGTCGACATCGATTCGGGTTACACGATATCCGCCGGTGAGCAGAACAGCTTCGATCTTCAGTCCATGCAGAAGATTTTTGTCAGGATGGCCGCGGGACAGCTTGATATAATCATCGCACCTGAGGATATCTTCAGTTATTTTGCGGATATCGGATACATGACGGATTTAAGGAATGTCCTTTCGCAGGAAGAGATAGACAAATATGACGTTCTTATAGGACATGTTCCCGATGATTCCGTAGAGGCCGTTGATAATGCGAATGCTTCAAGACATGACGAACTTTCGGGAATCAATATAGCCGATTTCCCGAAGATCAAAGAGAGCGGATTTTTTGATAATACAGACGGACCGGTATATTTCGGCTTCGTTGCAGATGGACACAATGTGGAAAATTCAATCGCTTTTCTTGAGTACATCGAACAGTAGCATTTTATTGAATATTTATAATTCCATAGTACCATTTTCTCTTGTTTTTTTGTCGGTACTGTAATAGAATTACTTAATATCTATACTTTCTTTAGAGTACATTCAGGAGTGGAATATGAACGAGCACGTCGAACAGTTGGTCCCTGTTAAGAGCAATACGGGACTTAATCTTCTTAAGATCCTTTTATGGGTTATAACGGTGCTTTTTGCGTTGTTGGGTCTTGTCGGGATATTTGGTTTCCTTCCCATCATATTGGCTATAGCGACGGGCGCAGGCGCATATTATGCGGGCCTTAGAGTGGATACGGAATATGAGTACACACTTACGGACAAGGAGATTGATATAGACGTTATTTATTCCAAGCAGAAGAGAAAGCATATCACTACAATCGATCTTACCAAGCTTGAGATTATGGCCAAGGCCGACAGTCACAGACTTGACGGAATTAACGGAAGGCAGCTTAAGACAGAAGACTATTCTTCCAAAGATGAGGCTAATAAAGGAAAAGTGTTCGTTCTGGTCTATGACGGAACGAGAAAGCTTTATATAGAACCGGACGAACGCCTTTTTAAGGCGATTCACAATTGTGCACCGCATAAAGTATTCAATGATTAATCAAAGATATATAAGGAGGACGAGATGGGTCAGATAATTAAAGAAGGCATAACCTTTGATGATGTGTTGCTGGTTCCGGCATACGCCAACGTGGTACCCAATGCTATCGACGTATCTACAATGCTTACAAAGAGCATTAAGCTTAACATTCCGCTTATGAGTGCCGGAATGGATACGGTCACCGAACACAGGATGGCTATAGCGATGGCGAGACAGGGTGGAATAGGTATAATCCACAAGAATATGACTATAGACGAGCAGGCGGATGAGGTTGATAAGGTTAAGCGTTCTGAGAACGGAGTTATCACAGATCCATTTTCATTAAGTCCCGAGCATACACTTAAGGATGCGGATGAGCTTATGGGCAAGTTCAGAATCTCCGGTGTTCCGATAACCGAGGGAAGAAAGCTTGTCGGCATCATTACCAACAGAGATCTTAAGTTTGAGACAGACTTCTCCAAGAAGATCAAAGAGTCCATGACAAGTGAGAATCTTATCACGGCTAAAGAAGGCATTACTTTGGACGAGGCTAAGGACATACTTGCCAAGGCCAGAAAAGAGAAGCTTCCGATAGTTGATGATGATTTCAATCTCAAGGGACTAATCACCATTAAGGATATTGAGAAGACAATAAAGTATCCCCTTTCGGCTAAGGACAGCCAGGGAAGACTTTTATGCGGTGCGGCCATAGGTATCACGGCCAATGTTTTAGAAAGAGTAGAGGCTTTGGTGGCAGCCAAGGTTGATGTCGTTGTGCTTGACTCGGCACACGGCCATTCGGAGAATGTTATCAACTGTCTTAAGATGATAAAAGAGAAGTATCCTGATCTTCAGGTAATTGCAGGTAATGTTGCAACCGGAGAAGGAACAAAGGCTCTTATAGAGGCAGGAGCGGATGCAGTCAAGGTAGGTATGGGTCCCGGTTCCATCTGTACGACGAGAGTTGTTGCAGGTATCGGTGTTCCTCAGATATCTGCAGTAATGGATTCTTATGAAGTGGCTAAGCAGTACGGCATTCCGATCATCGCTGACGGCGGTATCAAGTATTCTGGAGATATAACCAAGGCCATCGCCGCAGGTGCCAATGTATGTATGATGGGAAGCATGTTCGCAGGCTGCGAAGAGAGTCCCGGAGAATTTGAATTATATCAGGGAAGAAAATATAAGGTATATCGCGGTATGGGTTCTATTGCAGGCATGGAGAACGGAAGTAAGGACAGATACTTCCAGGCCAATGCCAAGAAGCTTGTACCCGAGGGAGTTGAAGGACGAGTAGCATATAAGGGGCTTGTTGAGGATACGGTCTTCCAGCTTTTGGGAGGACTCAGAAGCGGTATGGGATACTGCGGAGTAAGAAGCATAGAAGATCTCAAAGAGAACGGCAAGTTTGTCAAGATAACGGCCGCATCTTTGAAAGAATCGCATCCTCATGATATACAGATTACCAAGGAGGCGCCTAACTACAGCGTTGATGCATAAGCAGGCATGATGCGAATCGGCACACACAGATAATGACCAAAGAGACACTACTTACTTCAACAGATGATGTTCATGTTGTGCGTTTTTTTAAAAAATTCAGTGACGCTACGAGACTGTATATCTGCAGTTATGATGATTCAAGCCGAATCATCAATGACTTTACTGGTTCGGACAAAGAGCGTGAGATAATCAAAAAATACGCCACGGATGAAATGATGGAAGAGATGTATTCGCGACTTACTCTGGACAGCATTGAAGACCAGATAATCGAGGATACGTCCTGTCCGTATATCAAACTCGGTGCCATTGTATTAAAATTCGAGGGGCACTGCAGGGAAGTATGGTTTTTTGTGGGATTTGTGACAGACGATCCGGCAGAAAGTTTGCCTGAAGAACTTTCTGTGTTAACCAAGCGCCTTACATACCGTGAATTTGTGAGCGGTATAGATGCGTTAAGAGATATAGGCGATTACAGAATATCGGCCGAACTTTCGCTTGCCCAGTATGCAGAAAAGAGCAGAAAATCACTTTTTTCCGTGAACGAGATGGCAGCAAGTTTAAAGAGAGTCGAATCACTTACGGAAATACTTAAATATCTCGACAGTGACAATGCTGTCGAATCTATAATGTCTGAATTCTTGAGGATCACTTCACAGTATCTCGGAGTCAGTCAGGCTGATATATTCAAGATTAAAGAAAGAAAAAGCAGGGATGTGATGGATGTTGTCGCCACATATTTAAGTGACGGCATGGTTTCCATGTACGAGAAGACGACGGAGATTCCCCGCTTTGAATTTTTGGAGGGCAAGAAGTCCATAATCTTATCTTCGGGAGCGACGGCGCTTAAAGAGATAGACGCCGAGGTTAAGGGCGGCAAAGTCAAAGCCCTTATCGCTATGCCGGTAACCATCGGCCAGACGACGAACATGTATGCCGTATTTTTGGAGAATTCAAAAGAACGTGACTGGCAGATACATGAGCTTCAGTTCTTAAGCGACGCCGTAAGAGTGTTGCAGAACATCCTTGAAAAGAGGGTTCAGAAGAATTCGTTAATAAGTTCATATGCTTCTCTTGAGCAGATGCTTGAGCATGTCGGCTGTGCAATAATCGTCAATGATGTAGCCAGACATGAGACCTTATTCGTTAATAAGATAATGCAGTCGCTCTTCCCTAAGGGCACGATGAGCGAAGAACTGGAGGGAATAATCTGGGGTAACAACCAGGAAGTTTCCGGTATTAAGGAATATTACGACTATGCACAGGATGCATGGTATGAGATCCATCACAGCGATATACATTGGGTGGACGGAAGACCTGTGTCTTTGTATGCAATATATGATGTGACTGAAAAGAAGGTCTACCAGCGCAAGATCGAGCAGCAGGCTTATACGGATTTCCTTACGGGACTACTTAACCGCTTATGCTGTGAGAGGGATCTTGCAAGGATTATAGACGAGGCGAAGAAATACAATGCCATGGGTGCGCTTTTGTATATGGACCTGGATGACTTTAAGCACATCAACGACGGCCTGGGACATCAGTACGGTGATGTACTCTTAAAGGACATATCTTCACAGCTTAAGAGTATAAGAGGCATAGAAGAGAACTGTTACAGAATGGGCGGAGATGAGTTTGTCATGATAATCCCGCCGAGAAGTTTTGGTAATTTCAATGACATAATCGAGAATATCAAAGGCGTATTTGCCAAGCCTTTCTACTTAAAGGACGGCGAATATTATTGTACCATGAGTATGGGTATAGTTACTTTCCCAGACGAGGGAGACAATGTTGAGGACCTTGTCAAGAAGGCTGATATAGCCATGTACAGCGCCAAGAAGACCGGTAAGAACAGAGTGGCCAAGTACAACGGCAGTTCTTCGTCGGATTCAGGTAAAAGGCTTGACATGGAAAAGAACATGCGTGATGCCGTGGGAGGCAATAATTTCGGTGAGTTCGAAGTTTATTACCAGCCCATTGTCGATATAAGGAAGGACGGAGGAGTCTGCACCGGAGCCGAGGCGCTCATAAGATGGAATTCTCAGGAACTCGGTTTTATTTCGCCGGCGGATTTCATTCCTTTGGCGGAGTATCTCGGACTTATCAATCCCATCGGAGATCATGTGTTAAAGGAGGCCTGCAAAGAGTGCAGATACTGGAATGACAACGGTCATCCGGAATACAAGGTCAATGTCAACCTTTCGGTTGTACAGCTCATGCAGGATGATATTGTAGAGCATATCAAGAATACGATAGACGATATAGGACTTAATCCCCGCAATCTGACTTTGGAGGTTACGGAGAGCCTG
>JAEEGJ010022707.1_pt1 | contig 13284 bp, 11 predicted proteins | sample 8958761 | NCBI WGS metagenome assembly JAEEGJ01 (sample SAMN16246546, study PRJNA631951) | gut metagenome | biome: gut microbiome; feature: rumen; material: RS-attached | host: Bos | place: Iran: Karaj | collected 2018-10
CGTATGGCTCGACGGCTGAGATAATACGGTACATCTCCTCTTTCGGTTCGCCTACGGCGAGACCGCCTATGGCATAGCCGTCGAGGTCGAGCTTCGCTATCTCTTCCATATGCTTTACGCGAAGCTCATCGTATGTGCAGCCCTGGTTTATGCCGAAGAGCATCTGCTGTTTGTTGATGGTATCAGAAAGAGCGTTTAAGCGCTCAAGTTCCTCTTTGCAGCGGACAAGCCAGCGAGTAGTGCGTTCACATGATTCTTTTGCGTATTCAAACGGCGCGGGGTTTTCCACGCACTCGTCAAAGGCCATTGCAATTGTTGAACCGAGGTTTGACTGGATTCTCATTGATTCCTCGGGTCCCATGAAGATATGGCGGCCGTCAACATGTGAGTTGAAGCTTACCCCCTCCTCTTTTATCTTGCGCAGCTTTGCAAGAGAGAAGACCTGGAATCCGCCTGAATCGGTAAGTATCGGACCGTCCCAGTTCGTAAACTTATGAAGACCGCCGAGGTCGCGTATGAGCTCGTCACCCGGTCTTACATGGAGATGGTAGGTGTTACAGAGCATGACCTGGGCGCCTACTGCTTTCAGGTCCGAGGCGTCAAGTCCGCCTTTTATGGCGCCGCAGGTCGCGACATTCTGGAATGCCGGTGTCTGTATGGTGCCGTGAGGGGTCGTAAATTCGCCTCTGCGGGCCTTTCCTTCGCTTTTTATGAGCTTGTACATAACTTTCCTCGTCTTAAGAAATCATCATTGAATCGCCGAAGGAGAAAAATCTGTACTTCTCCTTTACGGCCTCGTGATAAGCGTTCATGGTTTTGTCGTAACCCAAAAATGCGGATACAAGCATTAAAAGCGTGCTCTCCGGGAGATGGAAATTGGTTATAAGCGCATCAATACACTTAAACTCAAAGCCCGGATAGATGAAGATTTCAGTGCTGTCCTCATCCTCTTTAATCTCACCGTTGTATTTTGCGGCAACTGCTTCGAGTGTCCTGCACGATGTAGTACCTACGGAAATGATTCTTCCGCCGTTTTCTTTCGTGGCGTTGATTAAATCAGCCGTCTCTTTCGGCAGATGATAACGTTCGGAATGCATCTTGTGCTTCGTGACATCGTCAACCTTTACCGGTCTGAAAGTTCCCAGTCCGACATGGAGAGTTACATAGCCGATATTCACGCCCATGTCCTTTATCTTTTCCAGAAGCTCGGGAGTAAAATGCAGGCCGGCCGTGGGGGCGGCTGCCGAGCCGAGTTCCCTGGAGTATACAGTCTGGTAACGCTCCTTATCTTCGAGTTTTTCTTTTATATAAGGCGGCAGCGGCATCTGTCCTATCTCGTCGAGGATGGCGAAGAAGCTTCCCTCATACTCAAAGCGGACAATTCTGTTGCCGTCATCCTTCACTTTTATGACTTCACAGTTTAATATTCCGTCACCGAAGGAGAACCTGCTGCCCTCCCTCGCCTTCTTGCCGGGACCGCAGAGACATTCCCAGGTGTCCTGAGTCTGCTGTGTGAGAAGCAGGAATTCGACCACTGCTCCCGTGCTCTCTTTTACGCCGTATATACGGCACGGAAGAACGCGGGTGTCATTCAGTATAAGGGTGTCGCCCGGATTTAAGTATCGGACAATATCGGTAAAATGTCCGTGTACGATTTCACCTGTCGACCTGTCAACGTGCAAAAGCCTTGAAGCATCGCGCTTTTCAAGCGGATGCTGAGCTATCAGCTCTTCAGGAAGATCATAGTAAAAATCTGACGTTTTCATTGACATTGAGCCCTCTGCGTTTATAATTAATTTATTGTTTATTATAACAACAAGAGGAGTAGTTTTCAATGAAGAAGTACAACGTAGGAATTGTAGGCGCTACGGGCATGGTAGGCCAGCGTTTTATGACAATTCTCGAGAATCATCCCTGGTTTGACGTGAAGGTCCTTGCGGCCTCATCACGCTCCGCGGGAAAAACTTATAAAGAGGCTGTCGGTGCAAAATGGGCAATGACCACACCCATCCCCGCCTCCATGGCTGACATGGTTATCATGGATGCCGACAATGATGTTGAAAAGATCGGTGAGCTTGTTGACTTCGTATTCTGCGCAGTCAACCTTGATAAGGATGCCACCAAGGCTATTGAGGACAAATATGCCAAAGCTGAAATACCCGTTGTCTCAAACAACAGCGCAAACCGTCACACCCCGGACGTTCCGATGGTTGTGCCTGAACTCAATGCCGATCATATAAAAATTATAGAGGCCCAGAAGCGCCGTCTCGGCACAAAGAGAGGCTTTATTGCGGTCAAGTCAAACTGCTCTCTTCAGAGCTATGTCCCCGCCCTCTACCCTCTCGATGAGAAATACGGTGTCAAGGATGTCCTTGTCTGCACGTATCAGGCTATTTCAGGCGCCGGCAAGACATTTGAAACATGGCCGGAGATGCTCGACAACGTCATCCCCTTCATCGGCGGTGAGGAAGAGAAGTCCGAAAAGGAACCCCTTAAAATCTGGGGCAAAATCGAGGGCGATGTAATCGTCCCCGCAGATCATCCGAACTTCACGGCCCAGTGCCTTCGCGTTCCCGTCTCTGACGGACATATGGCGGCAGTCTTTGTCCGCTTCGAGAACAAACCCTCAAAAGAAGAGATTCTTGATTGCTGGAAGAACTTCAAAGGCCGCGCTCAGGAGCTTGAACTTCCGTCTGCGCCCAAACAGTTCCTCAACTACTTTGAGGAGGACAACCGTCCGCAGACAAAGCTTGACAGAAATCTCGAGGGTGGAATGGCCATATCTGTCGGCCGCCTGCGCGAAGATACGCAGTATGATTATAAATTCGTATGTCTTTCACACAACACCCTTCGTGGTGCTGCAGGCGGAGCGGTTGAATATGCCGAGCTCCTCTGCGCTGAAGGTTATATGGACTGATAGTTTAAAACGATACGGGACTGCTTTTGCAGTCCCGTTTTATTTGACGCAGTTTACTGCTGATGCTATACTTAAAGTTAATAAAAAAGAAACGGAGTCTTATTATGGGTAATATGATTATCGGCCAGTCGGGCGGCCCGACTGCAGTTATCAACTCAAGCCTTGCAGGAGCAATCAAAGCCGCGAAAATCGGCGGCGTTGAGCGCATCTACGGCATGCGCTACGGTATTGAAGGTCTCCTTCAGGACAAGGTCTTCGACCTCGGAGTTTATTTCTCCAACCTCTATGACCTCTCCCTTCTGAAGAGAACACCGGCTGCCTTTCTCGGTTCGTGCAGATATAAACTGCCTTCCGCGAAAGAAGACGAGGAAACCTATAAGAAGATATTTGCCCTGCTTGAAAAGTATGATGTTGATAAGTTCCTCTATGTCGGAGGCAACGACTCAATGGATACCATCCAGCAGCTTTATGATTATGCTGAAAAGAACAGCATAAAGGTCCGTTTTATGGGCATACCCAAGACTATCGATAATGACCTTCCCTATACGGACCACACACCCGGCTACGGTTCCGCCGCCAAGTTCATAGCCACTTCCATGAAGGAAATGATTCAGGATAACGAGAGCTTCGGCGCCGGTGACCCGCGTATAGCGGTTGTCGAGATTATGGGACGTAATGCAGGCTGGCTCACGGGCGCAACCGCCCTTTCAAAGGATGCCGACTGCGGCGGCCCCGACCTCATTTATCTTCCGGAGCTACCCTTCGATGAGGACGACTTTATCGAACGCGTCGAGAGGATTCTCCTCACCAAGAAATCCATTGTCGTGGCCGTCTCCGAAGGACTTCGTCTCGCCGACGGCACACTCGTATGTAACTACGGTATGGACGCTTCGCACACCGACGCGTTCGGACATCAGCAGCTCTCCGGCGCCGGCCGTATGCTCTCAAATGCCCTGGGCTACCGCCTGGGCTGCAAGAGCCGTGCCATTGAGTTCTCTCTCCTTCAGCGCTGCGCGACGCACATGGCGTCCCGTACTGACGTTGATGAGGCATATAATGTCGGTTATATTGCAGTATCCAAGATCCTTGAAGGTGAAAGCGGCAAGATGGTCACAATAGAGGTTGACTCACGCGAACCCTATGTTGCCCACTATGAGCTCCATGATGTCCACGGCATAGCAAATGTCGAAAAGAAAGTTCCGCTTGACTGGATTACACCGGACGGAACCTATGTCACCGAGCAGTTCGTAAACTATGTCAAACCGCTTGTAATCGGCATGATAGAGCCTCACTTTGCGGCAGGACTTCCGAAGCATCTGAAAATACCCAAATAAGCAAAAATAAAAGACCGCACCGTTTGGTGCGGTCTTGTTTTTTTATTTGCCTTTAAGTGTCGCTTTCAGCTGCGGAATCAATGTCTTTATCAGAATGAAAATGATAATTGTCTCGATTACGAACAGCGGTCCGACCTGGACAAATCTGGAAACCACTACTCCCCAGTAAGGAGAACCGTAGAGATAAGAGATCCAGTAAGACTGAAGGAAGAGACTTAAGATACCCTGACAGATAAGTTCGGCAGCGAGAATGAGCCAGATATTCTGCTTCTTATAGAGAAGAAGGCCATAAGTCATACCTTTCAGGAACGCCGTGAGCGTGAATCCCGGAAAGAACGGGCCGAACGGAAAGAGCATTGCCCCTATGAAGTCGGAGATTGCTCCGACGAGGCCGGCTTTAAACGGACCTAAGAGCATACCCGCAACAGCGAGCGGCAGGAAGGTGAAGCCGATACTTAAGTTCCATGCGTTGATTGAGACAAACCTGTTCAATACGACATAGAGAGCAATAAGCATGCCCATGATGACTATCTGAAGAGTGTTAAAGGAAAACAGATCCTTCAGTGTTTCTTTGGTTTTGTTATTCATTTTTTATGCCTCCAGTGGATGCGAAAGATACACCGCAGCAAAATGCTTTCGGTTGGAGGCAACTTCCCATCCTCCACAACTTAACGCGTATCTTTCTACTCTGAATGATTAGATTTTATGCTTTGACCGGACCTATCTCGCCTTTTCTGAAAGCGGTGGTGTACTTGCGGCAGTGTCTGTCGTTCTCAAGTACGACATCGGCAGCCATCATTGTGGCCTTGAGGTCACGGTTTGTGGGATCGCCGATGAATGAGTCGAGACCGGCCTGCATTGCAAGTACAAGGAAAGCCTGATTAAGAGCCTTCTTTACAGGCAATGTAAATGATACGTTGGAGAGAGCGCCCGTAACGATTGTGTTGGGATACTTCTCTTTTACGCGACGTGTAGCCTCGGCGAATGCTGTGAGTGTGTCCTGACGTGTTGAGGCGTCGAAAATAAGAAGATCGTTGAATACTCTGTCTTCGGAGATGCCGTACTCGGCACATTTCTCAAGGAGAGTAAAGCAGTTTGCAACCTTCTCGTCAGCGGTATAAGGAACACCGTTGTCGGATGATGCGAGAGCTACAATCTTCCACTCCGGATTGTCGCGAAGGAGCGGCAGAAGTATGTCGCATTTATTGCCTTCGAGAGATACGGAATTGATGAGACCGGGGGTCTTGATTTTGGGGAAAACCTTTACGAGCATGTTCGGGTCCGGAGAGTCAATGCAGATAGGAACAGTGTTGACTTCCTGAACCGTGTCTATGAGCCAGCAGAGGGTCTCATATTCAACGCTCGGGTCTGTTGATGCGCATACGTCGATGTATGCTGCACCTGCCGCCTCCTGGAGACGGACGAGTTCTTTGATGTACTCTGCGTCACGCGCCTCAATGGCAGCGCGTGTCTTGGGGACTGCACCGTTGATCTTTTCGCCGATAATAATCATTTCGTTAACCTGCCCATTCCTTACAAATCTTTATGGAATCTGACGGAGAGTGAGCCCATGCGTCAGCCTTCATAGCTTCGCATGCCTCTGCAGATACGGGGTTGCCGCCGATGAGGATCTTGACATCGTCACGCATACCTGCAGCTGTGAAAGCATCGATTGTGGCCTTCATTGTGTCGAGTGCGAGAGTAAGAACGCCTGAGAGGCAGATGATCTTGATGCCTTGCTCTTTTGCGGTCTCAACAATCTTCTCCGGCGGTACGTCGATACCGAGATCGACAACCTGGAAACCGGATGCTTCGAAGAAAGCCTTGACGATGTTCTTGCCAATGTCATGAAGGTCGTCCTTAACTGTTGCGAGGATGAGTTTGACGGATGCGCCTGAATCTGCTTCACCCGCAAGGAGCGGAGAGAGTTTCTGGACAGCGTCTGTCATAATCTCACCGGCATAGATAAGGTCGGAAACAAAGTACTCGCCCGCTTCGAAACGGTCGCCTACTGTTGCCATGCCCTCAGAGCAGGCATCAACAGCCGCCTGAGCACCTTCGCCTGTCGCTACGACTTCATCGATGATCTCGACTACGATATCCTCTTCGAGGTCGCCCATTGCTTCTTTAAGTTTTACAAAATCTGCCATTGCCGATTCCTCCTTAAATTTTATCTTTGACTTTATTATATGTAAATAAATTTTCAAAATACACGTTCAAAATATAGCAATTTAAAAATATATATGCTACAATTTGTAGCGTGAACTGTAATTGACAGGATTTCAAGTAATTATGTACTTCGGAGGCTGTTATTGATGAGTTGTACAGTCAGATTTTTACCTTCTGGTAAAACAGTGTGCATTTTTGATGATGCGACGATAATGGATGCTGAGCGCGAGGCCGCGCTCGGTTTTGAGTACCCCTGCGGAGGTACCGGCACCTGCGGCAAATGCATGGTCGACATAGAGGTTGACGGTGTAAAGAGCAGGGTCAAGGCGTGTTCAACCAAGGTTTCAGACGGAATGATTGTAACCTTATCCGATAACAATGAACGCGATGAAGTCATGACATCCGGTGTCGCGGAGTCCGTCACCCTCTCTCCTGCCCTGGACGGATTTGATGTCTCATCACCGCTGGGCGTAGCCTTCGATATCGGCACAACGACAATAGCGGCCTATCTTCTCGATCTCAGTACGGGAGAAACGATTGATGTTCTCGGTGAACTGAACGAACAGATCAGGTACGGAGCAGATGTTGTCTCACGCTGCATCTTTTCGCTCAAGAACGGAGTTGAGGAGATTTCCTCCTGTGTAAATAAACAGGCTGATTTAATGATCGGAAAACTTCTGGAAAAACACGGGCTCTCAAAAGATGACGTATGTCTTGTCACCATAGTCGGCAATACCTGCATGCACCATATCTTTGCGGGGATCAATCCCACAACCCTTGTTGAGATACCTTATATGCCTACGGTTTACGAGGCTTTCGAGAAGCCCGCAAAAGACTTCTTTGAGAATGTCAATGAAAATGCCAAGGTGTTCTTCCTGCCGGTCATAGCGGGCTTTGTAGGCGCCGACACTGTCGGCGCAATGCTCGCCGTGCGTTTCGACGAGAAGGAAAAGAACACTCTCCTTCTCGACATAGGCACGAACGGCGAGATGGTAATGGGCAACAGGGACAGATATGTAGCCTGTTCCACTGCGTCAGGTCCTGCGTTTGAAGGCGCAAAGATACTTTTCGGCATGCGCGGTGCCGCAGGCGCCATTGATCATGTGGATTTCAATGACGGAAAACTCGATATCTCCGTAATCGGAGATGAAAAGGCAGTCGGAATCTGCGGTTCCGGTCTTATAGATATCATCACCGTCCTCCTTGACGAAGGTGTCATTATGCCGGGCGGACGTTTTGACAGAAAATACGAGGGTCCGCTGAAAGACAGAGTAAAAGACATTGACGGTGCAAAGTGCTTTGTGCTCACCGACGATGTATATCTGACACAGAAGGATATCCGTGAAGTACAGCTTGCCAAAGGCGCAATCGCCGCCGGCATAGAGATTCTGTCGAAGACTCTCGGCATCACCTATGATGACATAGATCAGGTCCTCATAGCGGGCGCATTCGGAAACCACATGCGCAAAGAGAGCATGTGCCGCATTAAACTTCTGCCGCCCGAGTTCATCGACAGAATAGTTCCTGTCGGAAACGCCGCCGGCGAGGGCTCAAAGATGGCTCTTCTCTCGAAGGAAGAGTATGACCGCGCGCAGCGGATGGCCAAAAAGGCTGAGTTCGTGGAACTGGCCTCCCACCCCGATTTTCAGCAGCTGTTTATCGCTCAGCTGGACTTTTAAGGAGGTATTATCGTGAATATTACTTCTGCCGTATTGTTCTATCAGCTGGCAAAGAAGTGCGACTTCGTGGAGAAGCGCGCTCCCTCAAACAAGCTGGATATTCAGAAAGTACATTTTTATAACGGAAAGACTGAAATCGGCGGACTTTATCTTGTCGACTGCAAACGTCTTGACAAAGCGATAGTCGCCAAAAAGCCCTGCACTCTTATTTTCATAAACGCAGAGAATCTTAAGCGCGACTATATACCCAGAAACTGCGATTATGCCATCTTTGAAAATGTCAGGAACTTCTTTGACCTGGCCGAGAAAATCTATGAGTGTCTCGACGATCTTCAGAAGTGGGACTGCAGACTCAAGGACGGTATTGTTCAGCGTATTCCGCTTGATGAGTACGGCTCACTGGCAGCCGACATCATAACGGAACCTCTTTATCTGATGACTCATAATTTCTCGATGCTCAACCTTTCCGGTGAGAAAAACTACGAGTTTATAGAAGAGGATATTTTAAATGAGGTAGCCGAAGAGGCAATTCATAAGTCGAACTTCGGCAGTTCCCTCTCGATTAAAACAGTGCGCAGACTTATGTCCGACCGCGAATACGAAAAGTCGCTTGAATATACCGATACTTTTATTTTTCGCGGCAGCAAGCACACTGAATACCTCGCAATGAACATTTTCAGCGACAACCGCTACATCGCCCGTATGATGGCTCCCGTCTCATATTACGGCGAGGAGCTCGATGAAGGCTTTGTGCAGCTCTTCCGTCACTACTTCGGTTATTTAAAGCAAATCTATCTTCGCTATACCGATGACCCTCTTATAAAGAACACCTCGGATAAACTGCATATTCTCATAAATGACATGCTGTTTAATCCGGGCGATGTAGACGATATTGAATCGAATCTCATACTTCAGAACTATTCCTGGTCCCGTCATGACCGTTACACAGTCATCGTATTCAATTTTTTCAAGAACTCGAAATGGGATGAGATGACAGAGTATATACGCGGAAAGCTTGAAGAGACCTGGTCAAACTCCTGTGCCATAATTCACGGTGACACAATAGTCTGGGTATTCAATCATTCGATTTCCAAGAATTCAGAGGATACGCACAGGTTTTTCCATGTACTCGCCTATATTCTCAGGGACTTTGTCTGCAAGGCCGGAGTATCAGATGAATTCCGTGATATAAACAGGGTGTCCTCCTACCTCGTTCAGGCCAATATGGCGCTTTTGACAGGTCAGAAGAACGATCCCAACAAGTGGTACTTCCGCTTCCGTGACTATGCGCTTGATTATATGTATGACTGCGTTATGTCCGACCTCTCATACGATCAGCTCATAAGCGAGAGCGTGCGCAAACTCATAGAATATGACAAAAAAAACAACACAGAGTATCTGAAGACTCTGCATTGTTTTATAGACAATAATTGTAATTCAACACATACCGCTGAAGAACTGTTCATACACAGAACGACGCTGATACGCAGGATTGAACGTATTCAGGAACTGTGTGACATAGACTTTGATGATCCGGACACACATATTTACCTGTCGCTGTCGTTCCTCATCCTTCAGAAGATGAATTTTGATCTGAATGCTCAATGACCGCGGCATATGAGGTAATGAAATTACCTGCTGCGCTTACGGCATTTTCAAATGAGTTACGGATAACCGCAACGGGATCGATAATCTCAAGTTTCATGAGATCGCCGTACTCGCCTGTTGCCGCATTGTAACCGTAGTTCTTGTCCTTGTTTATTAAAACATTATGCAAAACTGCGCCTGCATCTGCTCCGCAGTTTTCGGCAATCTGTCTTATCGGCGCCTCGAGGGAATCAAGTATGACCTCGGCGCCGGTTTTTTCGTCGCCTTCCAGGGTCTCTGTGAGGGCCTGTACGGCATCTCTGCATAAAAGCAGCGCCTTTCCCCCGCCCGGCACAATGCCTTCGGCAGCGGCGCGCCTGGCGGCGTTTAACGCATCCTCAATCCTGTACTTGCGCTCAAACATCTCAAGTTCGGAAGTTCCGCCCACGGAGATTACCGCCATGGCGGAATTGAGAAGGCCGAGAGACTGCTCAAGTTTGTCTCTTGAATAGTCTGTTGTCGTGGTCTTCAGTTCCTCGTTTATTCTGTGTCTGAGTTCATTGACTTTTTCGGAGTCCGGACACGCAGGTCCTTCGAGTGTGGAGATGTTCTTCTCGACGACAATGCGCTTTGCCCTGCCGCAGACCTCAAGGCCGCATTCGGAAATATCCATATAGGCGGAATCGACTACCGTGGCGCCCGTAATGGCGGCAAGGCAGTTGATGTTTCTGTCGCGAGTGTCGCTGTAGCCGGGGCCCTTAAGGGCAACGGCTTTTATTACGCCTGCCTCGACATTTCTGGCGAGTCCGGAAATGGCGCTGTCCTTGACATCCTTTGCGATGATTACAAGTGAAGCCTTCTTCTGAAGAGTATCTTCGAGAAGGTGCATAATCTTGTTGATGTCGTCTATTTCATCCAGACAGAGGAAGATGTAAGGGTTGTCTATCTCACATACATTTCTTGAATAGTCGGTTATGAAATAACGTGAGAGATAACCGGAATCAATACGGCAGCCATGTGATACAGTGAGGACTGTCTCGGACATCTGTGTGTCCTCGAGCAAAACAACCGGATCGAAACCGAGCTCATCATAGATATTGCCGATGAGTTCGCCGATATCCGGGTCATTGTTGCCCGAAATGGTTGCGATATTCCTGATGGTCTTTACATCTCTGACATCCGTCGCGAGTTTCGCGAGGGATTCTTTTACGGCCGCCGCTGCCTTATCCATTCCCTTCTTGAGGAAAATCGGATTTGCGCCGGCGGCGATTGTCTTATAGGCATGCGAAATCATGGAACGGGCCAGAATGACAGATGCGGTGGTTCCGTCTCCGGAGGCCTCGTTCGACTTTTTCGCAGCCTCAATCAAAAGCGCGGCGCCGAGATTTTCGGCACCGTCGGCAAGTACTATACGGCCGGCTATGGTCGCTCCGTCATTCGTGACAAGCGGAACGTCGTATTCCTGGTCGAAGGCGACGTTACGCCCTTTGGGTCCGAATGTCGGCGCGACTGTGTCGGCAACTTTGTTCATGCCGCAAAGCAGACGCTTTGCGGCATCGGTATCAAAATAAATGTCTTTGCTCATATCAACCGTCCACAAGTACTCTTATAAGAAGATCTCCCATCATTTTTTTCATGGGTCTTGCCCAGAAAGGCATTATCTTATTGAGCAGTTTGTTATAGCCCTCGGGATATGACGCATAAGGCCATGCCGGTTTTGTTTCGGCAGCAACTGTCTTCTCTTCAGTCACCTGTGCTGTTTCAGCAACTTCGGTTTTGATTTCGTCAGCCATTGTCATACCCTCCTTACTTTTTAAGTTCATATGTCGAGACGAATTCGCAGACTGCCTTCAGGTTTTCTGATTTACAGTCGTTTCTGTATGAGAGCATCTTGTCCTCAGAGAGAATGAAGCCGCCCTCGGAACCGAGTTCGTCAATGAGCTTCTTTGTGTAGTCCACGCACTCTTCCGGTGTTGCGGTACCGAGAAGCTGTGTGGTGAGTCCGCCGATAATGCAGACATTAGGAAGTTTTTCCCTGATTGCCCAGGGATCATCGTTCTCAAGATGGAATGCGAGTGAACCCTTTTTGAAATCCGCAAAATGATCCGCGTACATGTCGATCTTGCCCTCGGTGAATATGCGGGGACATTTTCCCTTTGCCTCATATGCCTTAAGCAGGGGCTCAAGATAGCACCAGTAGAGTTCGTCGAACTGCTTCGGGTTCAGTATGTTCTGTGAAAGCATGATGAGTGAAGCGTCGAAGCAGTATTTCATGTCCGGTCCGTCTTCACCCGCCATAATCTTTTCGATGATGGGCTTTGTCTCTTTCTCATTCCATGCGTCGCAGAATTCCTTGAGCTGATCAAAGTTTCTGCGGCAGGCAATTGACAGTTTCTTGATACCGAGAAGGTTCGATTCAGCCTCCTCAATACCGAAGTTGATCGTGCCTTTCATTGGGTTGTTCGGAGCGCCGTTTGCGAGTCCGTATGCTCCGGTTACCTTGTTCATCTTGAAGATGAACATAATATAGTCCCAGTAAGCCTTCCAGACATTCTTCCAGGTGTCGATGGATTTGTCATAGAAGTCGGGAATCTTTTCGGGAAGAGCAACTTCCCAGGCGTATTTGTACTTGTTGTCGATGTATTCCATCAGGCGGTCAACGGGACAGTAGTCGTGGTCATTGATTCCGACAACTTCCTTGTCGTAATAGTAATAACCGTTCTCTCCCATACCGAACGCCTCGGTGACACCGAACTGGTTCCTGATTCCGATATCGATGAGAACATCTATCGGATATTTCTCAAGGAATTTCTCGACTGTCTCCTTCATGACGTCGAAGTTTGTCATTGCCTGATCGATTGTGTAACCCGCATCGAAGATTTTCCAGGTAACAATATTACCGTAGTGCGGAATCCTGTCCGGGGTTTTCCATTGTTCCGCGTCTCGGAAAAGCTGAGTCCTGTAGGCTTTGAGTTCCTTCGGCTTCATGTTCTTTTCAACTTCACGCATCGTTTACTCTCCTTTTATGAACGAATTCATAAAACAATTGTATCATTTTTCCTTGTTGATGACAATAACATTCTTTTTGATGCCGAGCTGACTGTAATTCTTCTTGAACTGAACGTTGACACGGTACTTGATATTGCAGTCCCGGCAGATGAAAAATGCGTGGAAAGAACTGTTGGAGAATTTCCAGTCACTTGTCTGATCCGCCATCTCCCCGCACTCAAGACATTTGCAGCAGAACTGCGTCTTGTCAATGAGTTTGTCGTTGATGTCAGAGACAATAAACGGCTTGAAGAGGAGTTTGGTGTAAAACTCGTTGTCACATGTGACAATGGCGCGCTTGAAGCTCTCCTTCTCATATACGCTTTTGAAGCATACGGATGAGAGCTCACTGTCGTCAAGTGCCCTGTGAAGCGAGAATTCATCGGGATTGACATTGATAAGGGTGGCAGCATTAGCAAGACTTATCTGCTGTCCTTTGGGAAGTTCCTTTCTGGCCATGAAATAGGCCTGAAGATCGACATAGTACTTTACGAAAGGAATCTGCGGCTTGTCGCCGAAGAAGTATTTGCAGTTGTCGATAAGGACACGT
>JAEEGJ010022708.1_pt1 | contig 13283 bp, 8 predicted proteins | sample 8958761 | NCBI WGS metagenome assembly JAEEGJ01 (sample SAMN16246546, study PRJNA631951) | gut metagenome | biome: gut microbiome; feature: rumen; material: RS-attached | host: Bos | place: Iran: Karaj | collected 2018-10
GGCACAGCAGCCGCATTCAATACAGTCCATAAGACCAAAAGATTTTGCTTTATCAAGATTGCCGGCTTTAAGTTCTCTTACAATCAGAGCCGGCGACAAGCGCATTGCACACTTAGCAACGCAAGAGCCGCAGGAAATACACTGACTTTCTTCTTCCAGGAAGGTTTCTTTTTCTGTAAGGAAGGTAACGCCGCTGGTTCCCTTTGCAACCGGGAAATCAGCTGATGCCATGGCAAAGCCCATCATAGGACCACCGCTAATGATTTTTACAGCGGCATTTTCTTTAAGCTGGAAAACTTCCGGTATAAGGTCGCTTACAATAGTTCCAACCGGAACCCGGATATTTACCGGCTTTTCAACAGCACCTCCGCTTATTGTAAGTGAACGCTCTATAAGCGGCATTCCAAGGCGGAAGGCATCGCTGATTGCACAGGCTGTTCCAACGTTAGAAATAACACAGCCCGCATCTGCCGGTAATTTAGCAGAAGGAATCTCGCGACCGGTAGCTGCAGATACAATAAACTTTTCTGCACCCTGAGGATATTTTGTCTTTACCAGACAGATAGAAATTGAATCATTTCGTCCGGCATCAGAAATCGCCTTTTCAAGCTCCGGCATAAGGTAAGCTTTATTATCTTCAAGAACAATTACTCCCTTTGCGTGACCAGATCCGCCCTTGCCACCATTTACAATGTGAAGAATAATTGCAAGACCGTCTACAAGTTTAGACGGCTGCTCAAGAATTGTACGTTCATCGCAGGTCAAATATGGCTCACATTCGGCAGCATTAATTAAAACAAAATCTATAATCTTATCTGCAGGAGGATTCAGCTTTACGTGAGCTGGAAAGGATGCACCACCCATTCCGACAATGCCCGCTTCACGAACACGCTTAAGCGCATCCTCCTTACTGCATTCAAAAGGATCAATAACAGGCAAGAGGCTTTCCCTGCCCGCATCATCAGCTTCAATAATAATACAAGGCGCAGTACCGTTGCCAGTTACAAGACAGTTCTGTATTTTCTTGACTTTTCCAGAAACAGAAGAATGAACCGGACAGTTCATAAAGCCATCTCCATTGGCAATAATCTGTCCTTTAGAAACTTCATCACCAATCGAAATGACTGGCTGATTTGGTGCGCCTCCCATTGTTACCGGAATTGTTACCGTTTTTGACGCAGGAAAGGCAGGAGTTACAGGACATTGATTGCTCAATTCCTTGTACTCTTTAGGATGGATTCCACCCTTAAATGTTTTTGCTCTCATAATTCTTTTATTATAAACTGAGAAAACGTAACTTGCAATATTTTGCGTTTCGTATAAATAACATTTAATTAAAAAAATGTTTTTCTTTTTTTCAAGAATTGATTTATAATTTTAATATGGGTAAGATTGATTCCATAAAAAAGTTTTTAGGAATAGAACGCTATACAAAATATACAAATGACTATTTTGACCGTTCCAATATCCGTTCAAGTTTATATGTTTCCTCCGTAGTTGTTTTGCTTGAATTATGGATGATTATAAGTACCCTGTTTTTTCAATTTTTTGGAAATCTTAACCGTTCAAAGCTCTGGCTTATAACTCATCTTACCAGTTATGCACTTCTTTTTATTTCAGCCTTAATTCTTTTAATTTATTCCCTGCTGCATGTAAAAAAAATCATTAAGCGTAATAAAGAATGGTTCGCGATACGACTTGTTTTTTCTATTATATCTCTATGTTTTGGAATATATATATCTTATCTTGACTATTTAAAAGGTGAGCAGTTTATCACACTTATGACAATGACAATTATTGTCTTCTGTTTTACAGTGTGGAGGCCTTTATATTCAATTCTGATGCTGACCGGTTCCTATACTCTTTTCTTTATTTTATGTCACAACAGAATTCCCGCAACCTATGCAACAAAAGTTAATCTTACTATTGTAATGATTATCATTCTTTTAAGTGCAATTAATGCTTACCGACAAAAGCTTAGTGAGGCTAAAAAGGATGAAAGACTGGAACAGGCTCATGATATTCTTTTAAAGCTTTCGATAAGTGATGAAGTTACCGGTGTAGCAAACATGAATTACTTCCGTGGTCAGGCTTTTGAGCTTATGAATAAACCTGATATAACTCCATCCGATTACATTTATTTATATTTTGATATAGAAAATTTTAAGATGCTTAATCAGAAATATGGCTTTTGGGAAGGAAATACTTTCTTAAAAGATTTTGCAGAATTTCTGGGAAAGATTTTTGAAAATTCAATCGTTGCCCATTTTTCAAACGATAATTTTGTTGTCCTTACAAAAGACGAAAATATCAAAGAAAAAATCATGGATATATGTAAAAAGCTTTCAGAGTATAAATATGATATAAAGCTAGGCTTAAAGGTTGGTGCCTACAAACCGGAAAACAAAGAAGTTCTACCTTTATTTGCCTGTGATCATGCCCGTTATGCCTGTAATTCAATTAAAAAATATTATAATCTTACTTATTGTTTATATGACAAAGATATGTCTCTTCGTTTTCAGAAAAAGCAGCATATCATAAATAATTTTGATGAAGCAATTAAAAATGAGTATATTAAGGTTTTTTATCAGCCGGTAGTAAATGCTTCAAACGGAAAGCTTTGCGGTCTTGAAGCCCTTGCCCGCTGGCAGGATCCGCAATTCGGTTTTCTCTCCCCTATAGATTTTATTGAAACACTGGAAGAATATCATCTGATTCATAGACTTGATATGTTTGTTGTAGAGCGTGTTTGTCGTGATATAAAAGATGCAAAACAAAAGGGGCGTAAAATTATTCCAACATCTCTGAACTTCTCAAGACTTGATTTTGATTCTTTAAATCTGGCGGAGGAAGTAGCTGATTGTCTGGAAAAATATAATATTGATAAAACTGAAATTCACATTGAAATTACCGAAAGTACTCTTTCTGAAAATGATGAAAAATTAAAGGCTGAATTAAAAAGCTTCCGTTCTCATGGTTATGCACTCTGGCTGGATGACTTTGGTTCCGGTTATTCAGGCTTAAATGTTCTTAAGGAATATGATTTTGATTTACTGAAAATTGATATGAATTTCCTTTCCAATTTTGAGGTTAATAAAAAGTCTCATCAGATTCTTAAAAATGTTATAAATCTGGCAAAAGACCTTGGAATGCAGACTCTCGCAGAAGGTGTTGAAAATCAGGAACAATATGACTTTCTGCGGGAAATTGGCTGTGAAAAGCTTCAGGGCTACCTTTTCAGCAAGCCAGTTTCAAGACCTGAGCTTGAAGCTAAGCTTGATGACGGCAGCTTTGTAATAGATTAAGCTCTGCTTTTAATCTGCTCGGCTATTTTCTTTACATCCTGAATCTTACCCTTCGCTGCTACTAGAAGTGCATCATCACTATCAACGATTACGACATCATCAAGACCAATCGTGGCAATAGTGCGTTTTCCGCCGCGTATATAGCTTGAAGTTGTATCGAGAGTAATTACATCTTCACCCTTTATAACATTCTGATTTTCATCTTTTTTACTGATGTCATAAAGTGCAGACCAGGAACCAACATCGTCCCAGCCGGCATTAAGTTTAACTACTCTACCCTTACTTGTTTTTTCCATAACGGCGTAGTCAATTGAATCACCTTTAATCTTTCCAAAGGCTTCGGCATTAAGGCGGATAAAGTCTGTTTCTTCTGCTGCTTTTTCAAAGGCTTCTGTTGCGAGTGCTGCCATTTCCGGGCTGTGAAGCTTAAGCTCTTCCAGGAAGCTTGCTGCTTTGAAAACAAACATTCCGCTGTTCCAGGCATACTCTCCGCTTGCAAGATATTCCTGAGCTTTTTCCAGACAAGGCTTTTCTACAAATTTTTCGAGAGTATAGGCTCCGTCTGTTTCTGCTCCTGCGGCCTTTACATAACCATAACCTGTTGCCGGGAATGTCGGTACGATTCCGAAGGTTACAAGATAACCCTTTTCTGCGTTGGCTGCGGCAGTTTTTACAGCCTTCTGGAAAGCTGCTACATCAGCTATTACATGGTCACTTGGAAGAACTACGACAACAGCATCCTTATCCTGTTTCATTGCGGCACAGCAGGCAGCGGCAATTGCCGGAGCAGTATTTTTTGCCATCGGTTCAAGAATAATCGTCGGCTTTACTTCGCTGATTTCACCAATCTGCTGGGCAACCATAAAGCGGTGTCCTTCTCCGCAGGAAATAATCGGGGAGCCCAGTTCAAGTCCTTTGAGTCGAAGAAGAGTCTCCTGAATCATTGTTTTATTTGTAACAAGAGGCAAAAACTGTTTAGGATGTTCTCCCCATGAGAGAGGCCAAAGACGAGTTCCGGCTCCACCAGAAAGAATAATTGGTATAATCATAAATTCAACTCCCAGCTCTTAGCGGATGAAGGGCAATTTGCGTTAAAAAATTGCGCCTAGCAATTTTAGCAAATTGGGCATGAGACTATGCCTCATGGCCGAACCCGTAGGGTTCGACTCCCTAGAACACCGAAAATATAAAGTACAAAAAAAAACTTTCTGAATTATCAGAAAGTTTTTAAAGCAGAGCGGATGAAGGGAGTCGAACCCTCGTCATCAGCTTGGAAGGCTGAGATAATAAGCCGTTATATGACATCCGCAAGTAATAAATATAATATATAGATTAATCGCTTTTTAGTCAATGGCTAAAAGGTAAAAAAATCAAAAAAAAGCCCCGATTAAATCGGGACTTTTTTTATTATATTAAAATCAATATAAACTATTTGATTTCGATATAAAGATCGTTATGCTGTTTTGAAGGATTTACATCGTACTTTTTGCCGTTTTTTGCATAAACAGCATAATAAGCATACTTCTTTGAGTTTGAAGAATCATTTAAAGGTGTTTCAATAAAGTCTGAATCATCAAAACCTTTAAGCTCAGACTTACCTACAGGATTCCATTTTGCAGCATCAGGCTCATCAAAACCAAAAATCAGGAATTCCATATTAGAATCTGAAGATTTATTAACCAGCTTAATGTTATCTTTGAATTTACCTTTTACACTGTTTACATCAATGATAGTTGAGTTATTTTTATACTGTGCAGGAGTCTCGGCTTCAATATCAACAAGGAATACACAAACTTCTCTGTTGAAAGCATACATAAAAGTATTATCCCAGGTAAAAGTAATCTGATAATCTTTTTCTGTTTTTGGAACAATTGCAAAATAGCGGTAATTATCAAATTTTCCGTCATATTCAGATTCAAGAAGGCATGCATCAAGAACTCCGTTTACAGTACCAGTACCTGCAAGAGTCCAGCTTTTCTTATTTGATTTCATTACATAAACATCAAATGTAAGATTGTTTTCATAGCTTAAGTTTACAATTTTACAACCATCACCAAAATCTTCCTTCAATTTTTTGGCATCAAAAACATAAGCATTATCTGCTTCTGTAAATTCTGGAAGATTCTGAGCAAAAGCTGCAACAGAAATCAAAACTGTTAATAAAACAGTAACAATTTTTTTCATATTTTCACTCCTATAAAATATTATTTATTAATTATAACATAATAAATAAAAGTAATACAAATAATTTTCATTTTATAAATTTAAAGTCTGCCTGCCCTTTATTCATAAAGGTTTGTATTTTTGATTTTTGGGGCTTAAGATTTTCCGCAAACCATCTGATATCACTAGCATAATCAGAAGCAATATATTCCGCATTATAATTTAATTGAACAATTTCAGATTTACCTGTTGCTGTTGTACGTGATATTGCTCCATAAAATTTTATGATATCCTGGACAACTTTAAATTGTCTTTCCATTTTTCTTTCATGAAAAAGCTCAGAAAGAAAATCGAGCTGGAGTTTTTCTATCAATTTATGATCACAACATTTTTCGTATTCTGTATTCAAAGCAATTGTTTTCTCGTAAAACAATTCGAGAAGTTTACTGCCGTTTATTCTTAAGCATTTGCAGACTGGATTAAACCAGGGCACAGCCCTTCCCTCATTATAAAAAAGAGAACAGGCCTTTGAAAGCTTTTCGAGTCTTTCTAATTCTGCAGGCTGTAATTCTTTATTTTGAATAACATGGTAAGGAGGTATTTTCTGATATTTCAGGCCCAGTGAATCTGCCCTGTCATACAAATCAGTTCCAGGTAATACAGACAAACAAAAGACTTCAAGATTATTTGGATATAAAGATAAGGCAAAATCCATTCCATTTCTAAAAGAAGAAAAGGATTCTCCAGGAAGACCAAAAATTAAATCAAGGCCGAAAGTAACTCCCTCTTCGTTTAAAAACGAGATTCCTTTTAAAAACTTCTTTTTATCCCAGGGACGATTTAAGGTTTTTAAGACTTCTTCATTTGCACTTTGTAAACCAATCTGTAAGGCACATGGGATTTTTGTAAATTCTCTTGCAAGTTCGCGGTCAATAAATTCTGCCCTTGCTTCAAAATAATAAAAAGTATCCGGTGTTTTTTCCCTGATTAGTCTTAAAATCTCAAGGGCTCGTTTTTTATTTACATTGTAGGTTGGATCCAGAACGAAAACCTGAGGAATCTTTTTTCTTGAAAATAAATCAAGCTCTGCTTTTATTCTTTCCATTGGAAATAGTCTTACTGTTTTTTCTCCCTTTGATTCATAACAATAAGCACACTTAAAAGGACAGCCACGGGCCAGTTCCCATAAAGCTCCTCCGTATTCAGAAGGATCAATAATTCCGTCAAGATAAGGAGAATTAAGTAAAGCTAAATCAGGACTTTGAGAAACTATTACATTATCAACTTTTTCTTCATCCAGGATTCTTTTAATCAGTTTCGGAAGTGAAAGTTCTCCTTCTCCACTAACACAATAATCAAATTCTTTATAGAAAGAAGGATGAGCTGTAATTTCAGGGCCGCCCGCAATACATATGCAACCATGTTTTTTCAGTAGAATTGCAACCTCTTTTAAAATTTCAACATTCCAGACAAAAGTACTTATACAAATAATTGCCTTACGACCATTAGTTAGCTTTAATAATTCATCAGAAATATATTCAGATATAGCTTTGAGTTTATTCTGGCCAGAAAGATTTTCGGAAATATTTTTGATTTCATCATCTTCAAGACTAAAGGCTTTTAAACTTACCTTGCAAAGTTCTTTTGTTTCAGAACTATTTTTGATTGCCGAAGCAATACATGCGGCTCCCAAAGGAAGTGCCTGCGGAGACTTTTCAATTAATAAGGTTGTACAAATGACAGGAATTGCCACTTATTTTGAAGCCCCTTCTTTTACATACTTATCTAACTGAACATTTGCAAGGTTCAATTTCTGAACAACACAAGGACCGGCGACGCAACCGCCTTCGCAGCTCATTACCTCTACGAGATTTCCATCGCCTTCTTTAGCTTCTACCTTGCCAGCCTGAATATCTCCATAATAACGAAGCTTTTTCATACCATCTTTATTCAAGCCGTTAATAACATCAAGCTTTAAGATTGATGAATCTGCAAGCCTGCAGCGAACTGCTTCTGCAACACCGCCGGTTCTGGCAAAGGCACGGCCGCTGGCAGTAGGCACCTCAGTCTTTTCAAGATCCTCAAGCTTACCAACTTCAATTCCTTTTGCTTCAAAAAAAGCAGAAAGCTCTTCCGCAGTAATTACATAATCTACAAATTCATCGTCAAAGCCTTCCCGTCTTTTTGCAAGACAAGGTCCTACAAAGACAGTTACACAGTCCTTGTCATCTTTCTTAGCAAGCTCCGCAGTATAATGCATAGGACTGCGGGTTTCGCTTACACAAGGATCAAGATCCGGAACATGAATATGAACCGCTCTGACATAGGCCGAACAGCAGGAAGTTGTCATCAATTTATCACCGCGTTTCATACGTTCAGTAAACTCAGCGGCTTCTCTGTCTGCCGTAATATCAGCGCCTGCCGCAACTTCATAAATACGGGTAAAACCAAGCTGCTGCAGGCCCTGCTCCAGCTGTCCTGCCGAACACTTAAATTGAGAAGCAATAGACGGCGCATACATCACACTTACTCTGCTGCCCTTCATAATATGCTTTATTACATCAACCAGCTGGCTTTTATCCATCATGGCACCAAAAGGACATTCGGTCATACATTTTCCACAATAAATGCATTTATGAAAATCAATAACTTCGTGACCATCTTCGCCCTTAGAAATAGCACCTACCGGACAAGCCGCTTCGCAGGGAACAGTAATTTTTATGATTGCATGATAAGGACAGTTCTGTTCGCATATACCGCAGTGAATACATTTAGAAGCATCAATATGAGCATGATGAATAATATGAATTGCCTTCTTAGGACAATTAACCATACAGGGACGGGCAAAACAGCCCTGACAGGCATTTGTAACCATGAAGTTCTGCTTTACACAACCGTTGCAAGCCTCATGTAAAACAGTAATCATAGGCCAGGTTGGCTTTTCACGTTCCAAAGCCTCGCGGGCATAATCATCCAGATCATTAATATCATTATAATTTTCTACAGAAATACCCATACGGGCCAGAAGCCTCATTCTCAAAAGCTCACGGTCATGGTAAATACAACAGCCTATAGGTTGTGTATTGGCCGGTCTCATTTCTGTCGGAATCTTATTTATTTTCCTGCTGTCCAGTTCACCTTCAAGCTGAAGCTTTGCAATTCGAACCAGCAGCTCACGTTTTACATTCGAAGCGTTATTGTTAATATTCATGTTATAAAATTATAGCAAATTTTATTTTCTGATGTAAATAAAAAGATTTGATATATTTTTAATTGTCAATTATTATTATTCTATGAGTAAGTTAAATAAGAAATTTTATCCGACAAAAGAGTATTTACGAACACTGCCAATTCGTGAACAGGAACAGCTTTCCCTTCTCATAGGTTCAAATCTGGTTTTCATGCTGCTCTTCGCCATTTTTGGAATTGTTTTATTTTTCTTTAAATATTACGTAATTGGAATCGGCGGTCTTGTGCTTTTAGCCTTTTTTGTCACTTCTTTGTTTCTTATTAAAAAACAGCATATTCATATAGGTGCCTGGACAACCACAGCCGCCATTCTAATTGTAAGCGCCGTAGAATGTTACGGCGGCCCTTTCTCGGTTTCAAACTTTCTGCCCTACAGAGACAGCTGCTTTATTGCCGTAATGTCAGTTTGTAATTATGTAATTTCAATGCGACGTAAACAGCTTCATGCCTTTTTCGGGATAGCTCTTGTAATCTGGTTTACTACCAATGTTTTCAGATACCAGCCGCTTTATCAGGCAAATCCTTCAACAGCCGCAATGAACATTATTATCTGTACACTGGCTATTGTCACAACAAATATTTGTATTCTTCTATATAATAATTTTACTAACAATGTAATTTCCCGTGCAGAAGAAAATGAAAACAAATCTTCTCTTGCATTAACAAAGATTTCAAATGTGATTATAGAAACTGCCGAAGGACTTAATATTGGCCAGCAACTTTCAGAATCTACAGCCAAAGCCGCAAACAGCGTAACAGAAATTGCTAACCTGTATACTTATATTAACAGTGAAACAAGTACTTTAAGTACAGAAGCAGTAACAATTAAAGATTCCAGTTTCCAGATTAATGATAAAGCAGACCAGATGAAAAAAAGCGTACAAAGCCAGAGCCAGGCAATTTCCACTACTTCTGCCGCCCTCAATGAAATGTCTGCAAGTCTTACAAATATAAGCAGCATTGCAAATGATCAGCGAGCCGGCATGAATACTCTTGTAGAAAATCTGGATTCTCAGATGAAGCTTCTTCACAACCTTGTAAATGATATGATGAAGGTAAAGGAATCTTCTGATAAGGTGTCTACTTTTGTAGAAGCAGTAAATAAGATTTCTGCACAAACCGGACTTCTTGCAATGAACGCTTCTATTGAAGCTGCTCACGCTGGAACTCTTGGAAAAGGCTTCTCCGTAATCGCATCCGAAATCCGTAAGCTTTCTGAAGAAACAACAAAGAACGCGCAGAAAATTACCGACACCCTGGAAGAAAACGAAGCAATTGTTAATAAAACCTCAGAATCAGTACTTTCCTTCTCGGAATATACAAAAACAATCACCGAAGAGCTTCGTAAAACAATCCGCGTTATGGAAGAAATTCTTTCCGGAGTTTCAGAAATTGATACTGGAACCCGCGATGTAATGAATGCCCTCACCCAGATTGTAGATGATGCCAATGTTAATACTCAGCTGGCTGAAGGCGTTGCCGGTGAAATTATTCAGCAGAATTCTGCCCTCCAGAATATTTCAAACGGAACAGAGCAGCTGCAGCAAAAGGTCAGCAGTCTCGATGGACTTCTTTCTAACATCCGGGATGCGATAGAAGTGATTAATGAGAATGCTTCTGCCAACGAACTTGTAGCGGCAAAAATCTCCGGAGCCCTCTGTTAAAGGCTTCGAAACTATTAACAAAAATCAATTATTGGATTATAATATTTTGACTATTATTATAGGAGACACATATGTCAAGAAAAATTACTATCATTGGTGCAGGACAGGTTGGTTCAACAGTTGCCTACGCTCTTACTTTGAAGCAGATTGCTTCTGAAATTGTCATCATCGACATCATAAAAGAAAAAGCTATGGGAGAGGCAATGGATATCCGTCAGGGTACACCTTTCATTGGCCCTGTTTATATTCATGATGGAGATTATGAAGACGCAAAGGATTCTGATATCGTTGTTTTCACATCTGGTGTTGGACGTAAACCTGGTCAGTCTCGTCTTGACCTTACACAGACTAATGTTGATATCACAAAGTCTGTAATTCCACAGATTACTAAGGCTGCTCCTAATGCTCTTTACGTTATTGTAGCAAACCCGGTTGATATTTTGACTTATCAGTTTGTAAAAACTTCAGGCATTCCTGCAAACCGCATCTTCGGTACAGGTACAATGCTCGATACAGCCCGCTTCCGTGCCCGCATTGCAGAAACTTACAAGGTAGCTCAGGAAAATGTTCATGGATACGTATTCGGTGAACACGGAGATTCTTCTTTTGTTCCTTGGTCACTTGCAAATATCGGTTCTATTCCGGTTGATTCATTTGCTAAGTCTTACCGCGGACCAAAGCTTCCAGACTTCGATAAGGACGATGTTGAAGATTATATCCGCAAGTCTGGCGGAATCATTATCGCAGCAAAGAAGTGTACAAACTACGCTATTGGTGTTACAACAGCAACTCTCTGCGAAGCATTGAACTACGACACAGATTCAGTACTTACAATTTCTACAATGCTCGACGGCGAATATGGAATCAAAGATGTATGTCTTTCTATTCCTACAGTTATCGGTGGAAACGGAATTAAAGGCCGCATCGAAGCTCCTCTTACAGATGCAGAAGTTGAATCTCTCCGCCACAGTGCAGAGTGTCTTAAAGACGTTATCAAACAGGTGAAGTTCTAATATGGAATACAAGATTGAACATGACTCAATGGGCGAAGTAAAGGTTCCTGCAGATAAATACTGGGGAGCCCAGACAGAACGCAGCCACGAAAATTTTGAAATTGGTGTAGGCATTGAAACAATGCCTCGTGAAATTACAAAGGCTTTCGGTTACCTCAAAAAGGCAGCCGCTATGGCAAACAACGCCCTCAAGCCTGAAAAGATGACTAAGGAAAAGCTTAGCGCAATCAAAAAGGCCTGCGACGAAGTAATTGCAGGCAAACTCAACGATCACTTCCCTCTTGTTGTATGGCAGACTGGTTCTGGTACACAGAGCAACATGAACGCAAACGAAGTAATCGCAAACCGCGCTAACGAAATTGCAGGTAAAAAGCTTTGCCATCCTAATGATGACATCAACATGAGTCAGTCTTCTAACGACACCTTCCCTACTGCACTTCATATTTCAGCTGTATATGCAATCGAAGATAAACTTTTCCCAGCTATCGATACATTGGTAAAAACCTTTGCAAAGCTCGAAAAAGAAAATATGAAGATTGTAAAGTCTGGACGCACTCACCTTCAGGACGCTGTACCTATTTCTTTCGGTCAGGAAATTTCCGGCTGGAGAACTTCTCTTGAGCGCGACAGAAAAATGCTTGAATCTTCACTTCCATATCTTAAGCAGCTTGCTCTTGGTGGTACAGCTGTAGGAACTGGACTCAACGCACCAAAGGGCTTCGACAAAAAAGTTGCTGAATGCGTAAGCGAACTTACAGGCAAGAAATTCGTTACAGCACCTAACAAGTTCCATGCTCTTACTTCAAAAGATGAACTTGTATTTGCTCACGGAGCAATTAAGGCTCTCGCCGCAGATATGCTTAAGATTGCAAACGATGTTCGCTGGCTTGCTTCTGGTCCTCGTGACGGTCTTGGAGAAATCCATATTCCAGAAAACGAACCAGGTTCATCAATCATGCCTGGAAAGGTAAACCCAACTCAGTGTGAAGCTGTAACAATGGTTGCAGTTCAGGTAATGGGTAACGATGCCGCAATCGGCTTTGCCGCATCACAGGGTAACTTTGAATTAAACGTATTCATGCCGGTTATCGCCTATAACTTTATTCAGTCTGCACGCCTCCTTGCAGAAGCAATGATCAGCTTCAACAAGAACTGTGCTGTAGGAATCAAGGCAAACAAGGATAAGATGCATCACAATCTATACAACTCATTAATGCTGGTAACTGCATTGAATCCTTACATTGGTTATGAAAATGCTGCTAAAACAGCACATAAGGCTTTTGACGAAAACATTTCTCTTAAAGATGCCTGCGTAGGACTCGGTTTCCTCACCGCAGCTGAATTCGACAAAGTGTTTAAGCCTGAAGCTATGGCCTTCCCACAGAAATAGGGAAAATTTTAAAAGTTAATATATTTATTTGTATATATTATGGGAGCAAGTATGACATATTCTTATTTTCCAGGCTGTACGCTCAAGAACAAGGCACTTGACCTTGATATCTGGGCTCGTAAGTCTGCGGAAGCATTAGGATTCACACTTGAAGAAATTCCTGAATGGCAGTGCTGTGGTGGTGAATACCCTATGGCAAAGGATGAAATTGCATCAAAGCTTTCATCTGTACGCGCTCTGGCAAATGCCCGCGATTCAGGACATGACTTGGTTACTCTCTGTTCTGCCTGCTACAACGTTCTTAAACAGGTTAATAACGATGTTGCAACAGACGAGTTCGTAGCTTTCAAGGTGAATAATTACCTCAAGCAGGATGAAATTGAGTATCATGGTGAAGCAAAAGTTCTTCACTATCTCGAAATTCTGCGTGATGTTGTAGGCTGGGACAAAGTAAAAGCAGCAGCTAAAAAGCCGTTCACAGACAAAAAAATTGGTGCTT
>JAEEGJ010022709.1_pt1 | contig 13283 bp, 13 predicted proteins | sample 8958761 | NCBI WGS metagenome assembly JAEEGJ01 (sample SAMN16246546, study PRJNA631951) | gut metagenome | biome: gut microbiome; feature: rumen; material: RS-attached | host: Bos | place: Iran: Karaj | collected 2018-10
TATCAAGGCTTGGCATAGCCTGCCTGCTAATGATAAGTCTTTGCTTGTCGCTCAATCGCTGGTCTTATTCCCGGAGGTCATCTATGGCGACTATGCGAATGCCGCAATGTGGCTAGTCAGTGTCAAAGGCGTCGTATGCGCCAATATGAGGGATCCTTTCTCTGCGGGTGGGAAGATTCGTAAGCTCAATGACTCCCTTCTTGAAGAACCTCTGCCTCACATTGTAAAGACTTTATTGGATAAGTACCAAATTATCCTGCGTTTATTGGAATCCGATAAGGATTTTCGTGATCAGATAGCATCGTTCAATCCTGAATTGTTGGGCAACCCTTTGAAGAATTGGTTGAATCAAGCTCAAACCGCTTTGGAGCGAGTCGATGTTCGTATTCCTATCGTTGATTTATTGAACAGCCAGATTTAGTCAATTTGACACATGGCGGACAGGATGACACCGGAGCAGAGGCATCGCTGCATGGCAAGCATCAGGGGAGTGGACACGCTGCCCGAAATGCTTGTGAGGCGTTATCTTCATGGCCAAGGGTTTAGATATTCACTTCATTCCAAGCGACTTCCGGGTAAGCCGGATCTGGTTCTGAGAAGGTATCACTCGGTTATTTTCGTCCACGGTTGTTTCTGGCACGGCCATCCTGGGGAGTCGTGTTACAGAAAGCCCAGCACCAATGTGAAGTTCTGGGAGGAAAAGATCCGCAGGAATAAGGAGCGTGACGCCGCCGATGTTGCCGCGTTGGAAGCCCTTGGCTGGCATGTTATTGTGGTTTGGGAATGCGAACTTACTAAAAAGCGGTTTAAGGACACGATGACCAATCTCGTTTCTGAACTGCGAGGTTATCTAGAGGTCCAGCATATCCATAGCATCCCTCTCTCTGTCAGGAAGCTATCTAATCAAGATCCATCAGAGTTGTGATCAGATTCTAGCGGTTGCCTTAGCTTTGACTGAAGCGGCTTCTGCGAAATCAGCGCCTGAGGAGGCGTAAATGATTCCACGGGAGGAGTTGATCAACAGGCCGCCCTTGGGGTTGGCACCGGCTTCTATGACTTCTTCGGCGCTTCCGCCTTGGGCTCCTACACCTGGTACGAGAAAGAAGTTGTCTGGGCAGAAACTCCTGATTTCCTTTAACTTATCCGCTTTTGTGGCTCCAATCACGAACATCATGTTTTCCGGAGTCGAGATAGTCATCATCTTCTCGATGACAGCCAGATAAAGGGGCTTGCCGTCTATAAGCGCATTTTGGAAATCTGTTGAGGTGGGATTGGACGACAATGCGACCACTATGGCGTATTTCCCAGGATATTCCAGGAAAGGAGTGACGGTCTCACTACCCATGTAAGGGGATAGGGTCACCGCATCGAAATCAAAGGTCTCGAAATAGCTTTTGGCGTACATCTTGGCGGTGTTGCCGATGTCGCCCCGCTTCGCGTCGGCGATTATGAATTGTCCGGGGTGGTTCAACCGGATGTGTTCCACCGTCTTCTCCAAAACGGTCAGCCCATCGTGGCCGAGGCACTCGTAAAAAGCGAGATTTGGTTTGAATGCGACGCAGTGAGGAGCTGTGGCGTCAATTATCCGCTTGTTGAACTCCAGCACCGCCTCGGGGACGCTCCTGCCATCCTTGACGCAATCAGGGATCTTGGCATAATCCGTGTCAAGTCCGACACAGAGCATAGACCCTTTCTTCTTTATTTCTGAATACAGCTGCTCCGTCGTCATACTAGTCGTAATATTCATAGAACTTTGCGATGGACTCCATGCCAGCGAAGAACTGCTTCAGCAGATAGCTCTCGTTAGGAGAGTGGATAGTGTCCCTTTCAAGGCCGAAACCCATCAGAAGCGGGTCCGTCCCGAGAATCTTCTTCATGTCGGCGAGGACGGCGATGCTGCCTCCGCCACGGCTCGGAACCGGCTGGATACCATAGACTTCCGTCATTGCCTTTGAGGCTGCCTGGAAAGCCGGGGAAGAGATAGGAATCAAGAATCCCTCACCACCTTCGCAAAGCTTGACATCTATCTTGCAATACTTCGGGGCGATCTTCTCAAGGTGTTTCTTGAATAGTTTGCTGATCTTTGCGCTGGATTGGTTAGGTACCAGACGCATTGAGATTTTGGCGTGCGCCACGGAAGGCAGGACTGTCTTGGCGCCCTCGCCGATATAGCCGCCCCAGATGCCGCACACATCCAGACAAGGCCGAATGCCGATTCGCTCAAGAGGAGTGTAGCCTTTCTCGCCACGCAGCGCCTTTACACCGACCGACTCCTTGAACTCATCCATGTCGAAAGGTGCCTTCGCCAGTTGAGCCCTGTCGGCTTTGGAAAGCTCGGTCACATCATCGTAAAACCCTGGAATAGTGACTCTTCCGTCCTTGTCGATGAGGCTTGAGATAAGGTCGCAAAGGGTCTGGATCGGGTTGGCGACCGTGCCGCCGTAATGGCCGGAGTGGAGGTCGTGGTCCGGGCCGGTGAGAGTGACTTCGACATAGGCCATCCCCCTCATTCCGCAGTTGATGGAAGGCACTTTCTCGGAAATCATAGTGGTATCGGAGACAAGGATCACGTCAGATTTCAACCAGGACTTGTTAGCCTTGACCCAAGCAGGGAGGGAGGGACTGCTGATCTCTTCCTCGCCTTCGAAGATAAACTTCACATTATGGCGCAGCTTGCCGGTCTTGACAAGATATTCAAAGGCTTTTATGTGCATGAATAACTGGCCCTTATCATCATTCGCACCACGCGCGTAGATTGCGTCCCGTCCTGTCGGGTCTTTCTTGATGACAGGCTCGAAGGGATCTGTGTCCCATTTCTCCAGCGGCTCCGGAGGTTGCACGTCGTAGTGACCATAGACCATGACGGTCTTCAGTTTAGGGTCTATTATCTTTTTGCCGAATACGACAGGGTTGCCATCACTAGGATAGACTCCCGCCTCATCCGCTCCGGCCTCCATAAGCAAGACCGCCAGTCTCTCGGCGCAACGCCGCATGTCCTCTTTATGTTCTTTTTTGGCGCTAATCGAAGGGATTCTTAGCAACGAGAACAGTTCCTCAAAGAACCGGTCTTTGTTTTCCTGGATGTATTCTTTCATATTTGGAAATAGTTAAAAATCAGCGTTATAGTATGTTGATAAGATAAAGGACCAGCAGGTGGACCGGGTAAAAAGCGTAGAAGCAGTACTTCCCGAAAGAGCCCTTGATGAATCCCCTTTTGCCATTGTACATGCTGATAGGAATAAAGGCAGAGCCAGCTACCCAACGGCCAGGGAGTGCGCAACTTCCGATGACTGCTTTTAGCAACAGATTGTCACGGAGAACATAGAGCAACAAGATGAAACCGTAGCCGGCGCATCCATAATCAGCCCTGAATACAATCGTTACGGCAAGAAGCCCCAGCAGGGCTATCGCCATTTTTTTTATGTCCTCCTTGTAGTACTCGATAGCGCAAAGCCCAAGGAATCCGAACAACAAAGTGAAGAAAACATTTTGTCCCATATAATGCCATGACCCGCAGTGGATCAGGTTCCAAGGAATCTCCGAGATCAGGGCGAATATGCCAAGATTGAGTCCGTATCTTTTTCGGGAACGGGTGTGGACGAAGCCTTCCACAATCAGAAACGCGAATATGGGAAAAGCCAGGCGACCGAAGCACCGCATCAGTAAATATGGAGTGATCACACGGTTGCCGATTGTGAATAGGTGGGTAATAACCCAGGGATCGCGTATCCATACGAAAACGGCCAGGTGATCCACCAGCATGCTCACGACGGCAAGGAGTTTCAGGCCGCTCCCGCTCAGCCATTTCCAATTCGCGTTCATATTAATGCAAAGATAAAAGAAAAAAGGGTATCTTCGCATTATGAGAGCGATTCCTTCATTATATCTTCTTGGGAGTACCCTCGCGGTGGCGGGCGCTGCCGATGCCCATGACCGGAAGCCAAATATCATATTCATCATGTGCGATGACATGGGCTATGGCGACCTTGGTTGCTATGGCCAGCCTTTCATCCACACTCCGAACATCGACCGGATGGCTTCCGAGGGAATGCGTTTCACTCAAGCTTACGCTGGTTCACCTGTGAGCGCCCCTTCCAGAGCCTCGCTTATGACAGGGCAGCACACCGGCCACACTGAGGTTAGGGGCAATAGGGAATATTGGGCCGGATCCCCAGTGGTGATGTATGGTGAGAATAGGGATTATTCCGTGGTCGGCCAGCATCCTTATGACCCTTCCGTCTCCATCCTTCCTGAGATCATGAAGGATAACGGGTACACGACCGGAATGTTCGGGAAATGGGCCGGAGGCTATGAGGGTTCTGCTTCCACTCCGGATAAACGCGGGATTGATGAGTTCTTTGGGTATATATGCCAGTTCCAGGCCCATTTGTATTATCCGAATTTTCTTAACAGCTTCAGCAAGGCGGCAGGAGACACGGTGACTACCAGGGTGATCCTGGAGGAGAACATCAAGCATCCGATGTACGGGGAAGGATACTCTGATCGGCCCCAGTACTCTGCGGACCTGATTCATGAGAAAGCGATGGAATGGCTTGATAGTCAGGATGATAGCCAACCATTCTTCGGGTTGTTCACTTACACGCTCCCTCATGCCGAGCTAGCCCAGCCGAATGATTCGCTTCTGCTTTGCTACAAGCGGGAGTTCTTCTGGGACCGGACTTGGGGAGGCCAGGAAGGCTCTCGTTACAATCCTTCTGATCATGTCCACGCCCAGTTCGCCGCGATGATAAGCCGTCTGGACATTTATGTAGGCCAGATTTTGGGCAAGCTTAAGGAGAAGGGATTGGCCGAGAACACTTTAGTGATATTCACAAGTGATAATGGACCTCATGAGGAAGGCGGTGCTGATCCTGCTTTTTTCGGTCGGGACGGTAAGCTGAAAGGCCTGAAGAGGCAATGCTACGAAGGAGGAATCAGGATCCCGTTCATCGCATGGTGGCCAGGCACTGTGGCCAAGGGAGAGGTCAACGACCATCAGTTGGCTTTCTATGATGTGATGCCCACTTTCTGTGAGTTGGCTCGGGGCAGATCGAAGGAAAAGAGGGACGGGATCTCGTTCGCCCCGACCCTTTTGGGCAAATCCGGCCAGAGAGAACATGAGTTCCTGTACTGGGAATTCTCCGAGACCGATCAGATGGGTCTGCGTATGGGGGACTGGAAGTTGGTGATTATCAAAGGAATACCTCACTTATATAACCTCTCGGCCGACATCCATGAGGACAATGACCTGGCCTCTGCGCGTCCCGATCTAGTTGAGAAGATGGTTGGAATAATCCGCCGGGAGCACACCCCCAGTCCACTCTTTCCAGTTACCCTTCCGTGATTCTAATGTGGAGATGGCATTAACAAATGCCATCAATTCAAATCCATTTCAGAGAGTGAATAAAATAGGGTTGGGCTGTCTTCATCGTCACACTCAAGGCGATAATACTTGAGGCAGACATAGGAAAAATTCTCACCTCCTTCTTCAACAACCTCATAACCATCTTCGAAATTGTCGGCTACATCATTTCGTAGGGCTTCAAATGCCTTTTCCTTATCGGTAAATGCTCCAAGGGCAACGGCACCCTCGTAGTCAACAGTCATTGTTATAACATAAACTTTCATAGATGCAAATTTAATAAAAACTCCCTCACTATCACAGCGAAGGAGTTTTAAACAAAAATTGAAGCCCCTGAGGGGCATTTTTTGTTTTTTGTGGAGATGGGCGGACTCGTATCGAGACTGCATTCGGCCCTACAGGACTCTAGAAAACATTGTTCTACGTTAAAGAAATGCAGGTGCAGGTATTGGATATTACCCAAATTTGTTACATTTTTGTAGTAGAATAATGGACAGAATGTAACAAATGATCCTAAAAAGACACATATCATTCAAGTTGCGTCCGTATGGTACAAAACGGACTGTTTACCAAATCCAACTGCACGTTACCTATGACTGCAACAGGGTAATGCTCTCGACAGGTTGCCAGATCACATCCCAAGAGGCTTGGGATGCTGAGAACCAATTGGTTGTTCCTGGATATCGGGGCCCAAAGGGAGAAACAGATGTGGAGATCAACAATACCCTGCGGAAAGAGAAGGATCAGATGGAGACTGCCTTCAAATACTATGAGGTAAACGAAGAAAGGCCTACATTAACCGAAGTCGTTGAACGTTATCAGGAGAGGCTTAATGGGAAACAGCCGAAAATAAGGGAAGGAAAAGAACCGGAAAAGAATGCACTACCAAAGAAGGATCCTGGATTGTTGGAAGTTTTCCAGATGTTTGTAACCGAATGTGGTGAGAAAAATGCCTGGTCCATCGGAACATTCAAGAAGATGGCAACGCTTAAAGAGGACTTGGTTTCATTCAAAAAGAACGTTTCCTTTTCTGATCTGGATGAAAAAGGGCTGACTGCATTCGTTCATTACTTACGGGAGAAGAAAGTCCTTAACTCTCCTCGGAAGAAGAAAGGAGACCGTGACGAATACGACGATGAAGATGTCATGGGGCTCAGGAATTCCACTATCCAGAAGAAACTGGGCTTCTTGAAATGGTTCCTTAAATGGGCTACGGATCGTGGTTATAACACCACCACCGACTTCAAGACCTTCCGCCCGACACTGAAAACCACCCAAAGAAAAGTTATCTACCTCTCCAAGCCGGAGCTTGAACGTCTGCGAAAGCTGGAAATACCTGCTGGCCTTCCCAGCCTTGAGGCTGTCCGAGACGTGTTCCTATTCTGCTGCTTTTCCGGACTGCGTCACTCCGACGTGTATAACCTTAGAAAAAACGACGTAAAGGAAGACCACATTGAGGTTACTACAATCAAAACGGGTGATAGTGTCTCCATTGAGTTGAACAATGTCACTCGCGATATCCTCCGCAAGTACAAGGATTATCCCTTTGCCGACAACCGAGTTCTCCCTGTCATCCAGAACCAGCCCATGAACAGGCATCTGAAGGATCTCTGTAAACTCGCCGGGATCAACGAGCAAATCCGAATCACGACTTACAAAGGTAATCAGCGAAAAGATGAAATCAAGGAAAAATGGGAACTCGTAGGTACTCATACCGGCCGCCGAACCTTCATCGTGAATTGCCTTTCTCTGGGCATTCCACCAAATGTTGTAATGAAGTGGACTGGTCACTCTGACTATAAAGCCATGAAACCGTATATCGACATTGTGGACAGTATCAAAGCAAGCGAAATGACAAAACTCGATTCATTACTTTAACGAACTATGTCAGCATCACAAACGGTCGTATCCCTAATCGGGGTGCTCGAGGATATCAACAGCCTCTCATCGGAATTTGGAAATAAGAAAGACACCGGATATTTATCCGTTGTGTATCAAAATGCAAGCAAACAATATAGAACGCTTGAAGAAGTGCTTGGTCCAAAGCCGGAGTTCCTTCCAACCCTTCTCGAGACCGAAACGAACAAAGCGCAGTATGAACGCTTGATTACTCCCTTGAAGCAACAGCTGTTATCGTTCATTAACTGGTATAATGCCAACGCTGAGACTATCAACGATTCTTTTTCGTATGAGGCCATTGAGAAAGTGATTGACTCCGAAGTCGAGTATAGATATGGAAAAGAAAGGAAGGAGGCGGAAGACGAGTATTATACTATTTGTGAAGACGAAAAGGTCTGGCACGCTCTTGCAAGGGCATATGGATCACGGTCCGACTGCGGCACGAAACCAGACTCCATGTTTACCGAGGATGATTGGAACTATATCTCGGGAAGTCTTGAGGAATTCAAGAAGCACTTTGATCGTACGGATGTGAATCTAAAACAGATGTACGATGAATACGAAACGAAGATCAAGCCCGAATGGCTACGCTGTTATAAGCTTCGCGAGGAGATTCATGATAAATGCAGACAATATAGGATTGATCTTTACCCCTTATTTGAAAGAGATGTTTTCCAGAAGATCAACCTGAAGTTGAATCCTCTGATTGAGGTACTTTCTCTTCACATTGGAGAAAGCTTAGATATGGGAGACAAAGAATCGAATTCCAAAGAAAAGACCGAAGGTACAGGCAAGCGAACGGGGACGTTTGAGGATCTTCGTCAGTGTATTCCTTTCCAGGAAGTATATGAGACCGTCATTCGAATAGCAAACAAACGGATAGCCTCCCATCAGAGAATCAACGGACCGTTTGGTTATGAACTTTTCACTCAATTAAAGGACTTTGGGTTTATCCATGAGAAAAAGTGTACAGTGGCACATTTCGGGGACCTGCTACTTAAAGAGTTCGGAGGCAAATGCTCATTTAAAAATGGCGGTGCCCTCTATGACGGGAAAGACACAATTGATATTGAACTTCGGAATGATATTCAGTCCGAATTTGGTGTAATCAAACAGAACTGTCAATAGAATCCTTACATATCCTCCAATGACAGGCCAATGTAACGAATGCCCCACTTCTTGTGATGCAGGACAATCCCTTTGGCCTTCTCTTTAACCTCAGCCAGGTTTATCTTTTCTGGATTGCGTTTAATTTCACCCAGGACGAGTTCCTTTTCGGCCTCATTGACGGCAATAAGATCGATTTCGTCCTTTCCGTCTTTCTTCTTCCAATAGTTGGTAACCAGGTTGTATCGACCAGTCTCGGCAAATGACTGCCTAAAATAGCGTTCCAGGACCAGACCGGAATATGAATCGTAGTCGGTCATTACCTTGGCAGTGAGCCATTCCAGATTGCCGACTTCTACGGCACTGCGATAGCGGTAAATGAATCGGAACCAGAAATTGAGGAAATTGTCGGATATGGAGTACTCCACGTTCTTAGACTTCTCTCCTGCCAGGTAGGGGCGCCTGCGGTCGATGATGCCGTAATCGTTTTCCAGCTTGTCCAGATATCCCCCTGCTTCCACTCCCGTATAGCTCTTGATTTCCCCGCGGGATGTCTCACCCGTCGCCAAAGCCGACAGGATGGAAAAGTAGTTGCCATAATCCTTCCCGAATTCGTCCCTGAGCATTTCCTGACCTTCATCCAGGAAGTAGGATCCTACCGAAAGAACGTCCCGGATGATTCCGTCCTTGGTTAGAGCCCCTCTAGTCACCAATTGTTCTACATATTTTGCGACGCCCCCGGTAATCATGTACATGGCCAGCAGGTCCTCGTTAGTGTAGGAGGGATTGTTGTCACGCATGATCTCCTTCAAGGTATCGATGGTAAAAGGACGGATCTTGAATCGGGCGGTGGCTCTTCCGTACAAAGGCTCTTCCTTGTCATCGAATATCTTCTTCATCTTGGAGTAGATGGAACCGCAGACCACCAGGTTGATCCGGCTGTCCTCCTTGTTGGTGTCCCATATGTTCTGGATGTCGGAAAAGATGGATTCACGTGCATGGGAAAGGTTTTGGAATTCATCCAGCACCAGAGTAAAATTGCGATGCTTGGCAATGCCCATAATCGCTCCCAGCAGGCGGGGAAAGTCACTGAAAGAGCCTATATCTTCGCCAAGGGTCTCCCTTACGATCTCAGCTAGTTCACCACAGAGCAGCGTTTCACTCTTCTTCCCTACGAAGAAATACACGAACGGTATATCCGTGAAAGACTTTTTGATGAGTGTGGTTTTGCCGATGCGCCGACGGCCAGTGATGACTGTCATCTGCGCATGTTTGGCGGACAGTGCCTCAATCTTCTTGAGCGCCGCCATTTCCTTTTCCCTGTCGTAAAACTTCATGGTGTATCAATTTTAGCAACAACCATTACTGTAACGCCTGTTGCAATTCCATGCAAAGATAAGGATTAGTTTCAAAAAACAAAAAGATCGTTATAGTTCACAAGTCTGGAAAGAATCAGCGGAATTGGCGGAATTACGGCACGCTGCTCCGCTAATTCCGCTCATTATCAATATGTTACAAGGATTATTCCGTTTATCTTTGCACCAGCCAAGCAGATGTTCTTGGCTCCATTAGACCAATAAACAACTTTAACGATAAGGACATATGGACACAAATGTAAAGCAACTTCTGAACACTCCTGTCTGGCAAATGACCGGGGAGCAACAGTACCGCCTTATCCAGTATGCGCTTGGGAACGGCGGTCCGAACAGTGAATCGAACCCGGCAATGGTGACGGATACTCCTATCGCCTCCAGGCGCACACGTATAGCTGGCGTACATGCGCTCGCCCAATACATGGAGTGCTGTGACAGCCTGGTCTACAAGCTCCGGAGGGAGGGCGTCCTTGACGAAGCTATCATCTCACGAATCGGCAAAAAGATCGTTTTCGACGGAGAGATTGCTAGACGCTGCGCGAACGAGTTCCAGGAGCAGCAACGCCTCCAACGTTCCGATGATAGATAATACGCAGAGCAATGGCAGGGAATATCACCACTATAGAGCCCCGAGACAACTTCCAGAAAGTTGCAAAGGACATCATCTTTAACGAAGGGATCGATGTCCTCACGCTGGGCGTCTACGTGAAGGTCCTTTGCCTGGGGAAGAAATGGAAATTGAACGTCAGGGGACTTGCGACAAAACTAGGCATATCGGCAGATAAGGTCAGGGCATCATTAGCGGCCCTTGAGAAAACAGGATATCTCAAAAGAACCCGCGCCCATGATAAGAACGGAAAGTTCTGTGGTTGGGACTATTTGATAGGTTCCGAGCCTTTTACCGACATGGCCAAAATACCGACGTCGGCAGAATCCGATGACGGGCGAAAATCGATGTCGGAGAAAGTGGAGGATATAGATAGAGATGTTAGATTCCAAGATGAAGACTCATTGTCAAAAGAGGAGAAGGAGAAGTTCTCACCTCCTTCCCAGTCCGAGGTTATGGAATATGTCCGCTCTCGCGGATGGAAGGATCCGGAAGGATTCACCGACTTCTATCTTGCATACCACCGGAAAAGCGGATGGCGCAGAAAGGATGGAAGGCCTATAAACGACTGGAAGTGTAACATTCGTTCTTGGGAACCGTACGACAAGGATAGGGTCTTCTTTCATCCTAAAAGCTTCAAAGAGCCTTCGGTAGTATTACACCAGATGAGTGATGATGAGTTTATGAATAAGATTATACAGTAACCCTATGAAACCGCAATATATTATCCGGGACATCCCATTCCCGGAGACTGAAGGAATGGAACGCCAGGTGATAGCCGACGTTATCCAGTCTCCGTATATGATGGGCGACGTACAGCAGCTTATCCACAAGGGCTTCTTCACGAATCCTGACCGGCAAAGCATATGGGAGTTGATAGAGGACCACTACAACAAAGGCCTTTCCTTTGACATGCAAACCATCGCTGCAGAAATTGGAAAGCCTTTCTTCGACGAGATTCTCCCTGGCTTTTCCGATGCCGGCGGAACCGTCAGCGTAATCCAGCATGCTGCCCTTCTTCGTACCGGGGCTGCAAGGCGACGCGCCTATTGTGCCGCCATCTCGTTCCTGGAGAATGCCATGAATCCCAAGAACACAGAAGAAGACATTCTCTCGAGTACGGAGACCCTCTCCCGACTGGTTGAAGGAGAAGCGCCCCTTATGACAGAAAAGAAACTTGCTCATGGAATCAGCGATGTCAAGGAGGAAGCCCAAAAGATCAAGTCCCTTAAAGAACAGGGCAAAACCATCCGCATCCCGACCGGCTTCCATTATCTGGACGATTGTCTTAACAAGGGCTTTAAGCCCGGCCAGCTCATCATACTGGCGGCCCGACCTTCGGTTGGAAAGACGGCCGTCATGCTCCAGTTGGCCAAAACCGCGGCGGATTCCGACAACCCGGTTTTACTCTTCTCTCTTGAGATGACTTGTCCTGAACTTTGTGAGCGTCTCCTCTTTTCCACAGGCGAGGTGCAGCCTTACCAACTGGCCAACGGCGACATTGAATGGCAGGCATTTGCCTTGGCTGAGGATATACTCAGCCCGTTGCCTATTTATATCAATGATTTCTCCAGGTCTCTTGATGAAATCGTGAGCCGCTTGACCCGTGCCGTCAAACAGGGCCGTTGCAAGATTGCCTTCATCGACTACCTCGGTCTGATCCAGGACACACTGAACCCTGGCTACAACAAACTATACCAGATCATCGCAAAAATCACGGGGGAACTCAAGGCTGTTGCCAAACGGCTCGGAATCCCCATCGTGCTATTGTGCCAACTGAACCGGGACCAGGCACGCGAAAAAAGGGCGCCTGAACTCTTTGACCTCCGTGATTCAGGATCCATTGAACAGGATGCCGACATTGTCATAATGCTGGAGCCACGCTACGATGAAGGACGCATCTTCGCCTGGCTCAGGAAGAACCGGAATGGCCCGCGTGACGTTGCCTTAGTACTGGTCCCCAATAAGACCTATTCTGCATTTGAGGAGGGACTTCCGGTTCAGGAACTCCGCACCCCTTGTAACGAACCCGTATCGAATAAAGACGATACGGGTGACTTGAATGATTTACCGTAATGATAGAAGGACTTTGTCCATTTTTGATGGAGCTAGAGGGAATGGCACAAAGTACCATTCTTCTCGCCCTTAAGGGAGCCCAAAAACAGCGCTTCGCTACCTTGTAACCACGATTTGACACCATTATAAAATGCTTATATCATGAAAAAGACCAAGAAAGACCAGAAACCCACGACCATATCGGCCGATCCGAGCGTTCGGGATGCCCTGAAACAGATAGCGGAAAAGATGGGTATTACCCAGCGGAAATGCCTGTCCCTTATCATGGATGAGAAAGTCCACAGGGACAAGGTGAACAGCAGGAAGAAACGCGAGGAGTTCGAGCAACTAGACTTGCCTGATGCCATCAACCAGATCAACCACCGGCTTGAAAAGATTGAGAAAAGGGAGAACCCGAGGGACACCATCGTATCCTTTTTCAGGACTCAGGAAAAAGAGATACTCAAACCGATGAGTGCCAGGATCGATACACTCCATTCAAAACTTCAGGACATCCTGGATGCGTTGAAGAGTATCCACTAATCATCCTGTCCGATGTATCCCAAACTTCAGAGCAAAGGTATCGCTGGCGGTCCCAATACCGGCAGCTGTGCCGTGTATGCCTATTACCTGGATCATGAGAGTCGATGGAAGAAAGAGCACGGGCAGGATGAAAAACGGATTCCCTTCTTTGACCCAGAGGGGAAGGCGGTATCATTGGAGACAGTCATCTCTGCCATTGACTCGAATAAGTCTGGACTGCATGTCGAAGACGCCAAATTCTTTTCCCTTATTTTGAATCCATCCGAAAAAGAAGCAGCCAAGCTGGGCGGTACGCGGGAGGAGAAGATGAGTTCCCTCGGCATCATGGTCGACAGGA
>JAEEGJ010022710.1_pt1 | contig 13282 bp, 14 predicted proteins | sample 8958761 | NCBI WGS metagenome assembly JAEEGJ01 (sample SAMN16246546, study PRJNA631951) | gut metagenome | biome: gut microbiome; feature: rumen; material: RS-attached | host: Bos | place: Iran: Karaj | collected 2018-10
GGTTTATTCCTTTCAGTGTGAGTATAGTCAATTACATTGTATCAAACCTATGTCTTTTTTATAAATAAAAATAGTGTGGTGAATTTACACTCACCAACACTATTTATAATACAACCGAATATATTTGCTAATATATTCTTTTTTTGTTATAATTTATCAAGGTGATTTTTATGACATTTAGTATTTATACACTTGGTTGTAAAGTAAATTCTTATGAAAGTAATGTTATGCATGATTTACTAATTAATGAAGGATATAAAGAAGCTTCAAAAGATTCTAAATCTGATATAGTAATTATTAATACATGTTCAGTAACTAATACAGCTGATTCTAAATCTTTAAAACTAATTAAAAGATGTATCAAAGAAAATGAAGGCGCTATAGTAGTAGTATGTGGATGCTACTCTCAGGCAAATAGCGAAGTATTAGAAAAACTAGATGGTGTATCAGTAATACTAGGAACTCATGATAAATCAAAAGTAGTAGATTATATAAAAGAATTTATAAAAAATAAAAAACTTATTAAAAAAATATATGATATGAATAATGTCGGTTTTGATAAAATGATGCTTAATAATTTTGATAAAACAAGAGCATTTGTAAAGATAGAAGATGGATGTGAAAACTTCTGTTCATTTTGTATTATTCCTTATTTAAGAGGAAAAGTAAGAAGTAAAGATAAAGATAATGTAATAGATGAAATCAAAACCTTAGTAGGAGAAGGACATCACGAAATAGTTCTTACTGGTATACATACAGGTCATTATGGAGCAGATTTAGATAACTATGATTTTTCTGATTTACTAGAAGATATTATTAAAATAGATGGTCTTGAAAGACTTAGAATTTCTTCTATAGAAATAAATGAACTTAATGATAAGTTTATGGAAGTATTAAAGAAAAGTTCTATTATAGTAGATCATATTCATATTCCAATTCAGTCAGGATGCGATAAAACTTTAAAAGATATGAATCGTAAATATGATTTAGATTTCTTTAAAAAGAGAATTGGTGTTATTAGAAGTATTAGACCAGAAATGTCTATCTCAACTGACTTAATAGTAGGTTTCCCAGGTGAAACAGAAGAAGATTTTAATATAACTCTAAGTACATTAGAAGAATTAAAATTTAGTAAAATCCATTGCTTTCCTTTTTCAGTAAGAAAAGGAACTAAAGCTGAAACAATGGATAATCAAGTTAAAGAAGAAATAAAAAAAGAAAGAGTAAGAAAAGTAATAGACTTAAGTACCAAACTTGAAAAAGAATATATGGAAAAGTTTGTAGGAAGAACTATGGAGTTTATTCCTGAAGTATTTAAAGATGGATACTTTATAGGACATACTGGTAATTACTTACAAGTTAAAGTAAAAGCTGAGGGTAATCTTACTCATGAATCATTAAAATGTAGATTAATTGAAGTAAATTATCCATATATAATGGGAAGTTTAATTGACACTCATAAGTAAATATTGTATTATTAATATAGTAGAAATAGGGTGTTAAGATGGTAAATAGTAGAGTTACATATAGAATAATGACTGCAGCAAGCAACTATGAAAAAGCGCAAGCACTTAAAACTCCTTATCATGGTTATGTTGCTCATAAATATGTTAATGGTAAAGTAGAAGTATTTGGAGATAATAATACTCCAGTACCATATAGTGTAGAAGAAGTAAAAGATATTGTAACAAAATATTACGATAAAAAAGAAACTAAAAAAGCTTTTGCAGAACTAAAAGATGGTGGAACAACTAATTATAGTTTTACATTAGAAAAACCAATCACTAAAAAAGATGGTACAGATGATAAACATAGATGTCATTTTAATATTGATGTACCAAGAGCTTTTGCAAAACAAAATCCAGAATATGTTGAGCAGCTTGATAGTTTAACAGATAAAGTTCAAAACTTAAGAGTTAGACAAGGCGCTAAGAAATTATTATATGCTGTAATGCTTGCAGCTGGTTTATCAGCTGGATTTAAAGCACTTGATTATGCAACAGAAAAAGCTGCAATGGCTGATGCTATTGAAACAAGACAAGAACTTAATGAACTTGAAGAAATGAATCATAGTAGAGGAATTTTAATGCCATATGAACAAGATAATTATACTTTAGTAGATGGTAGATTAGTAGATAAAGCTTCTTATGAAGCAGCACAAGCTCAAAGAGAAGCTGAAGAGCAAGCAGAAGCGGATTATATTAACTCAATAAGAGATTCTCATAGAGATAACGAAGGCCCAGAACCTTCACATGGTTATCATCATTAAAAAAATCCTTTATAAAAAAAGGATTTTTTATTTGCTTTATGGTATTATATATAATAGGTGATTAAATGAAAACGTACATAAGAGGAATATTTAAAAAAATTATTTTTAAATCTGATAGAGGATACATAATAGGACTATTTAGAGTTAAAGAAACTAATGATGAAAATTTAAAAGATTATGAAAATAAAACAATTACATTTACTGGATACTTCCATGAACTTACTTTAGAAGAAAAATACGTTTTCTATGGTGAAATAGTTAATCACCCTAAGTATGGATTTCAGTTTAATGTAACCGAATATGAAAGAGAAAAACCTACTGGTAAAGAAGGATTAGTAGAGTTTTTATCAAGTGATCTATTCCCAGGAGTAGGAGAAAAACTAGCTATTTCTATAGTGGATACTCTAGGACTTGATGCATTAGATAAAATAAATAAAGATAAATCAGTACTTAATTTAGTTCCTAAACTAAGTACTAAAAAGATAGATTTAATATATACTAATTTACTTAAATATAATGAAAGTAGTAATACCATTATTTATTTAAGTGAACTAGGTTTCTCTATGAAAGATGCTCTTTCTATATATAACGTTTTTAAAAATAATACTAAAAATATTATAGAAAACAATATCTATATAATAGGAGATTTTATAGAAGATATATCATTCTTAAAATTAGATGAAATAGCTTTAAAACAAGGTATTAAAGAAGATGATAAGAATAGAGTAAAATCTACAATTATATATGTATCTAAAAATACTATCTTTTCAAATGGAGATACTTATTTAGAATATATAGATATTTTAAAAAATGTAGAATTATATTTAAAAACAGAACTAAATAGTGAATATTTTAGTGAGTGTTTAGAAGAACTTCTAGATGAAGGAAAATTAATAAAAGTAGACGAGTGTTACTATTTAACAGATGTTTATACCTCTGAAAAATATGTGGCATATAAACTACTAGGTCTATCGTCTTTAGAAAATAAGAAATATAAAGATATAGAATTATCTATAAAGAAGTTTGAACATGCTTACGGTATTATTTATAATGATAAGCAAAAAGAAGCAATTATAAAGTCTCTTGAATCAAATGTACTAATAATTACAGGAGGACCAGGTACTGGTAAAACTACTATTATTAAAGCTATAGTAGAACTTTATAAAACAATAAATAAACTAAGTAATGAAAGATTATTAGAAGACGTAGCCTTGCTTGCCCCAACAGGAAGAGCTAGTAAAAGAATGAGTGAACAATCAGGACTTCCTGCAAGTACAATTCATAGATTTTTAAAATGGAATAAAGAAACAGATGAATTTGCCGTAAATGAAGATAATCCTGCTAGTAGTAAGTTCATTATAGTAGATGAAGTAAGTATGATAGATATATCACTACTAAGTAGTTTACTAAGAGGACTTAATAATAATATTCATTTAGTCTTAGTAGGAGACTATAATCAGCTTCCATCAGTAGGACCAGGAGAAGTTTTAAAAGATTTAATAGATTCAGATGTAATTAACACAGTTCATTTAGATGCTTTATATAGACAAGATGAAAACTCTTATATAAATATCCTTGCTCAAGAAATAAAAGATAATACTTTATCAGATAGTTTCTTAGAGCAAAAAAGTGATTATACATTCTTGAAATGTTCTTCATCATCAATTAAAGAAAACTTAAAAGTTTTATCAAATAAACTTCTTGAAAAAGGATATGATTATAAAAAAGTACAAATAATGGCTCCTATGTATCACGGAGAAAATGGTATAGATAATTTAAATATTACTCTTCAGGAAATATTCAATCCATTTGATATATCTAAAAATGAACTTACATATGGAGATGTTACTTATAGAGAAAATGATAAAGTACTTCAGCTTGTTAATATGCCGGATGAAAAAATCTTTAATGGTGATATAGGTATAATAAAGAAAATAATACCTGCAGCTAAGTCTGAAAGTAAACAAAATGAAATATATATAGATTTTGATGATAATCTAGTTCGTTTTGAACAAAAAGACTTTAATAAGTTTAAACATGGTTATATTATTAGTATTCATAAATCTCAAGGAAGTGAATTTGATACCGTAATAATACCTATTTGTAGTAGTTATAAAAGAATGCTATATCGTAAACTTATTTATACTGCAGTAACAAGAGCTAAAAGAAAACTTATTATTTTAGGTGAAGCTGAAAGCTTTATCTTTGCTGTTCAAAACAATAATGAGTATAAGAGAAAGACCTCTCTTTTAAATAGAATTAATGAGATTTTATATAGTGAAACAAAAAAGTAGAAAAAAATTCTACTTTTTTTGTCTAAAAAAAAGGATATGAGAAAGTTTTGTCGTACCATATAAATAAGGAGGTGAATAACATGAAAGATAAATATCCTTTCACAAAGCAAGATGGTCTTAAAAACTGTGCCTGTGCTTGTATCCAAATGATGGTCAAATATTATAAAGGATTTGTTAGTATGGGAGAGTTAGAGGAAAGATTAAAAACAAATAAACTAGGTACTAATGCTTTTGAAATGAAAGAAGTATTAGAAGAACTAGGTTTTATATGTGAAGGATATAAACTAGATAGTTTAAAAGATAATATGGTATTTCCGCTAATAGCACACGTAACTATTGAAAGTAAATATAATCATTTTATAGTGATATATGGTATTCATAAAAATAAAGTTATAGTAGCAGATCCAGCGGATAAAGTTAAGAAAATGCAGTTAGATGATTTTTATAAAATATGGGATGGAATCATCTTAACTGCTCATCCCATAAAACCAATACCACGTAATGAAGAAGTTAAATTAAGTTCTTATATAAAAGATAGTTTATTTAACTATAAAAAAGAACTAATTATAATGATGATGTTATCAGTAATATATATGATATTTACAGTACTAGTATCATTTAATATAAAAATATTCTTTGACATGATATCGGAAAATAAAGACGTTTTATTCATAATATTTAGTTTATTCTTAAACATAAATGTTTTTAAGATATTATCTAATTTCTTTAGAACTAGGTTACTCATTTTTATGAACCAGAAAATAGATATAAGTATGAATATGGATATTTATAAAAAAGTTATTAATCTCCCATATCAGTATTTTAGAAATAGAACATCAGGAGAAATCATTTCAAAAATAGTAGATTTAAGTAATATAAGAGAACTTATAAATAATCTAATTTTTATAGCACTTTTTGATTTACCACTAACTATTATTTCTGGAGTAATATTATTTCATTTTAGCAGTAAACTCTTTATATATTCATTATTTATTTTATTCATATACCTAACGATTTATAAGTGTTCCCGTTTAATAATAAAGAAAAGAACTAATATATGCTTAAAAGAAAAAGCTGATGTATCATCATACTTATTTGAAAGTATAAGTGGTTTTGAATCAGTAAAAAATCTTAATATCGAAAAAAAGACTATAAATAAATATGATAATAAGTATTCATCGTATTTAAAAAGTATAGTTAAATTAGATAAGTTTATGAATATTCAAAATCTATTTAAATCACTTAATGATGAAATAGGTCAGTTAATAATATTATATTTAGGAATATTACTTGTTAAAGATGGGAAACTACTCTTAAGTAACTATTTAGCATTTAACTCTCTTTCGGTATTTTTCTTCTCCCCGATGAGAAATATCCTGAGTTTAGATTTATCTTTAGAGCAAGCTAGTAGTGCTTTTAAAAAAGCCTTTGAAATTGTAACAAGTAAAGATAGAAAAGGAATAAAAACAAAAAATGTTAATACTATTAAATTTAATAATTTAAGTTTTTCTTATCATTATAATGATATTTTAAGTAATATATCATTATGTATTAATAAAGGAGAAAAAGTTTTAATAACTGGCAAAAGTGGAGCAGGTAAGTCAACGTTATTAAAACTTCTCCTAAAGTACTATGATATAGAAAGAAATATGATTTATTTAAATAATACTGATTTGAATGATATAAAAGATACAAGAAGTATATTTACTTATGTATCTCAAAACGAAACTCTATTTACTGATAGTATTTATAACAATATAAATATTTTTAATAAGGATACTGATAGTTTTTCAGAAGTTGTTAATTTATGTAAGGTAAGTGATGTTATAAAAGATAGTAATTTAGGATTAAATATGATTATAGAAGAAAATGGATTTAATATATCAGGAGGTCAAAAACAAAGAATAGTTCTAGCAAGAGCACTTCTATCAAACTTTGAAATACTTCTAGTAGATGAAGGATTAAGTCAAGTAGATATATCTCTTGAAAGAACAATTATAAAAAATATATTTAATAAGTATAAAGATAAAACAATGATATTTATAAGTCATCGTTTAGAAAATTTAGACTTATATGATAGATTAATTGAAATAAAGGATGGAAAGATATTTAAAGATGTTAAACGTGTTTAATAGGTCTATTCTTATTCTTAATGAAAAGATATCTAAAGTATATTTAGTTTTTATAATATTTGTTTTAACACTTTCTATAGGTATATTAATCACTTTAAAATATTACAACTATGACTCACTCTATATAACCCAGGCTATTAGTAATAATGGCAAAATATCTATAAATATTTATGATGACTATTTAAATAATATTCTATCTAATAATAAAGTAACAATTAATGAAAATGAATATAGTTTTGAAGTAGATAATCTCTCTAGCCCCAGCTTAGACTTAAATAACAAAGTATATTACAACTTAGATATTCATATAAAAGATTATTTCCCTATAAATAACCAAGTAATTAATCTCTCTTTTAAGTATAGAGAAAATAATTTACTTCAGAACTTTCTTAAAATAATAAAGGAGGCTTAAAATGCATACACTTACAAAAAAAGAACTAGAAAACATAAATGGTGGCGGGTACGGACTTTATCTCGTTATTTCAGGAATAATCGTATTCGTAATAGGCGCAGTAGATGGATACCTAAGACCACTAAAATGCAATAGATAAGGAGGAAACAAGATGGTTTTAAACACAAAAGAATTACAAAGTATTAATGGAGGAGCTATTTCTCCAACATTATTAAACTCCCTAGCCAAAGGATTAAGTTTATTATTTGAACTAGGTAGAGCAGTAGGTTCTGGAATTCGTAGAGCAGCATCCGGAAAAACTTGTTCTGTTTAGTATAAGAAAGATAGAATTTATTCTATCTTTTTTCTTTTTATGTTATACTAAATTGGGGTGAAGGTATGAAAAACAAAGAAAAAGTAATAATATTTAGTCATGGTAGTGATATAGATGGAGTAAACTGCGTAGTACTAGCAAATACTACATTTGATAGTGTTACACAAGTACTAGCACCTAATCCAAATAGTTTAGAAGAAAAGTTTAGATCGTATTTAGAAAGTGGTAAGCTTAATAACTATGATTATATATTTGTAACTGATTTAGCGCTTTTTAATCCATCTTTAGATATGGTCGCAAATAGTCCTTTAAAAGATAAAACAGTTGTATTTGATCATCATAAATCATCATTAGAAGATGGTTCAAATAAGTATCCATTTACAACAGTAATTGTAGAAGAAGATGGAGTTAAAACGTGCGGAACTAAATTATTCTATAATTTCCTTGTTAAAAATAATTTTCTTAAGAAAAGTGATATTTTAGATGAATTTGTAGAACTTACAAGATTAGAAGACGTATGGGAATGGAAGAAAGTAAATAATCCAAAAGCACACGATCTTGCAATTCTATTTAATGAAATCACAGTACCTAAGTATCTAGAGTGGATGAATAAAAAAGTAGAAACAGAAGACCATTTTCACTTTAATGAAATAGAAAATTTTGTTATAGAAAATAAAAAAGAAAAGTATATTCAAAACGTTGAAAAGCTTTGGAATTCAAAGGAAATCTTTGAAGATGAATATGGTAATAAAATGGCAGTAATCCTATCTCCATATGAATATAGAAATGAACTAGGAGAATACGGAAGAACACACGATAATGAAGGAATAAAGTATGTTGTTGTAATAGCATTTGATACTGCTGAAAACGGTCAAAAATCATATAGATCAGTAGACACTACTATTGATGTAGGTAAAATTGCTGAAGCTCATAATGGTAGGGGTCACTTTGCTGCAGCAGGTGTTAATATAACTAACGAACAAAAAAGAAAAGTTATGGATTACATTTTAAATAGTAAATATGATGAATAATCAAGTTTTTGCTTGTTATTTAAAAGTTTAAGTGATATAATATCAAGTAGTTGAGAAGGGAGGGATATTGATGTCAAAAGTAATCGTTCGTAATGGTAATGTTGAAGGTGCATTAAGAACCGTAAAACAAAGAAACGCTAAAGACGGCCTCCTAAAAGCAGTTCGTGAAAGACAAGAAGGTTATATGAAACCTGGAGTTAAAAGAAGAAAAGCTAAAAAAGAAGCAATTAAAAACGCTAGAAGAAATAATAGAAAATACAACTAAGAGCATCATGCTCTTTTTTGATATAAGGAAGGTGTAATTATGAGACAAACTATTTTAAATGATTTAGTTGCAGCAATGAAAAGTCAAGATAAAGAAACTTTATCAGTACTAAGAGGTATTAAAGGAGCAATGCAACTAGAAGAAATTAATGTTAAACATGAACTTAATGATGATGAAATGATTACAATTTTATCAAGACAAATTAAACAAAGAAAAGAATCTATTGAAGAATTTAAAAAAGGTAATAGACAAGATTTAATAGATGCTACTCAAGCTGAAATAGATATTATTTCTAAATATTTACCAGAACAATTATCAGAAGAAGAAGTAGATAAAGTAATAGATGATGCATTTAATAAAGTTAATCCTCAAGGACCATCTGATATGGGTAAAATAATGGGTATGGTTAGTCCTTTATTAAAAGGTAAAGCAGATATGGGACAAGTATCTAGAAAAATTAAAGAAAGATTAGCTAAATAAAGTGGAACAATCTAAATTAGATTTAGTAAGACAAAAATATGATGAACTATGTGCTTTAAGAAAAAAAATACTTGAAGCGCAAGATACAAAAATTGATAAAGAAAGTAGTCCATCAGTACGTAGATATAAACAGTTATTAGATTTGATTGATTTCTATGAAAGAGATGAATACTTTGAGGATTATCAAAGAAGGTTAGACACACTTTTAAAATCTAAAAGTGTAATAAAATACCAAGAAACAAAAGACGATAAGTTATTAGAAGATGATGATGTATTTGAATATGTTGATTTATCTAACTTAGTAAAAATTGATAGAAAAGCTGAAATCGTTAATATGAAAAAAGAAATAGAGAATCTTTTAAATGATAATGATTTAAAAGCTTATTTAGAAGCTGTAGAAATACTTAAAATAGAGGAAGAGGAAGATCATATAAATTCTGAACATCTTCAACAACTTGCTTTTGATGAAGCACACGATAAAGATAATACTTATTTAAAAATAAGAGATAACAATTTGGTAAGAATAATTAATATGGATACCGGTTCTTGCCGCATCTATGATTATAATGACAAAAAATTAATCGATGCATTTCGTAAAACTCACTGCGTTATAGGTAATCCAAATGTTTCGTTTTTGGGTATAAGTCACTTGAAATATGATTATAGAAATTTTTATTTAAAAGACCGTAATAAAGATGCTAAAACTGCTACAAAAGAAGCTAGACAATATCTTAGAAATTATGGTAAAAATTAAATAAAATGTTATTGCAAAAAGTCAGTATTATGTTATAATAATATTGGCTTTTTTAAATACACATGAATGTTGATTTCTATGCCTAGTGCCAATTGGTGGTGTAGGAAGTAGATGCATTCAGAGGAAAATAACAAAAGGAGGAATAAAAATGACAGTTGTTTCAATGAACTTATTATTAGAAGCTGGAGTTCACTTTGGTCACCAAACTAAAAGATGGAATCCAAAAATGAAAGAATATATTTATTCATCAAGAGATGATATTTATATTATTGACTTACAAAAAACTGCTAAAATGATTGAAGAAGCTTACGCTGCTTTAAATCAAATCGCTAAAGATGGTGGTAAAGTATTATTTGTAGGTACTAAAAAACAAGCAGTAGAAGCTGCTAAAGAAGAAGCTATTCGTTCTAACTCATTCTATGTAAATGAAAGATGGTTAGGTGGTACTTTAACAAACTTCAAAACTATTAGAAGTAGAGTTAAAAGATTAGAAGAAATCGAAAAAATGGAAAAAGATGGTACATTTGATGTATTACCTAAAAAAGAAGTTATTGGTTTAAAGAAAGAATACGATAAATTAAATAACTTACTTGCTGGTATTCGTGGAATGTATAAATTACCTCAAGCTTTAATTATCGTTGATCCTTCAAAAGAAGAAATCGCTATTAGAGAAGCTAGAAGATTAAATATCCCAGTATTTGGTATTGTAGATACTAACTGTGATCCAGATATGGTAGATTATGTAATCCCAGGTAATGATGATGCTATCCGTGCTGTTAAATTAATTTTAGGTGTTTTATCTAACGCTATCGTTGAAGCTAACGGTGGACAAATCGTTAACTATGTAACTGCTGATGATAAAAAACCAGCTGATATTATGCAAAAAGCATTAGAAACAGTACACAAAAAAGAAGATAGAAGAAAACCATTTAATAACGATAGAAAAGAATCTAAACCATTTAATAAAAATGTAGAAAAGAAAGAAGCTTCAAAAGAAGTTAAAGAAGAAAAAGCTAAAGAAACAAAAAAAGTAGAAAAAACTGAAACTGTAAAAGAAGAAAAAGTTGCTGTTAAAAAAGAAACTAAAAAAGCCGAAGTTAAAGAAGATTTAACTACTAAAACAGTTGCTGAACTTCGTGAACTTGCAAAAGCAAAAGAAGTTAAAGGTTATTCAACAATGAAAAAAGCTGAATTATTAGACGCTTTAAAATAAATATAATTAAGATGATTTAACAATCATCTTTAATTTTAAGAAAGGAATTACTATTATGATAACTGCTAGTTTAGTAAAAGAATTAAGAGAATCTACTGGTGCAGGTATGATGGACTGTAAAAAAGCTCTAGAAGCTACTAACGGTGACATGACTGCTGCAGTTGATTGGTTAAGAGAAAAAGGAATTTCAAAAGCTGCAAAAAAAGCTGATCGTATTGCTGCTGAAGGTTTAGCAGAAGTTAAGATTGAAGGAAATATTGCTGCTATCGTTGAAGTTAACTCTGAAACAGATTTCGTTGCTAAAAATACTGAATTTACATCAATGGTTGATGAAATCTTAAACGCAATTATTAAAGGAAATCCAACTACAGTTGAAGATGTTTTAGCACTTGAATCAAGTGAAGGAACTATTAACGATTTAATCGTTGCAAAAACTGCTAAGATTGGTGAAAAATTATCTTTCAGAAGATTTGAAAGAATTGAAAAGAAAGATAGTGAATCATTTGGTTCTTACATCCACATGGGTGGTAAGATTGCTGTTTTAACAGTATTAGATGGTGCTAGTGAAGATGTTGCAAAAGAAGTATCTATGCATGCTGCTGCTATGAGACCACAATATGTTAAATCATCAGAAGTTCCAACTGATGTTCTTGAAAAAGAAAAAGAAATCATGAAAGAACAATTACTTAACGAAGGAAAACCAGCTGATAGAATCGAAGGTATCCTAGTTGGTAAAGTTAAAAAATACTATGAAGAAGTTTGCTTAGAAAACCAAATCTTTGTTAAAGCTGAAAACAAAGAAACAGTTGCTGACTATGTTAAAAATAACGGAGGTTCAATTGTAACTATGGTTCGTTATGAAGTTGGTGAAGGAATGGCTAAAAGAGAAGAAAACTTCGCAGAAGAAGTTGCAAAACAAATCAACGGATAAGAGACTATTTAGTCTCTTTTTTCTTGCTCTTATATGGTATAATGTTTATAGAAGATTGGAGGGTATTTATGAGAAGAGTAGGAAAATTTTTATTAGGAATAACAACTCTTTTTACTTCATCGATAGTTGCTTTTACCTTTCCTATAACAATACCAGTAATGCTACCATTTATGGTAGAAGGAGCAGCACTTACTTCTGATTCAATTCAAAAGAAAGATTTTAAGAATTCTATTTTCTTTATGAATCATAAAAATGAAATATATCAAAATGGTTTAAGACTAGATAAACTGGTTAAGCATATGTTTAATAAAAATAAAACAGAAGTTTTTATGGAAGAAACACTTAACTGTTTGAAAGACTTAGATGCTTATAAAAATGGAAAGAAACAAACTTATAAAACATTAAGTCAAACTGCTACACTAAGATTTTTAAAAGATCTTAGTAGAATGGGATATATAGATAATCTAGAATATACAAAAAGTAATAAGAAGAGAAATTTATTCTTAGAAAAATTAATTCTTGGTAATAAAGATAAATCTCTTAAGAAATATAACTTCTATAATATAAGTTTTGGTGTAACTGGAAAGAAAATAGATGATAAAGAAATAGAAGACTATAAGAATAAAATGTTACATTATATGACTAATAAAGAAGATAAAAAAGAAGAAGTTAAAACTATAGAAACTCCTACTTTGAAAAAAGAAAACGTAGATGAATTAGGAGTATCACTTGATAAACCAAAACTTGATATATCAAATAAAAAAGAAAATGTAGATGAACTTGGAGTAACAATAAAACCTGCTCCAATGATAGAAGAACCAAAAGAAACTATTGAAGAAGAAAATGAATACCACGGAAAAACAATGTAGAAGGTGATATTATGCGTATAATTAGTGGCAAATATAAAGGTAGAAAAGTAGAAGGATATAATATTGAAGGAACAAGACCTACTATGGATAGAGTAAAAGAATCTGTAATAGCAATGATTCAAAATAAAATAGATGATTCAGTGTGTTTAGATTTATTTACAGGTTCTGGTAGTATTGGTTTTGAACTACTTTCTAACGGCGCTAAAAAATGTTACTTAGTAGATAACAATAATATAGTTATTAAAACTTTAAAAAAGAATATAATTAATTTAAAAGTAGATAGTGATTATGAATTAGTACAAAATGATTTTAGAAAAGC
>JAEEGJ010022715.1_pt1 | contig 13280 bp, 10 predicted proteins | sample 8958761 | NCBI WGS metagenome assembly JAEEGJ01 (sample SAMN16246546, study PRJNA631951) | gut metagenome | biome: gut microbiome; feature: rumen; material: RS-attached | host: Bos | place: Iran: Karaj | collected 2018-10
TATGTCCAGGGACTCAGGAACAGCCGCAGCCGGCGGGAGCGTTTCGACGACGTGGTCGCCGCCGCCCGCCGCGCCGATGTCGTCCTGGTGTTCCTCGGCGAGGAAGCTATCCTCTCCGGCGAGGTCCACTCCCTCGCCGACCTGAACCTGAAGGGCTCCCAGAGCGAACTGCTCGCCGCCCTGAAGGCCACGGGCAAGCCGGTCGTCGCGACCGTGATGGCCGGCCGGCCGCTCACCATCGAGCGCGACCTCCCCAACTGCGGCGCGCTGCTGTATGCGTTCCATCCCGGAACGATGGGCGGTCCCGCGCTCGTGAACCTGCTGTTCGGCGACGTGAATCCTTCCGGAAAGACCCCGATCACGTTCCTCCGTACCGTGGGCCAGGCGCCGCTCTATTACAGCCATAATATGACGGGACGTCCCTACAACGGGGAAACCCTGCTGGACGACATTCCGGAGGAGGCCGGACAGACCTCGCTGGGCAATACGTCCTATTACCTGGACTACGGCGCCTATCCGTTATTCCCCTTCGGTTACGGCCTCAGCTACACGACTTTCGCCTATTCCGGCATCGCTTTGGACCGGGAGGCATACGGAACGGAGGACACCATGCAGGTTTCCTTCACGTTGGCCAACACCGGCACCTGCGCTGGCACGGAGGTTGCGCAGATTTACGTCCGGGATCTGGTGGGTTCCATCACCCGTCCGGTCAAGGAGCTGAAGCACTTCGAGCGCGTCACCCTGGAACCGGGAGAGAGCCGGACCTTGACGGTCGGCATCCCGGTCCGGGACCTGGCCTTCGTGGGCCTGGACGGCGTCAAGAAAGTGGAACCCGGCGAATTCCAGCTTTGGGTGGCCGGGGACAGCGCCTCCGGGAAACCGGTCTCCTTTGAGGTAAAATAAGAACTTGGATGAAGAAGAGCTTTCGCGCAATCCTGTGGGCGGCACTGGTCTGTGCCGCCTGCACGGGTAAGGAAGAGCCCGCCGACAACACGCCGGTGGTGCGCACGGTGCGCGTGGAGGCTTCTTCTTTGGAGATCCCTCCCGGGGAGAGCGTCTCCCTTTCCTTCGTGGTGGAGGACAAGGACGCGACGTTCCAGCAAGTGAAACTGCTGCAGGACGGCGGCCGGGAGCCGGACGAGCTCTCCATCCGGGAGCTTGTCCGAGGCGCGGAAAGAGGCGTGTATCAAGCCGTCCTCCAGGACGCCGGGAAGGGAAAGAACTATGACCTGAACGTGCGCCTGGCCATCATTCAGCGCAATGCGTCCACGGGCAACGAATATGTGGTCCAGTCCTCCTCCTTCCGGGTGTTCTCCGAGGCGGTCCCGCCGGGAACCGTCAAGACCGGCCTCCCGGTCGTCTATGTCGACACCCAGGGCGGCAAGGCGATCACGTCCAAGGAAGAGTATGTGAAGGCCTCCCTGAAGATCAAGGGGACGGAACAGCTCGAGGGCCTGGACGCGACCTCCTGCGAGATCCGCGGCCGAGGCAACACGACCTGGTATTGGCCCAAGAAACCGTATCTCATCAAGCTGGACGAGAAGCAGCACATCTTCGGGATGCACAAGCACAAGCGCTGGGTGCTGCTGGCGAACTTCATGGACCGGACCCTGATGCGGAACCTCGTGTCGATGAAGGTGGCGTCGATGATGTCCCACCTCGCCTGGACGCCCGGCTGCCAGCCGGTGGAGCTCGTCCTGAACGGGAAGCACATGGGCTCGTACCTGCTGATCGAGCAGGTGCGGGTGGACAACCACCGGGTCGCCATCACCGAAATGACGCCGCAGGACAATGTGGGCGACGCGGTCACCGGCGGCTACCTGCTGGAACTGGACTTCCATTATGACAACGAGGTCCAATGGATCGACCCGCACGGGCACAACAACCAGTGGGGGAACGGGATTCCGTTCGGCATCAAGTACCCGGACCCCGACGACCTCACCCCGCAGCAGCGCACCTACATCCAAGGCTACATTGCCGAGGCGGCCAACACGCTGTACGGCAACAACTTCAAGGATCCCGAACAGGGGTATGCGAAGTACATCGACATCGATTCTTTCATCGACTACTGGATCGTCTTCGAGGTGATGGGCAATCACGAGCTGAGCAATCCCGGCAGCGTGTTCATGCACAAGGACCGCGGCGGCAAGCTGGTCGCCGGCCCCTGCTGGGACTTCGACTGGGGCGTCCTTTCGTACAACACCTCCCCCCAGGCCCGCACGGGCCTCATCAACCACAGCGCCATCTGGTACGGCCGCCTGCGGCAGGACCCCGCCTTCGAGGCGAAGCTGAAAGCCCGCTTCAACGAACTATTGCCCCAGCTGGAGACCATCCCGGACTATATGGACGAGTGCGAGCGGCTCCTGACGGAGTCGGCCAAGCTCAATTTCGCGATGTGGAATCCCGCGGAAGACGCCTCCCAGAACGGCGGCAACATCATCAACGGCGACGAGCGGATGTCCTTCCACGACGCCGTCGCGCGCCTGAAGTCCATCTATAAAGACCGTTTGAAGGTGATTCCCTCAAAACTTTAATCCTCCCACGAGAGGGTGCGGGAGTTGTCCGGGTTCACCCGGATATGGACCTTGAGGGTTTCCTCGGGGAGCAGTTCCTCGATGTTCTCCGGCCATTCCATCAGGCACATGCAACCGCTGTCCAGGTAGTCGAACAGGCCGATGTCATAGGCCTCTTCCAACCGCTCGATCCGGTAGAAATCGAAATGGTACAACGGCTCGCCCGAGCCGGTCCGGTACTCGTTCACGATGGCGAAAGTGGGGGAGCTCACCGCGTCCTCGCTCACGCCGAGCCGCTTGCAGACGGCCGTCGTGAAGGTCGTCTTCCCGGCCGCCATCGGCGCATAGAACGCAATCAACTTGTGGTCCCCGACGGCCTCGAGGAATTCCCCCGCCGCCCGGTCCAGGTCCTGCAGGTCCTTGATATGGATTTCGTGGGACCGCTTATCCGGAAGATAGCAAACGGTGTATTCGGTGGATTTGAGATCACAGAGCCCTGCGTCGCAAAACATTCCCTCGAAAGACAGGTCTTCATCGACCTGGGGCCAATGGATCCCGCCATAGGACAGATGGAAATCTTCCCGCTGCTCTTTCGTGGCATCTTTGAGCCGGGGCCACTGGGAGAAGGCATAGCTGGCGACCAGCCCGTCCTTCGTCCTTGCATAGACCCGTTCGTCATCAATCCAGACCTTTTCAATCCAGTGAGGCATCTTTCTTTCCCTTAAAATACTCTTTCCACCGTTCGACAAGAATCGTCCTGTTCTCTTCGATAATTCCCGTGATGATGGTCAATTCATGTTTTTTAAAACCGTGGTTGGAGACCATTTCCACCGTCGGTATCACATTGAATTTCGCTTCGTGTCCATCTTTTGTGACGTGGACATGGACTGGTTCATGGTCATTTGAGTAGAACTTGAAGCAAAACCCGAAAACAATAAAAATCGTCGGCATGCAAAGTTAATCATTATTTGTTTATAAGTCCAGAATATTCCGCCGGTCCAGGAAGCGGTAGCCGGCGGCTTCGAGGAGGTGACCCGGCTGGATGTCGGGGAGGCCGGCGAGGTCGGCGATGGTTCGGGCGATCTTGATGATGCGGGTGTAGGCGCGGGCGGACAGGCCGAGGCGGTCGATGATGCGTTCCAGGGTGGCCTTGCAGTCGGAGGAGAGGGGGCAGAAGCGCTCCAGGAGCTTGGAGGACATTTCCGCGTTGGTGAAGATGCCGGTGCCGGCGAAGCGCTTCCGCTGGATCTCGCGGGCCTGTTGCACCCGGGCGGCGATGGCGGCGGAAGGTTCCCCCTTGCGTCCCTCGATCAGGGCGGAAGTCTGCACGGGATGGATCCAGAGCTGCAGGTCGATGCGGTCCATGATCGGGCCGCTGAGCTTCGAGAGGTAGGCCGCTCGCGCCCCGACGGAGCACGTGCAGCGCTCACCTTCGCCGTAGTAGCCGCAGGGGCAAGGGTTGGAAGCGGCGACGAGCATGAAGGAGGCGGGATAGACGATCTTCGCCTTGAGACGGGAGATGGTGACCTTCCGGTCCTCCAGCGGCCCCCGGAGGGCTTCTAGCGTGGATTTCGGCGCTTCGCAGAACTCGTCGGCGAAGAGGACGCCGCCGCTGGCGAGCGATACTTCCCCCGGCAGGATATTCTCCCCGCTGCCCCCGCCCAAGATGGCCGCTTTGGAGGCCGATATGTGAGGCGCGCGGAACGGCCGTCGTCGCATCAGCCCCAGGTGGCCCGTTGTTTTGCCCGCGACCGACCAGATTTTGCTGGTGACGGACGACTCTTCCCGCGTCATCGGCGGCAGGATGCCGGCCATCGCCTTCGCCATCGAACTTTTGCCCGAGCCCGGGGCGCCGATGAAAATGAGGTTGTGTCCGCCGGCGGCCGCAATCTCGACGCCCCGCTTCGCGCTTTCCTGCCCCAGGATGTCGGCAAAGTCCATATAGTCGGCCGTCACGGGCCGCTCCCGCTCCTCCCGCAGGGCGGTGCCGTAGCATTCCGTGTTCCAGATGAGGAGGTCCGAAGCGTCTTCCTTTTCCTCCAGAATCCGCAGGACGTCGTCCAGGGTCCGGACTCCGTACACCAGCGTCTCGTCAAAATCCACCGCCTCCAGGGCGGACCGTTCCGGCAGGATGGCGCCCTTGAACCCTTTCTGGACGGCGAGCTCCACCATCGGCAGCGTCCCCGCCACGTAGCGGATGCTCCCGTCCAGTCCAAGCTCGCCCATGATCAGGTATTTCTCCAGCCCCGGCAGGGCCCGCTGCTCCGAGGCGGCGATGATGCCCAGGGCGATGGGCACGTCGTACCCGCTTCCCTGCTTGTGCAGGTCGGCCGGCGCCAGGTTGATCACGATCTTCTTCCCGGGGATGCGGAATCCCTTCGCCTGCAGGGCCGTCACCGTCCGGAGCAGGCTTTCCTTCACGGCCGCATCGGCCAGTCCCACCAGGTGGATCCCGATACCCAGGGTGATGTCCACCTCCACCGTCACCGGGACCGCCTCGATCCCGACGCACTTCGCTCCGTGTACATATACCAGCATAATGACCTCATTTTTTGACTTTCTTGACCGTCTTCGAAAGCTTGAAGGCCATGAAATTGATTTCGACCGAGAACTCTTCTTCGGCCACTTCCAGGTCATTCGAAAGGAGACCGGACAATAGTTCACCTGTCCGCCGTCCCAATGATTGCCGCGCTTCCTCCTCTTCTTCGTCCATCATTCTTCGAAGATTCCTCCCGGCTTCTTTCATTTTCGCATAGGCTTCAATGATCCGGATGGTCGCGGCCGTGGCTTCTGGTCCTTTTAGAATGGTGGCCAACATATACAGCCCCTTTTCCGTAAACGCCTGCGCGGCATAATGACTTCTTCCGGGTGACTGGTCAAAAATTTTGACCTGTTCCATTTCGTCGTCACGCAACCGGAAGACGTATCCGTCCGGAAATTTGTCAGGATTGTTCTTGACGGCCTGGTTGACATGCTTGGTCTGGACTTGATAGAGCTGAGCGACATCTTTGTCCAGGATGACCATCTGCCCGCGGAGAGAAATCATTCTACCCTCCACGTGGGAGTCGGAAGATTCCGTAATCGTCGTGTTTTTCATATTCCGTTTTTGCCCGAACCTACGGATAAGTTTCCGATGGGCGGGCAAGAAACGTAAAAATGTGGCGAAATCTTTTTGGTTGTTTCAAAGAAACACTATTTCCGGTAGATGGCGAACAGGGCGGAGCCGCTGCCCGACATCGCCGCATAGACGGCGCCGGCGTCGTAGAGCGACTGCTTGATCTCCGCGAGGCGGGGATACTTGGCGAAGACCGTCGTTTCGAAATCGTTCACTACGAGATCCTTCCACTCCTCGACGGGGCGGGTCAGGAGGTCCCGCAGCGGGACTTCGGGCGTATTCGGAACGATGCCGCGGTAGGCGTCGGCCGTGGACACGGCGATGTCTTCCGGGACGGTCACTTCCACCCGGTAGCCGGAAAGGTCGATGTCGAAGGGCTCCAGGATTTCCCCGCGGCCGGCGCCCAGCATCGGCCGGTTGTAGACGAAGAAGGCGCAGTCGCTGCCGAGGCGGGCGGCGAGCGCGGCGAGCTCCACGTCGGCGAGCTCCACGTCGGCGAGTTCGGCGATCATCCGGAGGGCGAAGGCGGCGTCGGCGCTGCCCCCGCCGAGACCGGCGCCCACGGGCGAGGTCTTCTCCAGGAAGATTTTCATCGGCGGCAGCTTGTACTGCTCCGCCAGCAGGCCATAAGCCCGGGCCGTCAGGTCTTTCAGCGGATTCCAGTCCACGCCTTTCCTCCGGGCGAGGGTGATCATGAGCTTGCCGTCGGGCGTGATGCCCTGCGCGAGCTGTTCTCCGGAGTAGGCCTCCTGCAGATGGGCCGACGTGCGACTGTAGTCGTCGCCGACGACAATCTCCAGGGTGTCGTAGCAACCTCGGTAGGGGATGAAGAGGGTGTCCAGGTCGTGGTAGCCGTCTTCGCGGCGGCGGAGGACCCGCAGGCCCACATTCAGTTTGACGTTCGGGCGGGTGATCATACCCGCAAAGATAGCAAATTATTCCACAGTTACGGACGTGAAATAGCCGTTGAAGGGGATGTCCGTGTGGACGCCGTCCTCCTGGAGGCGGTTCGGCGCTCCGTCGCGGCCCGTCAGGGCGAGGAAGAGATGTCCGTCCCGGAGCAGGGCGCAGCGTCCCGAGACGAGGAAGCCGCCCGTCCCTTCCGTCACTCCGCCGTCGCTCCAGCGGACGCGGAGGAGGTCGCCCCGCCCGTCGGTCACGGTCCATCCCATCCGCTTCCCGTCGGACAGCACGTCGGAGACCGTTTCGCCGGCCATCGGGGAGAACGTCTTTCCGCCTGCGGTCTGCAGGTAATATCTTTTTTTGCCCGCGCTCTGGGCGCAGACGAGGGCGACGATGTCCCCCTCCCAGGCCACGAGCCGGCTCCAGAGGCAGTATTCGCCGCCGCCGAGCGCCAACCGGGTTTCCTTCCCGTCCACTTCCAGGACCAAGCTGCGAGGCTTCGAACGCACGCGGGCGACCTTCCCGTCGTTGACGAGCACGGCCAGCGTCCCGTCCGAGACCGGGAAGGACTGATAGCGTTCCGCGTTCCGCATCACGTGGTATTCCTTGCCCCGTTCCGAGGGGAGGCAGCAGGCGTAATAGAGGTCCTCTCCATAGACGGACAGCGCACCGCCCGTGGCCCCGGGCGTGTCCGGACCACCCAGGACGACGCCCGTTTCGCTCCGGTAAAGGATGCGCCCGTCGACCCGGTAGGTGAAGCCGCTCCCGTCCCGGTCTTGGCCCAGGGTGTGGACCCCGTCCTCCCGGACCAGGAAGCCCCGGAGGGATTCCCGCCCCACGAATCGGAACAGTTCCGCCCCGTCCCGGGCGACGACGGTCTCCGTGTCCGTGGACCAGTCCGCATACAGGTGCCCGTCCGTGTAGCGGTGCATGTCCGGGTGCACGCTCGCGCCCGCCGGAAGGCTCCGGACCCGCTCGCCGTCCCGGTACAGGTCGATCCAGACCTCCCCGTCCACGGCGCAGGTGTCCAGGTCCCAGGCGTATCCGTCCGGGAAGCGGACGGCGGTCAGGTAGACGTGGCCCCCGGGCGGGGGCGCGTCCGTGGTGTCCGCCTGGCGGCCGGAGCCGGGCTCGTGGGAACTTCTGGGGGTGCCGGGAAACAGGGGGTCCCGGACGCAGGCCGCCGCGAGGAGGGCGAGGCCGATGATTCCGAGGGTGTAGCGCATATCCTTTTTTTCGCCAAGATAGCGCCCCGAAACGAAAAACAACACAAGCGGTTGCTCACTTGTGTTGTTTCAGTATGTATTTTATTTGTTTCTTATTTTCCGAACTTGAAACGGACGCCGGCTTCGAAGTCCATCCGGAGCGGCTGGATGGTGCGGATGGAGCGCGGCTGGTTGCCGTCGAAGTAGTAGCGGAGGGTGGGGTCGAAGTAGATGCCCACGTACGGGGAGAACTTGAACTCGACACCGATGCCCAGGCCGGCGGAGAACTGCAGGCCCTGCGCCTTCTGGTGGAGGTGGATGTCGCCTTCGCTGTCGTGGATGAGGAAGTGGCTGTCCACCAGTTTCTCGCCCATCCCGTCCATCCGGGCGTGGAAGTTCCAGCTGCCGGTGTTCACGATGTTGAAGAACACGTTCACCGGGATGCCGATATAATGTTGCTGGTTGGTGATGTCGGTGTCGAAGAGCTTCTTGGTGAACTCGCCGTTCTCCACTTCCTGGTAGTCGCCCAGGAAGGAGCGGCTGAGGTTCGTGTACACGACGCCCGTGCCGACGCCCCAGCGGGGACTGAAGTCATACCGGAGGCTGATGCCGGCGGAGACGGGAAGGCCGAAGCTGAATTCGGTCCCCTCGCGAGAGATCTTGGTCTCGGTGGGGGCGGGCATCACGAACAAGCCGGGCGAACGGCGGACCGTGGAGGACGGGGCGTCGGGCCGGGTGTTGGACTGGATGTTGCCCAGGACGCCCATCGAGAAGCCCCGCTGGCGGCGGGCTTGCCGCTCCTCGAAGGCGAGCTGCCGGAAGGCGTCCTCGTCGGAGACGAAGGACTCCTGCGGCGCCGCATCGGAAGCGGCGACGGCGTCCGGCCGGCGGGTTTCCTGCTCTTCGGTTTTCTGTTCGGCGGCCTGTTCTGTCGCCTGCTCAGGAACGACGAATTCCTCCGTCGCCTCGGGGGCGGCGGGGGAATCCACGACCTGGGCTACGCGGCCTTGCAGCCGCTTGGCCTGCTCCTGAATGTCCTGGATGTCTTGGACAGGGGCGACGGGAGTGACACCGTCCTCTTCCGGCTGCAACCCAGCCGGAAGAGGGGCGTCTGTCGCCTGGGCGACGGGTTGTTGTATGGTTGGTTGGTTAGAAAGGTTCTGCGCAGGTCGCAGCAGTACGAAGGCGGCTGCAGCGGCGGCGACGGCTGCGGCGGCAAGGCCGCGCCAGAGCCATACGGGAACCACGCGCTTCCGGGCAGCCCGGTCCAAGCCGGCCTCCACGCCCTTCCACACATCCGGCGAAACGGATTCCTCCGCCTCCGCCATCAGGTTCCTTACCTGTATATCAAGTATGTCAAACTCGTTCTCTTTCATTTTTTCTTCTCCTCCTCGGTCTTTAGAATCATTTCCTGCAGCCTGATTCGCGCCCGCTGGAGCTTGGAACGCGAGGTCGCTTCGTTGAACCCCAGCGTTTCCGCAATCTCTTTGTGGGAATAGCCTTCGATCACGTACATGTTGAAGACGGTGCGGGCGTCGGCGGGGAGTCGCGCGATGAGCGCCATCAGTTCACGGTATCCCATCTTCTGGACGGGCGTAGCCTCCTCCGTGAAGAGCTTTCGGGCTTCTTCGATGTCGTCACTGAGTTTCAGGGCGTCCGTTTTCCGCAAATGCATCAGGGCAGTATTGACAAAGATCCGTCGAGCCCAGCCTTCGAAGGACCCTGCCCCCGAATAGCTGTCGAGCCTGGAAAACAACGTGACGAACCCGTCCTGCAGCACGTCTTCGGCCGTGGGCCGGTCCCCGACGTAGCGGAGACAGAGTGCCATCATCTTGGGGGCGAGGGCGTCGAAAAGGCGCTTCTGCGCTTTCCGGTCACCGCTTCGGCAGGCCGGAACCAGCTGTTCCAGGGTGCCGCCGCCCGCAGGGGGATCATCGGTTGCCATCCAGGTAATAAGATGCAATTTGTCGCTCAAACGTTTCATCCGCCCTGGAAAAAAGTATGCGAACACAAATTTGGCAATTTTTTCCGTGATTTGTATTATTTTTGTAAGTCGACTTATGAACAACGGACAGTCAACGAACATGAGAAGAAGGATTTTGCTGGCCGGCCTGCTCTTTCTGCTGAGTTCCCTCGCTTTTGCGCAAAATGTGGAAAACCAGCTGATGGATGCGGTGGCCCTCTACAATAACCGCAACTTTGCGCAGTCCCGCACCCTGCTCCAGACCCTCTCAAAGGCGGCCCCCGAGAACGACGCCGTCTGGTACTACCTGGGCCTGGACGAGGCGATGCTGGGCAACGCCGACGCGGCCGCCTCCCACCTCCGCAAGGCCGTGGAGCTGGATCCGCACAACTACTGGTACAAGCGCCGCCTGGCGGACCTCTACCAGGCCGCCGGCGAGGATGAAATGGTCATCCAGATGGACGAGAGCATCCTTTCAGAGTTCCCGGACAAGACGGAAGTCCTGTACGACCTTCTGAGCCTGTATCTCAAGAAACAGGAGTTCGAGAAAGCCCTCCGCACCCTCGATGACATCGAGAAGACCGCCGGCCTCAGCGAACAGGCCGTCCAGACCCGGTACGACATCCTGCGACAGCTCGGCCGTGACGACGAGGCCATCCAGGTCCTCGTGGACTTCAACGACCAGTTCACGTCGCCTTCCATCCTGTCGATGATGGGCGACTATTATCTCTCCGAGCGCCGGGACTCCCTCTCGCTCGCCTGTTACGACGAGGCGCTCCGGACGCAGAGCGACTACGTCCCCGCCATCCTGGGCAAGTCCGAGGTGTACCGCCTCGGCCGCCGGTATCCCGAATACTTCGCCACGCTGGACGAGTTCATCGACAATGAGAACGTCCCCGTGCACGCCAAGGGGATGTATGTGGGCAATGTGGTTCGCAGCCTGGACCCGAAGCTCATCAACCTGCACCGCGACGGTTTCGACGAGGTGGTGGACCGTCTCGTGGGCCGGCATCCTGCCGATACGACGGCCCTGGCCACCGCCGGCGGCTATTACTACGCGACCGGCCGGCTGGACAAGGGCGTGGACTATTTCAGCAAGGCCGCCGACCTCCATCCCGAGAGCCTGAACCAGACGGTCTCTTGCATCCAGATCCTGATGATGGCCGAGCGCTGGGCGGAGGTGCGGGACCGCTGCATCGCCGCCTTCGACCGCTTCCAGGAGCTGGGCTTCATGGAATACCTGAACTCGGCGAACTACTACCTGAAGGACTACGACGCCGTCATCCGCAACTGCCGGTACCTGATTGCGAGGGAGCCCAAGAACATGGACCTCGTCAAGAACTGCTGGTCGCAGATCGGCGACATGCACCATCTGCTGGGGGATACGAAATCGGCCTATAAGGCCTATGAAAAGGCTTTGAAGATCGACCCTTCCTACGCGCCGGTCCTGAACAACTACGCCTACTACCTGAGCGAGGAAGGCAAGCAGCTCAAGAAGGCTCTTTCGATGTCCAAGAAGACGATCGAGGCCGAGCCCGACAACGCCACCTACCTGGACACCTATGGCTGGATCCTGCATCTGCTGGGGAAGGACAAGGAGGCGAAGCCGGTCTTCAAGCACGCGATGCTGTACGGCGGCAAGGACAGCGCCGTCCAGCTGGACCACTATGCCGAGGTCCTCTACGCCCTCGGCGAATATGACTTGGCGCAGGTGTATTGGAGCCAGGCCAAGGCCAAGAACACGGAAGGGGAGATCCCTGACTTGGACAAACGGGTGGCCGCCCGTCTCAAGGCCATCGGCAAATGAGACGCTTCCTTCCTATCGTCTTGGGGCTGCTCCTCGTGGGGGCGGCGGCGTCCGCGCAGGACACCCGCCGCCAGGAATCCCGCAAGGCGCAGCTCGAGAAGGAGATCGCCGCCATCAACCGCCAGCTCAAGGACAACGCCCGCTCTTCGAGCCGGGCGCTGACGGACCTGTCGCTGGTGCGGCGGAAGATCGCCGCCCGGCAGGAGCTCATCGCCGAGAGCGACCGTGAGATCCGCGCCCTGGACGATTCGATGAAAGTCCGCCAGCGGGAGATCGACCGCCTGCAAGCCCGGCACGACACCTTGTCCCTCTATTACAACCGCCTGGTGCGGGGTGCCTACAAGAACCGCGACAGCCGGCTCTGGTATATGTACATCCTCTCCAGCGAGAACATCGGCCAGGCGGTCCGCCGTTTCGGCTATCTGAAGGGTCTGTCCCGGAACATGTCCGAGCAGGGGAAGCGCATCCAGGAGACCGCCGCGGAGCTGGAGCTCGAGAAGGAGCGGCTCGCGGGGCTCAAGGAGGAGGCGCAGGTCCTGCGTGGCCAGCGCCAGGCCGACGTGGACGCCCTTCGCAGCGAGGAAGGGGAGTCCGCCACCCTGGTCGCCCGCCTGGAGAAGGACCGCCGGAAGTATCAGGACGAGCTCCGCAAGAAGAACCGTGAGGTGGAGGCCCTCAACCGGGAGATCGCGGAGATCATCCGCAAGGCCACCGCGAAGCCCAAGTCCGGCGGCAAGACCTCCAAGGGCGGGAAGACCACCTCCACCGCCATCGACGAAACCCTGTCCAAGAACTTCGCCTCCAACAAGGGCCGCCTGCCCTGGCCGGTCGAGGGCACCGTCATCGAGTCCTACGGTCAGCACTACCACCCAGTGTACAAGAACGTAAAGCTGCCGTTCAACAACGGTGTCACCCTCGCCGTCTCCCGGGGCGCCCAGGCCAAGGCGGTCTTCGACGGCACCGTCGCGCAGGTGGTCGTCATCCCCGGCTACAACCAGTGCGTCCTGGTCCAGCATGGCGCCTATTTCACCTTCTATTGCAAGCTGAAGTCCGTCTCAGTCAAGGCCGGCGAAAAAGTCAAGACCGGCCAGGTCCTCGGCACCGTGGACACCCTCTCCGGCGAGGACCAGTTCCACTTCCAGCTCTGGCAGGAACGCACCCCGCAGAACCCCGAAAACTGGCTGAGGTAGAGCCTGTCGCGGGCCCCTGTTGAAAACTTTCGCGCGGAAGTAACAAGAAAGTTCCAATTTAGAACGATTCCAAATTATAGTTTTCTATAAAGGCTTGAAAACCAACAAATTAACAGGGTTTTCGGGCCTTTGTTGATAACTTTTTCCGGGAGAAACTATTTTTATTTGCAGGGAATGAATTATCTTTGTCCCTGCGGTTTTGGCCCCCACACCGGAACCCCCTGAAACGAAAGTAACAACATAAACATAAACCTGACGGCATCCGGCCTCGAAAACAGCGCCGGCGCTGCCCCTAACTGACACATAACGCTATGGTAAAACGTGTACTGAAACGCGACGGAAGACACGTCGAATTCAACAACCAGAAGATCGTAGCCGCCATCCTCAAGGCGATGGATGTCACCGAAGCCGGTGAAGACATCGTGCTCGCCGCCCAGATCGCCCACGCCATCTCCTGCCTCGAGAAGGAGGAGATGACCGTGGAGGAGATCCAGGACGTCGTGGAGAACCAGCTGATGAACAGCCCCCGCCAGGAAGTGGCGAAGGAGTACATCCGCTACCGCAACAAGCGGAACATGGCCCGC
>JAEEGJ010022717.1_pt1 | contig 13279 bp, 9 predicted proteins | sample 8958761 | NCBI WGS metagenome assembly JAEEGJ01 (sample SAMN16246546, study PRJNA631951) | gut metagenome | biome: gut microbiome; feature: rumen; material: RS-attached | host: Bos | place: Iran: Karaj | collected 2018-10
AGCATTGAGGAATGTAGTTTTTCCACTGCCATTGATGCCCAACAAAATGTTTAGCCCTTCGTTTAACTCGATTTGGTTTTCGCCTCTAAAAGAGAAGAAATCTTGTAGGATTACCGCTTTAATCATCTGTCGTGAACTCTTGATTTACAAGATGCAAAAATACATTTTATTATTGAAAAAACAGACAAGTAGAAGAAAAACGTCTTAAAACCGTAAAGTATAACAACTAATTTTCACGACCTATGAATCAGGAGTGCTGGATCAAAAGATTTTCCGCCCTGATGAGATTTGGTTTGCCCCAAAAAACACCGAACAAGCCACCCAACTCTATCCATTGAGCGACTTCAACATTCACAATACCGCCAACATTGAGAACGGCTATCTGAATGGCCGGTACGGAGGCATTCCTGTCTTGTATTAGGCTTGTCAAAATCGAAATAGTGAGTCAACTTTCAAAGTGCTGTTTTGGGTTCGACCTATTGGGACGCAAAAATTGTTGGATGCTTATTTTAATATGCTGAAAAGGGAATAAAACAGCCGCTGCTTTTTGGAATTTTGTGATATTTTTTCTTGTTTGGTTCGGAATTTTGTGATATTTTTGCAGAAAAATATTGGAATTTTGTGATTTTTGGGCTAAAAAATAGTAGGAATTTTGTGATTTATAAAACACAAACAGTTATGAACCAAATACTTAAAAGAAAAATCGATGGCTTTTTGATGCAATGGAAGCAAAATCCGCAAAGGTTTCCGCTCATCATCAAAGGATCAAGGCAGGTAGGGAAGACCTTCTCGATAGAACAATTCGCCAAAAACTACGGCAACTTCATCGAAATCAACTTCGTGACCGAGCCGCAATACAAAACCATTTTTGACACGGGATTCAAAACCGACGACATCATAAAACAAATCAGTTTCGTCAATCCCGAGGCAAAGTTTGTGGCCAACGACACGCTCATCCTCTTCGACGAGATGCAAGCCTGCCCCAACTGCGCCACAAGCCTGAAATTCTTCAAGTTGGACGGTCGGTTTGATGTCATTTGTTCGGGTTCGCTCATGGGCATCAACTATCAGGAAATCGAGTCGAACAGCGTGGGTTACAAGGAAGAATATGAGATGCAGTCGCTTGATTTCGAGGAATTTCTGTGGGCAAAAGGCTATTCCGAAACCCAAATCGAAGACCTTTACGCCCACATCGCCGAACAAAAGCCCTTTTCACAACTGGAAATGGATGTCATGTTTGGGCATTTTTTGGATTACGTCCTCGTGGGGGGAATGCCTGCCATCGTGAGCGACTTCGTCAGCCAAAACAACTTTTCCGGCATCCTGAAAAAGCAACAAATGCTGCTCCTCGACTATGAGGAGGACATCACCAAATATGCCATCGGCCTCGACAAGGGAAAAATCAAGAATATCTACCGCAACATTCCCAATTTCCTCGCGATGGAAAACAAGAAATTCCAAATCTCAAAGGTGGCAAAAAACGCAAGGTCAAGGGAATACATCGGAACGGTCGATTGGTTGGCTGACGCGGGCATCATTAATGTTTGCTATAACCTCAACCTGCCCGAACTGCCTATGAAAGGCAACGCCAATGCCAACGAATACAAGATTTATTTCCGCGACACGGGCTTGCTCATCGCCTCGCTCGACGACGAATCGCAGACCGACTTGCGCCACAACCGCAACTTCAACACATACAAGGGTGCGCTTTACGAAAACATCGTGGCCGACATGTTCGTCAAGGAGGGTTATCCGTTGTATTATTTCAGGAACGAGAAATCGACCATCGAAATGGATTTCTTCATCCGTGATGCCGAGTCGCTAATTCCCGTTGAGGTAAAAGCCAAAGACAATGCTACGGCCTCGCTCAACAAACTGATAACCGACACAAAATACAAGGACATTCGCTACGGCATCAAACTCTGTTACAAGAACATAGGATTCAACGGAAAATTCTACACCTTGCCTTATTTCGCAACATTCCTGCTGAAACGCTGGATTAATGAACGAATCGCAAAGTAAGGATATAGCCACGCTACATCTCTACAAAAAAGCATCATTCCGCAACCAGCCGATACTCCTCCGCCTTCGCCGCATCATCATTAATAAGGTACAACTCGTAAAGGTTGCGGCAAACTTCCTCGCGAACATTTTTCTCGGCCTCAGTGAAAGGTCCTTCGCCCAACTTTTCAAGCACGCGTTCGTATTCCGTTATTAATTCTATGCCTTGCTCGCCATTGGCTTCCATTTCTTTGGCGTTATTGAAGGCAATCATCCAGTCTTTTAGTGCCATTTTACCTTATTTTGTTTGCTGTTCAATAATATTGTTTATCTTTGCGCAAAAATAGGAAATTTTGAATTTGAAATCTTAAATCTTTAAATAAATAATAATCGTAATGGACCAAAGAATTGCCATGAACCCCAATCGTCTGGTGCAGTACCTTCAGAAGCCTGCATCGGAGTTCACTCGCGCCGACATCATCCGTTATTGCGAGGAAAACCAAATCGAATTCGTCAACTTCCACTATTGTGGCTGGGACGGCAAATTGAAGACCCTCAACTTCGTGATTCACAGCTTGGAACACCTTGAGAGCATCCTCACCGCCGGCGAGCGCGTGGATGGCTCCAGCCTGTTCCCCTTCATCGAGGCGGGCAAGAGCGACCTCTATGTGGTGCCGAAGTACAAGACGGCCTTCCGCAACCCCTTCACCGAGACGCCCACCTTGGACATCCTCTGCTCCTTCTACAACCGTGACGGCGAGCCGTTTGAAAGCTCACCCGAACACATCCTGCACAAGGCGCACGAAGTGTTCAAGAAGACCACGGGCCTTTGCATGGAGACCATGGGCGAGCTGGAATATTACATCATCGCCGACGACGAGGAAATCTACGAGGTGCCCGACCAAAAAGGTTACCACGAGAGCGCTCCGTTCAACAAGTTCACCGAGTACCGCGTGGAAGCCATGCGCCTCATCGCACAAGCCGGTGGCTTGATTAAGTACGGTCACTCCGAAGTGGGTAACTTCACCTACGACGGCAAGATTTACGAGCAGAACGAAATCGAGTTCCTGCCCACCAACATCGAGGATGCCGCCGACCAACTCGTGGTGGCCAAGTGGATTATGCGCCAGTTAGCATACGAATACGGTGTCACCCTGACCTTCGCTCCAAAGATTACTGTGGGCAAGGCTGGCTCGGGTATGCACGTCCACTGCAAGTTCACCAAAGACGGCAAGAGCGTGATGGTGAAGAACGGCGAACTGACCGACTACGCCAAGAAGGCCATCGCCGGCTACATGGTGGCTGGTACCTCATTGCCTGCTTTCGGCAACCCCAACCCGCTGTCATTCTTGCGCTTAGTGCCTCATCAGGAAGCCCCGACTTCGCTGTGCTGGTCTTACAGTAACCGCAGCGCTTTGGTGCGCGTGCCGTTGGGCTGGATTAGCAACGGTAAAGATATGTCAGCCAGTGCCAACCCATTAGAGAAGAAGTCGAACAAAGACTTCAGCGAGAAGCAGACTTTCGAATGGCGAGCCTCCGACGGTTGCGCCGACATGTACCTGCTGATGGCCGCCCTCTGCGCCGCTGCCCGTCACGGCTTCGAGATGCCCGACGCGCTTGAAATCGCTGAAAAGACTTACGTCGGCCTCGGCGTGAACATCCACGACGAGAAGAACAAGCAACTGCAAGAGAGCCTTGAACAACTTCCCGACAGCTGCGTGGCCGCTGCCAAGGAGCTCGACAAGGACCGCGAGATCTACACCGCCAAGGGCGTGTTCTCCGATGCCATTGTTGACTACATGATCAAATTCCTCTCCGATTTCAAGGATGCCAACCTCCGCAAGGAATTGGGCAACGACACGAAGAAAATCCTGAAATTGGTGAAGGATAACATTCACGTCGGTTAAAAAACTGTTGCGGCTGCCATAATATGACAGCCCTACAAACGAAAATGGCCATGACAAAGGACAAATTCAATTGGAAATTCTGCCTTTGTTGTGGCCTTTTCATTTGGTTCATTGTCAATCTGTTGCAGGGCATTTTCACTGAAATTCAGGAGGACGAGGCTTATTACGTCCTTTACGGTGAACACCTTGCGTGGGGTTATTTCGACCATCCGCCTATGGTGGGGTTGATGACCTTTTTGAGCAGCCTTTTCTTTTCGGGGACTTTGGGCGTGAGGTTTTTCACGATTCTTGCTTCGTGCTTGTCGCTATTTGTGATTTGGAGAATTGCTAATATAGATTGCTTTGAAAAGGGTTTGTTTGAATCCCCCCTGCCCCCCTTAAAAGGGGGAAACGCAAAGCGACAACTAAACAACTCTCAACTCCCAAATCCAAACTCTAAACTCTCAACCCTAAACTCTACACTCCTCTTTTTCACAATCGCCTTCTCCGTCGTAATGTTCAACATCTACGGCTTCGTCACTACGCCCGATGTGGGGTTGATTCTGTTTTCGGCCTTGTTTCTGCTTGTGTATCAGCGTTATTTGGCTGAAAACACTTGGCCTCGCGCTTTGCTGATGGGCGTTTTGATGGCCTGTATGATTTACAGCAAGTATCATGCTTTCTTGTTATTGGGGCTGATTGTGTTGTCGAATCTCAAACTGTTGAAAGACGGCAAGTTTTATGTGGCTTGCCTTGTGACTTTGACTTTGCTTGTGCCGCATATCCTTTGGCAAATCAACACGGATTTCCCAAGTTTCAAATACCATCTTTCGCAACGCAGCGAACCGTTCCGCTGGAGTTATTTCTTTGAATATCTACCCAATCAGCTGCTGATTTTCAATCCATTGACTTTTGGGGCGGTGGTTTATGTTTTGATGAAGCATAAACCGAAAAATGGATGGATTGCTTCGTCGTGCCTCCTCGCAATGACGCCAAAAGACAGGCTTGATGTCATTGCGAGCAAAGCGAAGCCATCCAAAGAACAAACACCACAAAACGTTTTTGAACGGGGATTAAGGTTTATCCTCATCGGGTTCTTTTTCTTCTTCTGGCTGATGGCCTTCCGTGGACATGTGGAGCCGCATTGGACTATCGTTTGCGTCATCCCAGTGATAGTGTTGGTTTACCGCAAATCCTTGATTGACGATAAGTTAAGAAAATACACCATGCGTCTCATTCTGCCTTCCCTCCTATTGGTTTTGACCTTCAGAATCCTCTTGTTGACGCCTTTGGCTGACCGTTTCGGCTATCACGGCAAGGAAAAATATTACAAGGCCATCGAGCAAGTGGCCGGCGACCGTCCCGTGGTGTTCCGAGGCTCGTTCCAGCCGCCGGCTTTGTATCATTATTTCACAGGCAAGGAAAGCTCGACGCTGCAATGCTATTATGACCGCATGACACAATACGACCTCTGGCAGTTCGACAAGGCCTGGATTGGAAAAGAGGTGTTCATCTGCGGTCCCGTCAATGGGCGCTCGGAATCTTATCAAGTGGGCAACGTGGAAATCGAGGGCTTCCTCAGCGACGACTTTTCCTCAGCCAACCGCTTGGTGACCACCTTCGAAATCACCAACGCAGGCAACGACAAAACACCCGTTTTCCACCACGGCGACACCATTCGCGTCGACTTTTCCATCTACAATCCCAGTGAAGCACCCATTAATTTTCAGCACAAAGACTTCAAAATGGCCATCAAGGCGCAATACCTGCCCGGCGATGCCTTCAGTTTTTGTTTCTACAAAAAAATCATGGAAATCGAGCCTCAAGACACTTATCAAGGGCAACTCTATACTATTGTGAATGAAGAAATTAGCCCAGGTGATTACCACTTCAACCTCGGCATAGGCGACCGAGTTTCGTCTTTCGTCACCGAAGAGAGCGGCGTGACCCTCAAGATTGTGCCCTGAGCGCCGCCTGTTGGGCTTCCAGCTCGCGCATTTTTTCCCTTACAGCATTGATATCGTTCTGCTTTTTCTTCTTGTTGATCATCTGCTGCTCGCAATCGGCGATGGTCTCCAACACCTGACGCAAGACCCTGTCCTTCTCCAACACGAAGGCATGACCGATGCCCTCAATCTCGCGCAAACCGCGCATGATGTTGGTTTGCCGCTCGGCAGAAAGAGTGTTTTGGATGAGGAAAAGATAGTCCAGACGCGGATTGAAAGGATACAACACCTTATCCTTGCTTACGAGCGAAACAAGGTTGTAAACATTATAGTTCTCGCCTGCCGTGTAATAGAAAAAGGAGAACGGGGCACCCTCGAAAATGAGGTCGTCGTACCTGACCAAGTCGAGCAAGAGCTTGTTATTGATGCTCCACGCCAGCTTATAGTCGACCAAAGCCGAATTGATGCCCACAACGGTGGTGTCGTCAAACGACGCTATCTGTATTTTCCTGTTTTTGGGATTCATGCCGCAAAGATACAAAACTCAATCCTCACCCAGCAACATGTTGCAGGTTTTTTCGGCCGCCAATTGCTCGGCGCCACGGATTGAGCGGTCGAAGGCATCGGCATAAGGCTTGCCGTCAATGACAATTTGCACGTGAAACTGCTTCTTGTGTCCCTCGCCAATTTCTTCAAGTTGCTGAAAAACAAGGGTCTTGCGTTTCTTTTGCGACCATTCGAGCAGTTTGCTCTTAAAGTTGACGTCCGTGCTCTGCAGTTGTTCCAAATCCAAATGCACCTTGATGATGCGTTCGATGATGATGCGTTTGGCAAAATCGAAACCACGGTCCAAGTAGATGGCGCCCATCAAGGCTTCAAAGGCGTTGCCACCCATCGAACGGGCATTGTTGCCTACGTCGGGCGTGTGGCGGATGTAGTCGCCGAAACCCAATTTCTCCGACAACTTGTTGAGCGAGACACGGCTGACGATGCGCGACCGCATCTCGGTGAGGAAGCCTTCGGGTTGGGTAGGATAAGTGTGGAAAAGGTAGTCGGCCACAGCGGTGCTCAGCACGGAATCGCCCAAATATTCCATGCGCTCGTTGCTGACATGGTAATGCCCGATCGTTTCCACCGCCATCGACTTATGCGTGAAAGCCACGCGATAGAGCGTGATGTTTTTGGGATAAAAGCCGAAAATGTTGTGGATGTACTCGTAAAGATCCTTGTCGGCCAAGTCTTTAGGGGAAGAAAAAAGGGAGAAGAGTGCCATTTTATCACTCAAACTTTTTGAAAATCAAGCTGGCATTTTGTCCTCCAAAGCCGAACGAGTTGGTCAAACCGTAGTGCACGTCACGCTTTTTGGCCTTATTGAAGGTGAAATCGAGGCGCGGGTCAATCTGCGGGTCATCGTCGAAATGGTTGATGGTAGGCGGTATGATGCCATTCTTGAGGGCGAGGATGGTGGCAATAGCCTCGACTGCACCTGCGCCACCGAGGAGGTGACCCGTCATCGACTTGGTGGAGTTGATGCTGATGTTATAGGCATGATCGCCAAACACCTTTTGAATGGCAAGGGTTTCGGCCAAATCGCCCATCGGCGTCGACGTGCCGTGTGTATTGATGTGGTCGATGGCCTCGGGAGCCAGACCAGCATCGTTGAGGGCGCGTTGCATACTGAGCACGCCGCCTGAGCCTTCAGGATGGGGTGCGGTGATGTGATAGGCATCGGCCGACTCACCACTGCCCACCACTTCGGCATAAATCTTCGCGCCGCGAGCCTTTGCGTGTTCGTATTCCTCAAGGATAAGGCAACCGGCACCTTCGCCCATGACAAAGCCGTCGCGGCTGAGGTCGAAGGGACGTGAAGCCGTCATGGGGTCATCGTTACGGGTGGAGAGGGCTTTCATGGCGTTGAAACCGCCGATGCCCAACTGCCCGATGGCTGCTCCTGCGCCGCCGGTAACAATGACTTTGCTCTTGCCCCAACGGATATAGTCGTAAGCCAAGATGGTAGCATGAGTCGAAGAAGCGCAAGCCGACACGGTGGCGAAGTTGGGTCCACGAAAACCGTAATTGATGGAAATCACGCCCGCCGGCATGTTGACAATCATTTTGGTGATGAGGAAGGGACTGAAACGTGGCACAAGACCAGTTTGGACGTGTTCCTTTATTTCCTCGTACAAGTGATTGACGCCACCAATGCCCGAGGTAATCAACACGCCCACCTCATCATAATTGGTATTTTCGGGGTTGATGCCCGAGTCTGCGATGGCTTCGTTGGCAGCCACGATGTCGAACTGGGCAAACAAGTCGTATTTGCGCGCAGTCTTCTTGTCGAAGAAGTTGTCGGGGTCATAGCCCTTCACCTCACAGGCGAAATGCGTCTTGTATAAAGAAGAATCGAAACGGGTAATTTCACCAGCACCGTTTTTTCCATTCACCAAACCCTCCCAAAAATCCTTGACGGTGTTTCCGATGGGGGTGATGGCGCCTAAGCCCGTAACAACTACTCGTTTCGATTCCATAAAAACTTATTTCTTTAATTGAGTGGAAATCAGTTTTCGGCACGCATCTTTTCGATGAGTTTCACCACGTCGCCCACAGTCTGGATGTTTTCCTGTTGGTCATCCGGGATGGAGAGGTTGAAGTTCTTTTCAAATTCCATCATCAGCTCGACGGTGTCCAATGAATCGGCACCCAGGTCGTTGGTGAAGCTGGCTTCCATAGTGACTTCTGAAGGATCCACGCCAAGTTTTTCAGCGATGATCGGAACGATTTCATTCAAAATTTCTTGCATAGTTCTCTTTTTTTAGTTGATAAATGGGTCGCGCAACCAGAGCTTGTTACTTCTCAAAAAGCAAAAGACTTTATCAATAAATTGACAGTCAATTGTTTAAAAAAGAAGTCAGACTGTCTGGCGACCAATAATTACTCGTTTTCGCGGCAAAGGTACGACTTTTTTTTATAATGGCGTATTTTTTTGGTTTTTCTGCATCTTTATTGGGCAAAAGGCAAACGGATTCTGAGTTCTTCCAAAATGGAAATATTCTGTTATAGTTTAAAGAAAAATACCACCTATGGTATTTCAAAACTTCGTATTTTTACACCATTAAAACGGAACACTATGGAAACCACAGAGAAAAAACTCTTCCTATTGGATGCATACGCACTGATTTACAGGGCTTTCTTTGCCCTAAACAAGAACCCGCGCATCAACTCGAAAGGTGTCAATACCTCGGCGGTGATGGGCTTCCTCAACTCGCTCTACGAAATCCTGAAAAACGAGAAACCTTCTCACATCGGCGTGGCCTTTGATGTGGCTGGCACCGCGCAACGCCAAGAAGAATACAGCGAATACAAAGCCAACCGCGAGAAAATGCCCGACGACCTCCGCGAATCCATACCTTATATAATAAGACTCATCGAAGCCTTCAACATCCCTATTTACGGCGTGGAAGGTTACGAAGCTGACGATGTGATTGGGACGCTGTCGAAAAAGGCTGAAAAAGAAGGCTTTACTACCTATATGATGACCCCAGACAAGGATTTCGGACAACTCGTCACTGACAAGGTTTTACTCTACAAGCCCGCCAAATTCGGCGAACCGGCACAGATTTGGGGACCGAAGGAAGTGTGCGAACGCTATGGCATCAGCGAACCTAAGCAACTCATTGACATTCTGGGACTTTGGGGCGATGCCGCCGACAACATCCCGGGCATTCCGGGCATTGGCGAAAAGACGGCGGCTATCTTGGTCGGGAAATACGGTAGCGTGGAGAACCTCATCGCCCACGCCGACGAGCTCAAAGGCAAACAGAAAGAAAACGTCATCGCATTTGCCGAACAAGGCCTGATGTCGAAGGCTTTAGCTACCATTAATTTGGAGGTGCCCGTCAACTTCGACGAAGACGAGCTGAAAGCCAAGGAACCCGACCTGCTTGCGCTGATGGCCTTGTTTGAGGAACTGGAATTCAAGACCTTCGCCAAACGTTTTTTGGACGATTACAAGAAAACCCACACGGGCGAGGCATCTCTGGATTGCTTCGTTCCTCGCAATGACGGGAAGACATCAGGGAGCCAAGCACCCGATTTGTTCTCCAACGAGACCTCTACTCCATCAGGACAATTCGACTTGTTCAACCAAGACGGCGGCAACGGCCTGTTGGAGTTTTCCGATAAGGACTCCGCCAAAACGGTGCAGCATGTCTACAAACTTGTGGAGACTGATGAAGAAATCAAGGCCTTAGTGGAGCGTTTATCACAACAAACACGGTTCGTCTTCGATACCGAAACCACCAATATTGATGTATATTCCGCTGACTTGGTCGGCCTTTCCTTCGCCATCAAGGCGCACGAAGCTTGGTATCTGTCCATGCCCGCCAACCGCGAGGAATGTCAACGGAAACTGGAGCTACTGCGACCTCTGTTTGAGGACGAAAGCATCATGAAAATTGGCCAAAACCTGAAATTCGACATCTCCATGCTGGCACAATACGGCATCAGCGTGAAGGGCAAGTTGTTTGACACGATGCTGGCGCACTACCTCATTGAGCCGGAGCAACGCCACAACATGGACTACCTCGCCGAGGTCTACCTCAACTACGTCACCATCCCTATCGAGGAGCTGATTGGGAAGGGGCGACAACAGAAAACCATGCGCGAAGTGCCCGTGGAATTGGTGAAGGAATATGCCGCCGAGGATGCCGACATCACCATGCGACTCTATGAAAAACTGTTGCCTTTGCTGAAAGAAAACGGCGTGGAGAAACTGTTCTACGAGATTGAGATGCCACTCGTGCCCGTGCTGAGCCGCATGGAGGCCAACGGCGTGAAGATTGACACGGAAAACCTGAAGCAAATCAGTGATGAGTTTGCCGTCGAGATTCGCAAAATCGAAGAACAGATTTACGAATTGGCTGGAATGCCGTTCAATATCGCCTCGCCGAAGCAATTGGGAGAAATCCTCTTCGAGAAACTGCGCATCGACGAGAAAGCCAAGAAAACCAAGACGGGCCAATACGCCACGGGCGAGGAGGTGCTGCAAAAATTGGCCCACAAGCATCCCATCGTCAACCTGATTTTGGACTACCGCTCACTCACCAAATTGAAGTCTACCTATTTGGATGCCCTGCCGGCTTTGGTCAACCCTAAGGATGGCCTCATCCATACTTCATTCAATCAAGCTGTGACTGCCACGGGACGCTTGAGTTCCAACAATCCCAACTTGCAGAACATCCCTGTGCGCACCGAGAAAGGCCGCGAAATCCGCCGCGCCTTCGTGCCTCGAAGCGAGCAATACACTCTTTTGGCGGCAGACTACAGCCAAATCGAATTGCGCATCATCGCCCATTTGAGCCAAGACCCTGCTATGGTCGCTGATTTCAACCTAGGCCACGACATCCACGCAGCCACGGCTGCCAAGGTGTTCCACGTGCCGATGGAGCAAGTCACCAAGGAGCAGCGCAGTCGAGCCAAAGCGGTCAATTTCGGCATCATCTATGGCATGTCGGCCTTCGGCCTAGCAGAAAGGATGGAGCTTTCGCGCAGCGAGGCAGCCGACATCATCAAGAAATATTTCGAGGAGTACGCAGGCATCAAAGAATACATGAACCGCAGCATCGCTCTCGCCAAGGAGCGCGGCTATGCCGAAACCATCTTAGGGCGTCGCCGCTACCTGCGCGACATTAATGGCGCGAATAGCGTGGTACGCGGTTTCGCCGAGCGTAATGCCATCAACGCACCTATTCAAGGCAGCTCCGCCGACATGATCAAGATTGCCATGATTGGCATCCATCAGGAATTGGAACGGCTGAAGATGCAATCGAAGATGATCTTACAGGTACACGATGAATTGGTGTTCGATGCTCACTTGGATGAACTCGATACTTTGAAATCCATTGTTCAGGACAAGATGGTGCATGCCATGCCCTTGTCGGTGCCAGTAGTGGTCGAAATCAACACGGGCGCAAATTGGTTGGAAGCGCATTAAATCATCCAACACTGCAGCCTGGCGTAACCAAATCGCTTGGGGTAAGCAGCACGAGGCGACCGTCCTTGTCCTCGGCAGAGAGAATCATGCCCTCACTGACTACGCCCTTGAGCTTGCGTGGCTCGAAGTTGGCGATGAAGCACACCTGCTTGCCCACCAGTTTCTCAGGTTCAGTGTAATACTTGGCGATGCCGCTCACGATGGTACGTTTGTTCATACCGTCGTCAATAAGGAATTGGAGCAGTTTATCGGCCTTCGGCACTTTCTGACATTCGAGGATGGTGCCCACGCGGATGTCGACCTTCATGAAGTCGTCGAAGCTGACGGCAGGCTTCACGTCACTGGGTTTCCAAGCGTTAAGTTGATTGGCTTTCTTGGTCTCTTCCAACTTCTTCAATTGGGCTTCCACTACGCTGTCCTCGACCTTCTCGAACAGCAGCTCCGGCTGACCGATGACATGACCTTCTGTGAGTAAAACGGTATTTTCGGCATCGTCCCAACCATTGAACTTCAAGCCTATCATCTGCTGCAATTTCTTCGCGCTGAAGGGAAGGAAAGGCTCGCTCAAAATGGCCAAATGCGCCACAATCTGCAACGACACGGCCATCACATCCTTCACGCGCTCGGGGTCGGTCTTGATTTGCTTCCAAGGCTCGTTGTCGGTGAGGTATTTGTTGCCGAGGCGGGCCAAATTCATCAACTCAGACAGAGCCTCGCGGAACTTGTAGTTCTGAATGAGTGCACCAATCTTGTCGGGATAGCCATTCATTTCGGCAATGGTGGACAAATCGATATCGTTGAGGTTGTCCATGGCGGGCACCACACCTTCATAATATTTATGCGTCAAAACCAAGGTACGGTTCACGAAGTTGCCGAAAATAGCTAATAGTTCGTTGTTGTTGCGGTCTTGATAGTCCTTCCAAGTGAAGTTGTTATCCTTGGTCTCGGGCGCATTTGCAGTCAACACGTAACGCAGCACATCCTGCTTGCCTGGGAACTCTACAAGGTATTCGTGCAGCCATACGGCCCAATTGCGCGAGGTTGAAATCTTGTCGTTCTCAAGGTTGAGGAACTCGTTGGCAGGCACGTTGTCGGGCATGATATAATCGCCGTAAGCCTTCATCATGCAGGGGAAGATGATGCAGTGGAACACGATGTTGTCCTTGCCGATGAAGTGCACCAGCTTGGTCTCGGGATCTTTCCACCACTTTTCCCAGTTATCGCCCCGTTGTTCGCAGATCTCCTTGGTGTTGGAGATGTAGCCGATGGGGGCATCGAACCACACATACAGCACCTTGCCGTCGGCATTCTCCAACGGGACGGGGACGCCCCAGTCGAGGTCGCGGGTGACAGCACGGGGTTGCAAGCCGCCGTCGAGCCAGCTCTTCACCTGGCCATAGACGTTGGATTTCCATTCCTTATGGCCTTCGAGGATCCACTCGCGGAGCCAAGGC
>JAEEGJ010022718.1_pt1 | contig 13278 bp, 10 predicted proteins | sample 8958761 | NCBI WGS metagenome assembly JAEEGJ01 (sample SAMN16246546, study PRJNA631951) | gut metagenome | biome: gut microbiome; feature: rumen; material: RS-attached | host: Bos | place: Iran: Karaj | collected 2018-10
CGTGCAGTTGAGTGCCCGCACCCCAACGGATACATTGGTACGAGTAGCACGACATTCGAGACCGTTACCCTTGAGAGAATACTCGAAGGGGGCAACATGAAGCGAGCGCTCAGAAGCGTATGCGCCAACAAAGGCAGTGCCGGAGTTGACGGCATGAAGACAACTGACCTGCTCCCCTTCATCATGTCGCACCCTCATCTAATCTCAGAGTCGGTCCGAACAGGCAAATACAGACCAAGTCCAATCAGACGCGTCTATATTCCCAAAGACAACGGCGAACAGCGGCCGCTGGGGATTCCAACCGTAATCGACAGACTGATACAGCAGGCAACTGCTCAGGTCCTGTCTGCCGCCTACGAAAGTGTGTTCTCAGACAACAGTTTTGGGTTCAGGCCTAAAAGGAGCTGCAAGGACGCAATAAGCCGCGCCCTTGAATATGTCAATGACGGGTACGACTGGGTTATAGATTTGGATTTATCCAAGTTCTTCGACACAGTAAACCACAGCAAGCTGCTCCAGCTTCTGTCGGACAGGATAAAGGACGGGCGGGTAATATCGCTCATTCATAAGTTCCTGCGCGCTCCAATCTGCGAGAACGGTGTTGTCGGCAAAAAGACAACAATCGGCACTCCGCAGGGCGGGTGCATCAGTCCGGTTCTTGCCAACATTCTGCTCAATGAGCTTGACACCCTGCTTGACAGCAGGGGTATCAGGTTCGTGAGGTACGCCGATGACATGGTCATCATGTGCCACAGCAAAAAGGCGGCAGAGCGCATACTGAGCCACGTAAAGAAGTACGTTGAGGAGAAGCTGTTCCTGAAGGTTAACGAGACCAAGACCAAAATAGTAAGAGCCGGAAATGACACCCAGTTCCTGGGCTTTGCGTTCACGCGAAGCGTGGCCGCACGGCGCAGGAAGGAGTACCCCTTGCGAACTCTCTTCACAACGGTACACCGAAAGAAACGGGACAAGCTCATTAAAGTTCTGAAAGAGCTGCTGGACAGACGTGCCAAGGGAGGCATAGAGCGTGTTAAGAAAGCGCTCGAACTGAAACTCAGTGGCTGGTGCAACTACTTTGGAGAGGCTATCCCCGTCTCATGGCGCAGAGATGTTGACCAATGGATTAGGCGGAGAATACGGCAGCTCCTGTGGAAGCAGTGGAAGAAACCTGAGAATCGCAGGCGCGAGTTCTGCAGAAGGCTGAGGAAGGCTCCCCCTGACGGGGCTGTTGCTTTCAGCTCCAACAGGTACTGGCGCATGTCTAAGAACAGGTACATCAATATGGCACTGAGCAATGAGCAGCTTGAGCGCGAGGGCTGGAGCTGGCTGAGCCTGTATTCATAGTCATAGGCCAATCCACAGGTGGGATTAGCCTATTCAAGCTGGAAACGCCGTATGCGGATCCGCACGTACGGTGTTGTGAGAGGTGTGATGCTAAAACATCCGCCTACTCGATTTCAGAGAGCCGGCCCGGGCTATTTCCTGACGACCTTGGGCTGCGAGCTGATGAGGTCGGAGAACTCCTCGACGCTGAGCGTTACCGCATCCTTGTCCGGGGTGGGGAAAATGCAGATCTCGACTCCGCTTCCGGTGAGCTTCTCCTGCCAGACCTCAAGCCACTTCGCGACCGAAATCTCAAACGGGACATAGCCCTCGACCGGCGCCTTCTCGGCATAGCGCTCGGCAAATGCCGGGTTGCTCCATACCGGGATGGCCTCGGGATCGCTCTCTCCGCCGAGGAAGAGAAGGCTGGTGCCGTCAGAGGACTTCAGCGTCCAGAACTGCAGCTCCTCGATAACCATCTTGTGAAAATAGTCGTACCGCGCGTCAGCGTCGGCATAGAAGTACTTCTTGATTTCCGATTCCTTGAGTTTCTGGGGCATATGCTTGCATCCTTTTCATTCGCAGCGGTGAGTTCCGCAGCTTGATTTTCTCTTGTATCTGTGAGCTATGATACATTTTTTACAGGGACTCTTCACGGGTCCGCTGAGATCAGCCTGCCTTGAGAACGTCCCTTAGGTACTTTGCCGTATATGATTTCTCACATTGCGCGACATCCTCAGGCACGCCCTCTGTAACAATCGTTCCGCCTCGCTCGCCGCCCTCGGGGCCCAGATCGACTATCCAGTCAGCAGTCTTGATGACATCGAGGTTGTGCTCGATGACGATCACAGTGTTGCCGGCGTCGCGGAGCCTCATGAGGACGCTGAGGAGCAGCCTGATGTCCTCAAAGTGGAGTCCTGTGGTCGGCTCATCGAGTATGTAGAGCGTCCTTCCGGTGCTGGCCCTTGAGAGCTCGGTCGCGAGCTTGATGCGCTGCGCCTCGCCTCCTGAGAAGGTGGTGGCTGACTGCCCGAGCTCGACATATGACATGCCGACGTCGCAGAGCGTCTGCAGCTTCTTTTTGAGCCCCGGGACCGCAGAGAAGAACTCCAGCGCCTCCTCCACGGTCATGTGGAGGACCTCGCTGATGTTCTTCCCCTTGTACTTAATCTCGAGAGTCTCACGGTTGTAGCGCTGCCCATGGCAGATCTCGCAGGGAACGTAGACGTCAGGCAGGAAGTTCATCTCGACCTTTATAACGCCGTCGCCCTGGCAGGCCTCGCAGCGTCCTCCCTTGACGTTGAAGGAGAACCTCCCAGGACCGTAGCCCCTGGCCCTCGACTCCGGGACGCTCGCGAAGAGCTCCCTGACCTCAGTAAAGAGCCCGGTGTAGGTTGCGGGGTTTGATCTCGGCGTGCGTCCTATTGGGTTCTGGTTGATGTCGATGACCTTGTCGAAGAGCTCAAGCCCCTCAATCCTCTCATAGGGAAGCGGCATCTCGTTTATGGCGCCGTTGAGCTTCTCCGAGGCGATTTTGTAGAGCGTCTCGTTGATAAGGGTGGACTTCCCTGAGCCGGAGACTCCGGTTACGCAGGTGAAGAGCCCCTCCGGAATAGCGAGATCAACCGACTTGAGGTTGTTGCCGGACGCGCCGTAGAGCCTCAGCCAGCCTTTCTCAGGGCGGTGCCTCACGGGGATCTCGATTTTTCTCCTTCCTGCGAGGTAGTCACCAGTAATGGAGCCGGGGGTCCTCATGATCTCCTCAGGAGTGCCTGACGCGACAACCTTCCCGCCGTGGATGCCGGGCCCCGGTCCGATGTCGACCAGCATGTCAGCCTCACGCATCATCTCCTCGTCATGCTCGACAACTATTACGCTGTTGCCGAGGTCGCGGAGATCCTTGAGTGCCCTGATGAGCTTGTCGTTGTCCCTCTGGTGGAGGCCGATGGAGGGCTCGTCCAGGACGTACATGACGCCGACCAGGCCCGCGCCGATCTGGCTCGCGAGCCTTATTCTCTGCGACTCTCCTCCGGAGAGCGTCTCGGCGGAGCGCGAGAGCGTGAGGTAGTCGAGGCCCACGTTCACGAGGAAGCCGAGGCGCTTCCTGATCTCCTGCAGGATGCGGGCCGCGATTATCCCTCTCTGACCGGGAAGGTTCAGGTGGCTGAAGAACTCGTATGACTTCCTGATCGACATATTGGAGACGTCAGGCAGGTTCTTTCCGTCGATGAAGATGTTCCTCGCCTCCTCCCGGAGCCTCGTGCCGTGGCAGCTGCCGCAGGCGGTTGAGCTCAGGTAGCGCATCAGCTCCTGGCGGACAAAGCTTGACGTTGTCTCGCGCAGGCGCCTTTCCATATTGGGGATGATGCCCTCAAAGGGACGGTGGACGTCGCGGGAGCTGCCGTTCTCGCTCTCGTAATGGATGTCGATGACATCAGTGCCGGTGCCGTACCAGAGCCTCTGCCGGTTTTCCTCGCTGAGCGAAGAGTAGGGAACCTCAAGGCTGAAGCCGTAGAACTTCGCGACGCCCTCAAGCATCTGGTAGGCGAAGGCGCTCCGGTGATCCCAGCCGCGGATCGCGCCGTCATGGACTGAAAGGGAGGTGTCACGGAGGACCTTCTTCGGGTCAATGAACTCCTTCTGCCCGAGGCCGCCGCACTCCGGGCAGGCGCCTGAAGGGTTGTTGAAGGAGAAGAGCCGCGGCTCTATCTCGCTTATCGAGTAGCCGCACTCCGGGCAGGAGAACTTCTCGGAGAAGACATCGCGCTTTTCCGGATTGTCCATCTCGGCTGCGTAGGCAATGCCGTCAGCGAGCTTCAGCGCAGTCTCGAATGACTCTGCGATTCTCTGCCTGGCGTCGGGCCTCACTCTGAGCCGGTCGACCACCACCTCAATGGTGTGCTTCACCCTGAGCTTCAGCTCAGGGGGATCTGAGAGGTCGCAGAGCTCTCCGTCGATCATGGCGCGGATATATCCCTGGCGCGAGAGCTCGGAGAGGAGCTCTTTGTACTCTCCCTTCCTGTTCCTGACAACCGGGGCCAGGATCATGATTTTTGTGCCCTCGGGCTTTTTAAGTACCGCATCGGTCATCTCGGTTACGGTCTGGGCCCTGAGGACAATATGGTGGGTGGGGCAGACAGGCTCTCCCGCTCTTGCGAAGAGGAGCCTCAGGTAGTCATGGATTTCGGTGATGGTGCCGACTGTCGAGCGAGGGTTGTGCGAGGTTGACTTCTGCTCTATCGAGATGGCCGGTGAAAGGCCGGTGATGCTGTCGACATCAGGCTTGTCCATCAGGTCAAGAAACTGCCTCGCGTAGGAGGAGAGCGACTCAACGTAGCGCCGCTGTCCCTCCGCGTAGAGCGTGTCGAATGCGAGCGATGACTTGCCGGAGCCGGAGAGCCCCGTTATGACTGTGAGCCTGTCGCGCGGAATGCTGAGGCTGATGTTCTTTAGGTTGTGGGTGCGTGCTCCGGTGATGTCTATGGTGTTCATTGGCTGCTTCATTCGTTTTCGTTTCCTCTGATTTTAATACAGAACGATGGTGCCGTCTGCCGCACCGGAGGGCTGGTGTGGCATGGCCAGGGCTTTCAGGGAAGAGGGGAAAATCGGGTGGTTAAAAATAAAACACATATCAGATCACATTTTCGACAGCTCTGATTTGATTTGTCTCATTCTATCTGATATTAAGAGTAATGGGAATAATCTAAAATCAGGGAGTGTCTATGTCAGTATCTTCGATTGGCAGCGGTTTTGCCAGCGGTGTCTACGGATGGCGCAATTCCTTTGCCCATGCCGGCAGGGCCGCAGCGGATATTGCCGGCGCAACCGTTTCTGAGCGTCCCGCAGGACCCAGCGGAAAGGAAGGCGATCTTGTCTCAGGAGTAACCGGGCTTTCCATGGCCGAGATCGAGGCAAAGGCCTCGGCCAAGGTTCTTCAGGCGGACAGCGACATGATTGGAACGCTGGTTGACATTACGGTCTGAGGTCAGAAATGATTGATGTAGGTTCAGCAGGCTTTCAGAATTTCTCGCCGCTGTATTTCCACGCGGCGGCCGAGCAGGCCGCCCGTGAGACAGGGGCAAGGGAGCCTGTTGTACCTCCCGCAGAGAGCTCGTCATCAAACAATACCGGAGCGTCCGGATCCGAGCGCGAGCGCGCGAGGGGAGACTCCTCCTCTCAGGTCCAGGGAAGCTGGTACACGCCGCCGGACGCGGAGGGCGGTGAGTCCTCCTATGCGGTGAATGAGCGTGGCTCAGATGACTCGCGCCGCGGCTCCGATGGCAGAGAGAGCGGCTCGGGAGCAGGATCTGACTCCGGCTCTGGCTCGGAGAAGCGCGGCGGCTCAGGCAGCACTGAGCGCGCGCTGAACGGCAAGGAGCTCACCGAGCAGGAGATCAGGCAGGTCGACAAGCTCAAGAGCCGTGAGAAGGAAGTCATCACCCACGAGCTCCGCCATCAGTCAGTCGGCGGCCAGTACGCCTCGGCTCCCTCCTACGGAAAGGAAAAGGGGCCTGACGGCAGATCCTATATAACTGACGGCTCCGTTCAGATCTCGGTCTCCGAGGAGTCGACGCCAGAGAAGACAATCAGCAAGATGCAGCAGGTCTATGCTGCCGCACTGGCTCCTGCCGAGCCTTCCTCCGCTGACCGTTCTGTTGCCGCCAAGGCCAAGAGCATCGAGGCGTCCGCCAGGGCCGAGCTCGCCGAGCAGAAGGCTGAGGAGGCGTCAGGCCCGAAGTCAGCTGACAAAGCCGATAAGTCTGATAAAGCTGATAAGGCTGAAAAATCCGGTAAATCAGGTGAGAGCGGGACTGTTTCCAGATCTGATGCCGCCGGAGCTGAAGGAGTTTCCGCATCGCGCCTTTCGGATATCGACAGCAGGTCTGGAATCCCAGCAGGAAACAGCCAGAACAAGAATGAGAGTGACAGCGAGTCTCGCACGCAGGGCGGCTTCTCGAAGCTCGACATCTCTCCTGAGATGCAGCACAGGCGCTCAGTAATAAGCGGCCGCTACATGGGCTCATCGGTAATGAGCGGAGCAAGCCGCTCGGTCAGCATCTATCTCTAGCTTACCCTGCTGGTCGGAAGATACTCGCTCTTGTCGGGCTCCGGCGTCTTTCCTATTCTCTCTATCCACCAGGGCTCTTCCTTAAGGCCGTCCTTCATGGTGAAGAGCGTCCTCTCCTCCTTTCCAAGTATTGCGCGCGCAAGCTCAGAGTCAGGGGCAATGGCATTCTCGAATTCTGAGTCAGCTGGTGTTTCAGTGATAAGGACGGTTTTGTTCCTGGTCTCGTCACGGCACTCAAGATCAACATAGTCCCCGACAGCCACGCGGCGCTTCACGCGCGGGCGGTAGCTGATGGAGCTCACGTACCAGTACCTTGTTCCGCCCGGCGTCTCGACAGCGGCCTCGTCATCGACCTTTTTCCCGAGAAGCGCCTTCCCCATCGGCGAGTCGACCGTGATGACGTCGGAGCGCCCGAAGAGCTCGTCCTCGCCCACAATCCTGAAGCTGAGCTTTTTGGTCTCGTCGTCATTCTCGATCTCGACGTAGGCGCCGATATAGACCGTGCCTTCCTGCTCTGGGCGGTAGTCTGCCACCTTGATGTTGCTCATGGTGACCTTGAGGTAGCGCACGCGGCTGTCTATATGCCGGAGAAGCCTCTTGTTGTACTGGTAGTCGGCATTCTCGCTGCGGTCTCCGAGGCTTGCCGCCCAGGCGACCTTCTCAGTGATGAGGGGGCGCTTGATGAGCCAGAGATAGTCAAGCTCTTCCTTCAGCATGTTGTAGCCGTCCCTGGTGATAATCATGGTGTGGTACATCGGGTTTTACCTTTTCCGTGAATGAAAAAGGCAGATCATTTAGATCTGCCTTATGAATCTCATCTGCGGGCTGTGCCGCTCAGAGCCGGATTAGAGCTGAGGACCAGCCTTTACAAGAGACTTGCCCTTCTCGTTGTTCTCGTACTTGACGAAGTTCTTGATGAACCTGCCAGCGAGATCCTTAGCCTTGGTCTCCCACTCGGAAGCATCCTTGTAGGTGTCGCGGGGATCGAGGATGTTGGTGTCAACGCCAGGAAGAGCGGTAGGGATGCTGAGGTTGAAGATAGGAAGCTTCTTGGTCTCAGCCTTGTCGATGGAGCCGTCGAGGATCGCATCGATGATGCCGCGGGTATCCTTGATGGAGATACGCTTGCCGGTTCCGTTCCAGCCGGTGTTTACGAGGTAAGCCTTGGCGCCGGACTTCTGCATCTTCTTGACGAGCTCCTCGCCGTACTTGGTCGGATGGAGGGAAAGGAATGCCTGTCCGAAGCAAGCGGAGAAGGTCGGGGTAGGCTCAGTGATTCCGCGCTCGGTTCCTGCAAGCTTTGCAGTGAAGCCGGAGAGGAAGTAGTACTGGGTCTGCTCAGGATCAAGAACTGATACAGGAGGCAGAACTCCGAATGCATCTGCGGAGAGGAAGATTACCTTGGTGGCAGGAGCAGCGTGAGAAACAGGCTTTACGATGTTCTTGATGTGGTAGATAGGATAAGAAACACGGGTGTTCTCAGTTACGGACTTGTCAGCGAAGTCAATCTTGCCGTTAGCGTCAACAGTTACGTTCTCGAGGAGGGCGTTGTGTCTGATGGCATTGTAAATATCAGGCTCGCTCTCCTTGGAAAGGTTGATAACCTTAGCGTAGCAGCCGCCTTCGAAGTTGAATACGCCGTCATCATCCCAGCCGTGCTCATCATCGCCGATAAGCTTGCGCTTCGGGTCGGTGGAGAGGGTGGTCTTGCCGGTTCCGGACAGACCGAAGAAGATTGCGGTCTCCTTCTCGTCCATGCTGGTGTTTGCGGAGCAGTGCATGGAAGCCATGCCCATGAGAGGCAGACGGTAGTTCATGTAGGAGAACATGCCCTTCTTCATCTCGCCGCCGTACCAGGTGTTGATGATGACCTGCATCTTCTCGGTAAGGTTGAAGACAACAGCGGTCTCAGAGTTGAGTCCGAGCTCCTTGAAGTTCTTTACCTTTGCCTTGGAGGCGTTGAGGATGACGAAGTCAGGCTCACCGAAGTTCTCGAGCTCTTCCTCGGTAGGACGGATGAACATGTTCTTGACGAAATGAGCCTGCCATGCAACTTCCATTACGAAACGGATCTTGATGCGGGTGTTCTCGTTGGCGCCGCAGAAAGCATCCATAACATAGAGCTTATCCTTGTTGGAGAGCTCCTCGGCAGCGATCTTCTTGACTTCCTTCCAGCTGTCCTGAGAAAGAGGCTTGTTGTCGTTCTTGTACTCAGGGGTGGTCCACCATACGGTGTCCTTGCTGGTGTCGTCGAGAACGAAGAACTTGTCCTTGGGTGAGCGTCCGGTGTAAACGCCGGTCATTACGTTGACGGCACCGAGCTCGGTAACCTGGCCCTTGTCGTAGCCGGTCAGAGAAGGATCAGTCTCTTCCATGAACAGCTGATCATAAGAAGGGTTGTAAACAACTTCCTTAACGCCGGTAATACCGTACTTTTTCAGATCATCCTTAAAAAATGACATCTAAAATCTCCAATAGAAGAACAACTCGAACACCCGGATTATATGAAATTTTCCGGGTCAAGTCTATTGATCAAAGTGTAATGATTTCATGCGAAAAACGGCCTGCGGATCCGGATCGGAGCAGGATTTCCCTCCTGAGGTTGACAGGAGCGGCCCCATAGAGTAGAAATGTGCAGTTGAGGAGGAACACCCATGTTAACAGTCAGCGAAGCAGCAGTAAAATATCTCTCAGGAATAGTCTCGTCCCAGATCAAGGGAACGAAAATCAGGGTCTTTGTCGAGCATCCGGGAACGGAGGATGCTGACTGCGGAGTTGCCCTCTGTCCGCCCAACCTTTATGACGCTGCGGATATCAATGTGTCTCTCCCCGGGCTCGACATCGTGGTCGATCCGGTCTCGGCCCCGTATCTTGAGCATGCCGTCATTGGCTACAAGAACGAGACCCTGACGCTTAAGGCCCCTGAGATCAAGCTTGACATGCTGGCGAAGGACCGCCCGATCGCGGACAGGGTAAAGTTCGTCATCATGACCAAGATTAACCCCTCGCTTGCGCTCCACGGCGGGTCGGTCGAGCTGGTTGATGTGAGCGATGGTGAAGTGTCAGTCAGGTTCCATGGCGGCTGCGTCGGCTGCGCCTCGGTGAACATAACTCTCTCAGAGTCGCTGCAGCGCCAGATGAACCTCTACTTCCCCGAGGAGAAGCTGAAGGTCGTCGATGTAACCGAGCATGTGGAGACTGAGTCGTCATACCACGGACCTGAGCTCGGCGCTGACTGAGCACGGCGTCAGGTGCCTCTCAGGCTACGAGCCGAAGGAGAGGCACTCCGTGACAGCGCCGCTTGACCTGAAGCTCTCCCAGGCGCTGTCATGTGCGAGCCCCGCAGGAGTCTCATCCTGAATTTCAGTGCCGCACTTTTTCCTGACAAACTTTACTGTCTCCGCATAAAGATATGCGCCGACGCCGCGCCTTCTCGTGATGTCTAGAACCTTGATGAATAGCAGCCTGTTCCCGTCCGTTACGGAAAGCCCGAGAACTCCGCCGTTATAGATGGCGTAGTGCAGGTCAAGGCCTTCCTTCTGAGGGAGGTTCTCACCTTCTGTCAGCCGGGCAAGCGATTTCCGGTATCTCTCTTCGATTGTTATGTTGTGAAAGACTGTCAGCCTCATTATCTTCTCCTCAGGTATTCAGCAGGGCTTACTGACTCTCCGTCCTTCCGGAGCTCAAAGTACAGGCCCTGGCTGCTGCCGGTGTATCCTATGAGCTCCCCCTGCTCCACATGATCTCCCTGCTTCTTGAGGGAGTTGAGATTGTTGCAGTAGATTGAGATGAATCCGCCGCCATGCTCCACGATAATCACGGTCCCGAGACGCTTCATCGAGGTTACCATGACGACTGTTCCGCTGCCGGCGGCCTTCACGAGATTGTTGCCGGTGCTGAAAAGGAGCCCTTTCCACCTTACCTGTCCGCTCCTGATGCTGCCGAACTTGTTGAGCACCTGTCCGGTTGACGGCCAGGAGAGGGAGTGCCGCCTGATCTCCCGGGCCTTTTCAGCCGCGGCCTGCTCAGCCTCCTTCCTCTGCTGCTCAGCGGCTAGGCGTTCTGCCTTCTCCTGCTCCTCTCTCTTCTTCCTTCCGGCCTCCTCGGCCTTTCTCTTCCGCTCCTCTTCTGCCTTCAGCCTTGCGGTCCTTTCCTGCTCGGCCTTCAGCTTCTCGAGTCTTTCCTTCTCGGCCTTTTCCTTTGCTTTCCGCTCTTCCTCGAGCTTTACCAGGTATCCCTGGATCTGACGCTCGTCCTCCTCAAGACGGGCAATCTCGCTGCGCTCTTCCTTGAGGGACTCGCTGAGTGACTTCTCAGCTGCCTTTTTCCTTTCCTTGATCTCGCTGAGCTTTTTGATGTCGGAGCGGCGCCTGTCCTGCAGCTTCTGCAGCTCCCTGCTCTCGTCGGATCTCTTTTTGAGGGCCTCGCGTAGCTCGGCCTCGGTCTTCTCAATGTCCCTGACGGCCTGTACCCTCGCCTCATTGATGTAGCGGTAGTACTCAAGGGCGCGGTCGGTGGCGGCAGGATCCTTCTGGCTGAGGACAAGCTTGAGGTAATCGTTTTTGCCGATCTTGTATGCCTCAACAAGCTGCCTCGCGATCATGTCCTTCTGCCTTTCCTTCTGCTCCTCGAGGCTCCTTATCTTCTCATTGATCTGGGAAAGGCTTTCTGAGATGGAGTCGATGCGCTTCTGATCTGAGCTCAGCTGCCTCGTGATGCGCTCTGACTCCTTTCTGTTTGTCTCAATTTCACTGCGGACCGAGTTGAGATCCCTCTCGTTGCTCTCGGCCCGTGTTCTGTGCTCGCCGATTTCCCTGCGGACATCGTCGAGGCTGCTTCCGGTGACGTCTGAGGCGCCGGAGGCTGAATCGGATATGAAAATACCGCAGGCAGCAATCAGGGCGGCCAAACATCCGGCTGCTTTGTTGTGCCTGCGGTTTCTCATCACTTGGACTTCTTAATCCTTCTGATTTTTACTCAAGGGTAATAAGAGGCCTGCCGGTCATTTCCTTGGGGATTTCCATTCCGGTAAGGGAAAGCATGGTAGGGGCAAGATCGGAGAGCCTGCCGCCTTCGAGCGCCTTTGCCTTCCTGCCGAAGTAGATCAGGGGAACAGGAAGGTTGGTGTGCGCGGTGTAGGGCTGTCCGGTGGTCTTGTCCTTCATGCGCTCGCAGTTGCCGTGATCCGCGGTGATCAGGCACTCTCCGCCAACCTTCTTCAGGGAGGCGATTACCTTGCCGATGGAGTCATCAACAGCCTCGCAGGCCTTTACGGCAGCCTCGAAGACGCCGGTATGGCCGACCATGTCTCCGTTAGGATAGTTGCAGATGATGTAGTCGTACTTGCCGCTCTCGATGGCAGCGCAGAGCTTCTCGGTCAGCTCCTTGGAGCTCATCTCAGGCTGCAGGTCGTAGGTAGCGACCTTGGGGCTGTTGATAAGGGTGCGGTCCTCGCCGTCGAAGGGCTTCTCCTTTCCGCCGTTGAAGAAGAAGGTTACATGAGCGTACTTCTCGGTCTCGGAGATGCGGAGCTGCTTCTTGCCGTGCTTGGAAACCCACTCGCCGAAGGTGTTGACGAGATCTTCAGGAGGATATGCGCAGGCGGTCTTGATGTCTGCTGCGTACTGGGTCAGCATGACGAAATCAGCGAGCGCGGGAACCTTCTCCCTTGCGAAATTGCTGAAGTCAGGGTTGACGAAGGCGCGGGTAATCTGGCGGGCGCGGTCTGCGCGGAAGTTCATGAAGATTACAGCGTCGCCGTCATTGACGGTGGCAGGAGTTTCGCCGATGACTGATGCCTTGACGAACTCATCGTTCTCTCCGCGGTCATAGGCAGCCTTCAGCGCGTCAGATGCGCTCCGGAATGCAGGGAACTCTGACTTGCCGAGGGTAAGCAGATCATAGGCCTGCTGCACGCGATCCCAGCGGTTGTCTCTGTCCATGGCGAAGTAGCGTCCTACCATGGATGCAATCCTTCCCTTGCCGAGCTCTGCAAAGAGCTTGTCAAAGCGGTCAATGGATGACTGAGCGCTGCGCGGCGCAACATCACGGCCGTCAAGGAAGCCGTGCAGGTAAATCTGCTGGGCGCCCCTCTCGGCTGCGAGCTTAATCATGGCAGCGATATGGTCCTCATGGCTGTGAACTCCGCCCGGGCTCATGAGTCCCATGATGTGCACTGCCTTGCCTGCCTTTACTGCCTTGTCAACAGCGCTGCAGAGAACCTCGTTCTTGAAGAAGTCACCGTCCTTGATGGCCTTGGTGATGCGGGTGAGCTCCTGGTAGACGATGCGGCCTGCGCCGATGTTGGTATGGCCGACCTCGGAATTTCCCATCTGGCCCTCGGGAAGGCCGACATCACTGCCAGAGGCTGCGATGATGGTGTTTGCATAGTTGGCGGTCAGCGCGTCAAGATTGGGGGTTTTTGCGTGTGCTACAGCGTTGAACCAGGGATCCTCATTATGACCCCAGCCGTCCATGATGATGAGACAGAAAGGTTTTACAGCCATTTATAGATGCTCCATATAGGAAAGAAACTCTTAGGCATGAGTTTACCATTTTCACTAAGGAAATGAACTACGAAAAGGATGAATATAAAGGATGAAAAATATACAGGTGGGGATCACTTTACGGAAAATGCTGTTTCAGTGGGGAAAAATGAACGTTTATTGAATTTGAAGAATGGCGTGTGGACGCCATTTCTGAAAAATTTTACGAAAAAGAACAAAAAACTGTTGCGTCTCTCAGAATTCAGCGTATAATGCACGCCTGTTGTCGCTCAGCAAGAGCAACAGGTTCTTTAACAAGTTGGACAGGACAATCTGTGTGGGCACTGTCAGGAAAGAGGAAGATAAGACCTCTGAATGATGTGCTTAACAGTCAATTTAGAC
>JAEEGJ010022721.1_pt1 | contig 13277 bp, 5 predicted proteins | sample 8958761 | NCBI WGS metagenome assembly JAEEGJ01 (sample SAMN16246546, study PRJNA631951) | gut metagenome | biome: gut microbiome; feature: rumen; material: RS-attached | host: Bos | place: Iran: Karaj | collected 2018-10
TGAAAGCTCCTTCTTGGCCTTCTCTGCTGCTTCCTTAAGTCTCTGCATAGCCATCTTGTCGCCTGAAAGGTCAACGCCCTCTTTGTTCTTGAAGTCCTGAACCATCCAGTTGATGATAGCCTGGTCAAAGTCGTCACCACCAAGGTGTGTATCACCGTTTGTAGCAAGAACTTCGATGACACCGTCGCCGATCTCGATGATTGATACATCGAATGTACCACCACCAAGGTCATAAACCATGATCTTCTGCTCTTTCTCGTTATCAAGACCATAAGCCAGAGCTGCTGCTGTAGGCTCGTTGATGATTCTCTTTACTTCAAGTCCTGCAATCTTGCCGGCGTCCTTGGTTGCCTGACGCTGAGCATCGTTGAAGTATGCAGGAACTGTGATAACTGCTTCACTTACTTTTTCGCCGAGATACTGTTCTGCATCAGCCTTCAGCTTCTGAAGGATCATAGCTGAAATCTGCTGAGGAGAATATTTCTTGCCATCAATGGTACGGCCATTGTCTGTACCCATGTCTCTCTTGATTGATGAAATTGTGTTTTCTGCGTTGGTTACAGCCTGACGCTTAGCAGGCTCACCTACGATTCTCTCACCATTCTTGGTGAAAGCTACGATTGAAGGTGTTGTTCTAGCACCCTCTGCGTTAGCTATAACGGTGGGCTTACCACCTTCCATAACTGCTACACAGCTGTTTGTTGTACCAAGATCGATACCTATAATCTTACTCATTTTGTTTTCCTCCGTTTATCAATATCTTTTGCCTTATTATCTATATGTGCGGTATGGCGACCTATATTTCATCGCCCTTACGGCGTAACACCTACCATGCTGTGTCTGAGCACGGTGTCGTGGAACATATATCCCTTTTGAAGTTCCTGTGCAACTATTCCTGATTCATACTCTTCACTCTCAACCTGCATTACCGCGTTGTGAAGATTAGGATCAAATTCCTTACCCACAGCTTCAATAGGGGTTACTCCAAGATCCTCAAGCTGCTTGACGAGCTGCTTGTAAATCTTGTTCATGCCGTCTGCAAAAGCTCCGTCCTTTTCATCCTCGGGAACTGCCGCAAGACCTCTCGCGAAATTATCTACAACGGGAAGTAACTTCTCAAGTACATTGCTCTGTCCAAGTTCGAACTGCTGAGCCTTTTCCTTGTCTGTTCTCTTCCTGAAGTTCTCAAACTCGGCCATCTGTCTCATGACCTTGTCATTGAGTTCATCAACCTTTTCCTGAAGAGGATTCTTCTTTTCCTTTTTAGAGAAAAGACCTTTCTTCTTGTCCTCGGTTTCAGGGGCACCCTCTGTAGCCTCGCCTTCCGGAGCCTTGTCTGTTCCGGCTTCAGCCTGCGCATCTGCGGCTGCCTCTGCCTCTTTGGCCTCTTCGGTATGTTTATCTTTAGCTTCCTGCTCGAGCTCTTCCATGATCTCCTCGAGAACTTCTTCCTTCTCGTTCACGGGCTTGCTCTTAGCGGATGAAGCTGTCTTCTTTACTTCACTCAATTCAAAAGCCTCCTTAAATTGCTACGCTAATTCTTCTTATATAGATCATCAAGTGCATGTCTCATGTTCTTAAGGGTTGTAATAACCTTGTCATAGTCCATACGCTTGGGTCCGATGATTCCTACGGTACCCTTCATGCCATCTCCGAGCTCGTAGGTGGCTGTAACCACGCTGCAATCCTTCATGGCCTGTACCGGTGTCTCGTTGCCGATGTAAACCTGAATGCCTGTCTCCTGGCTGTCTGAGGAAAGTGTATCCTCGACAATACTGGACAGGTCCTTGGTATCCTCAAAGGTACTGATGAGCTCGCTGGCCTTGGCGGAATCCGTAAGCTCCGGATACTTGAAGATATTCATGGTTCCACTGGTGTAGATCTGAAGGTCCTCATCTGCGGTGATAGACTCTGCTGCCGCATCAATGACGTTGCCTATGATCTCGCTGTGAATGCCCGCTTCCTGCTTGACTGCAGCGATGAGGCCAAGATTGATGTCCTCAACTGACAGCCCGTCCAGCCTGGTGTTCATCAGGATGTTGAGCTTGAGCATCGTGGCGTCGTCCAGAACCTCATCCACGGGGATGATCTTGTTCTTGATAACGTTGCCTTCTATTACTATGGTTGCCAGAAGGTTCTCATCGTCAACCTTGGAGATCTGAACAAATTTCAGCTTGTTCTTCCTGATCTGAGGTGCCGAGATCATGGTGGCGTAGTTGGTATCTATGGCCAGAGTCTTGGCTACCTGCTTGAGGAGGTTCTCAAGTTTCTCCTCCTTGTCCAGGAGCATCTCCTTCATGTTCTCAACTTCCTGTTCCTTGTCCCTGAGCATCTCATCGACATATACTCGATAGCCCTGGTCCGAAGGAATACGACCTGCAGAGGTATGGGGCTGGAGAATAAGACCCATCTCTTCTAAGTCTGCCATCTCGTTTCTGATGGTGGCAGAGCTAAGGTTAAGATCTGTGTACTTGGAAATAGTACGGCTACCAACCGGTTCGCCGGTCTCCAGGTAATTCTTGACTATAGCGTGAAGTATGATCCTCTTTCTCTCATCCAGTTCCAAAACTGCACCTCTCACGTGTCTGCTGGGTTGAAGGTTACTGTAAACCTGTTGCTCTTTGGAGTGTTAGCACTCAACTCATTCGAGTGCTAACATCTTCTCTGTAACATAAAATATCACTCTGCCATCACAATGTCAACCAACCATTTATAAAATAAGTGTGAAAAGAAGCGGAGGGCTCATAACCCTCCGCTTCCTTATTATAGATTTAATTTGTTCATTGATTTAATTAACGTTTGGATGCCGGTACGGTGCCGGCTCCGGGCCACAATACAAGCCATACGCATCACATATCCAGTAAGTTCCGTCACCCATGGGCACTCTGCACCACTGGTGTCCCCACTTGTTCTCATTAACATGTTCGTAGGGAATCCCAAGTATGTTCAGACACAGACCAGTTGCCCTTGTGCATCCTGCGCAGGATCCAACTCCCGTCACAAAATAGCCGTAAGGATCGTTATAATGCGGTGCCGACGTACTGTACGTAACCACGCCCAGGTCAACGCCAAGCCTGATACCTGTCGCCACACCCATAAGCTGTTCCTGCCGGCTCAGTCCCGCCAGAGGCGTTACCATTTGCACGGCCACATCATAGGCCTGCTGAAATTCAGCATCTGTCATTTTCTTTTTAATGCTTTTGTAGTTGGCCAGGTCCTTTAATGCGACAAAAGAGCTGCCTGCTGCCGCCTGAGGAACCACCTGCGCATCCGCAGTTGGCTTGCGTCCTTCAGCCTTTCCATATTGGACATAATGGTTGTATAAAGCTTCCTCGCTTGTTCCCACTGCATTTGCAACATCAGGATACTGGGACGCATAAAACTCCGCATCAAACATAGTACCGTCCGGCATCTTCTTAGGTGCCGCCAAAGCAGTCACGGAACTCGTGGCTAAAGTAATAATGCTTAAGGCTAAAGCTAAAAATCTTTTGACTTTCATGATAGTGTGCCCTCTTAATCCATTGTCTTTGATGCTCTTACTGAAGTGGCCCGAGCAATTCCATTTTTGTTCAAATTCAAATTCCTATGCTTACTCGGGTTGTATCGCTCCACGCTCCGTAAAATTCGTTTCCCACATCGTCCAGCATAACCTTTCTAACCCTTACATAGCACATGCTCTTGTACTTATCTGCAGGATTTTCAACTATCATTCTGAAACTTCCCTCCACGATAGTCTCAACTTCATTGAATTCAACTGTAACAACATCATCAGTAAACTTAGAATTAGTTGAATACTGTGCCAATATACAGCGAACATATTAATTGTATTGTTCCGGAGATCGCATATTCCATATATAAAGCATTAAATATTCATAAAGTTTTTAGTCGAAATACCGTCATCGGCAAATACTTGCTCAGTGTCCCCCAAGCCACAAAAACAGCGGAGAGCTTTCGCCCTCCGCTGCCTCTGTGTGGAGAATGATGTGTGTTATTAGTTTACCACTCTTGTAGCTCTTACTGTGCTACTCCAAGCGCTAACTACTACTCCGTCAGGATTCTCCTCTGACCAGGTTGAATCCTTGGTTGTTCTCTTAACTCTTACGTAGATAGTGTTCTGATTATTTAGATCTTCATCAGTAATCGAGATACTGTTTGCACCAAATCCAATTTCTTTTGACTTAATGCCTGTCTTGAACTTGGAATCTGCTGAGTACTCCACTGTGTAAGCAACATCTGCAGATACTGTATCACTGATTCGTACAGTTAATGTGCTTCCACTCTTTTGGGCCTCAAAACTATCTACCTTTGTTGTAGGTACCTTATCCCAGATTGCGTAAAGGGTTGATGTACCATTATTCTTGTTGGAAAGACCTCTAAGCTGGCGAGAAGCGATATTTCCTTGATCATCATATGTGGCGGTGTTGTAATATCCCAGAGTACCATCCGCCGTGATCACCAGTTTTTTTCCGGCCTTATCCAAAGCAATGCCCTTAAGAACATAGCCCTTCTTTTCCGCAGCAAGGTAACTTGCAAGGTTCACGTCTCCATCTGTAAATACATCTGTAGCAAATCTCACACCTGAGATGTTCGCTGTACCTACATTTCCAAGCTTTCCACCATTAAGGTTAATAACAAGCTTGTACTTATATTCCGTAAAGTGAGCCTGAAGTTTAATGTTGTTAGTATTGGTTGCCTTGATTTCTGTTACGTAATTATTCTTATCAAGAGTAACCGCGTCCATAATAGCTTTATCTCTATCTGCGTCGCCGGTCTTCACAACGGTCCAGCCATCAAAGGTGTATCCTGAAAGCACTGCCTTTACAGGCTTGTATGCCTTACCGAATGTCTGCTGTTCTGTTTTTCCAATAATACTATCCCTGCCGGGAACAGGAACGTTCCTGGTAGCATCTGTCAAATAATTACTATCATAAGTAATAGTGTAATTATTTGGTGTCCAGATAGCGTAAAGCGTAATGGCCTTACCGGTTGTAAGTGCTGCAAGTGAATCTACAGGTTCTGTGCTTCTTGCAGTTTTTGCAAAGCCTGCAAGAGTATATCCTGTTCTTGTCCACTGTGTTGCATTAGGAAGAACTTCTGTTACCTCTTCTGAATTGTTATAAGTATATGCGCCGAGTACTGTTGCTTTATTTGCTAATGTTTTTCCTTCCTCTGCAACATCTTTTGCGTTAGGAGAAAGTGAAACCGTATAGCTGATTGGTGTAAGGATTGGCTTAATTGTAATATCGTCCGCCTTACCCTTCTCAATCTTCTTGCCATCAGATGTCAGAACATTCTCTCCATCTATTACTTCCCAACCACCGAATACGAAACCGGTCTTGGTTACTGTAGGAAGTGTCTGAGTTGCTCTATCATTCTTGCTATATACGTAAAGTTTCTTACTGATCTTAACATCATCCGTAACATCGTATGAAATATGGTATGTCTTGGTTGTTCCCCAAACCGGGTACAGTGTAACCGAAGTCTGATCAGCCTTAAGAATCTTAGATACTGCGTAATCAGAAGTGAGGTTATAAGTCACCTTGTTCTTGATAACATCTTCCTGTGTCAGAGCAAATCCCTTGATGCTGCCCTCATGGCTGTCATCAAGTGCCTCCAGAGCCTTAGCCGCACTTCCGAAACTTACTGTTTTGTCGTATGTAAGGTTATTGTACTCGCGCGGTGATGTGTTAAGTCCATCAAATGCAATGTTATAGGAAGTTTCGTCCCAAATAGCTGTAAGGATGATGTTTCCGTAGTTATCGCCGCCTCCGGCAATAACATAATTTCCATCATTGTCTTTTTCATAGCTTGCAGTTTCTGCACCGTCAGCCACACCTTTCTGTGAAAGCTTCCATCCTGCAAATGTGTAGCCCGCCTTTACAGGTGCATATACAATGGCTGCTCCTGTATCAGGAGTATACTTTGTAACATTGCGCTTGCCGCTTGGAAGCTTGCCGCCGGCAAGATCATAAGTGATCGTATATGAAATCGGTGTCCAGTTAACTTTTACATCAATCTCTTCACCAGGAGTAACTGAGACATTCTTCAGTGTTCCGCTAGCACTATAGCTCTTTCCATCTACAGTGAAGTTCTTGAACTTATAGCCATCTCTTACAAATGAAACATTCTTTAAGCTAAATGGCTGGTCATAATAAACACTAGTGCGAATTCCTTGTGCCTCTACAGGCTGACCATTCCGATCAATAATTGTCATGGATCCACCATTTCCATCTACATAGATGTAATATGAAATGGGCTCCCACATTGCTGTAAGTGTCAGGTTCTCGTAGATATCCCCACCATAGTAAGTATATCCGGTTCCTGCTGCACTCCATCCTCTGAAGATGTAACCGGTTCTTACAACCTTCTGATCAGCAGCTGCTGCAATTACATATGTGTCTTCGCTCTCTGTGGTGTCTTCGCTCTCTGTGGTGTCTTCGCTCTCTGCGTAGTTCAAAAGAGGTGTTGCACTTGAATTATCTTTCTTATTGTATGTTTCTTTAGTCTTAACTGTTCTATCTGTAACCTTACCGCCATTGAGGTTGTAAGTAAGAGTGTAATTAACCGGTGTCCACTCAGTGTTTAATACAATTGCCTCTTCCTTGCCTGTAATGTTCTTAAGAGTTGCGTTTGCTCCATAGCTTACTGTCTTGTTATCAACTGTTCTGAAGAGCTTATTGAGCTTGTAACCGGGCTTTGTAAGGTTAAGCGATCCAACGCTGACTGACTCGTCATAAGCAAACTTATCATTGAAGAGGATAGTTTTCTCGTCATCATCAAGTACTGTTACAGTATAAGTAATAGGTGTCCACTGAGCAGTAAGTGCAAGGTTCTTAAATATGTCTCCGGCGTAGTAAGTATACTCACCGTCAGCTGCCTTCCATCCTGCAAATGTGTATCCATCCCTTGTAACACAAGTAGGAAGATCAGTCTTTGCAGTATCTGCATTATAGGTAGTCTTTGCAGTTGCTTTTGCATCTGTAGTCTTACCACCGTTCAGATTGTAAGTGATTGTGTAGTTAGGCGCCTCCCATACAACTTCTAAATATATGGTTTTAACATCTACGTGCTCTACGCCATTTGAATCAAACCAGGTAGAATCTGTTGTTACCAGATTCTTAATCTTTGCATTTGCTGCATAGGTAACTTTCTTGCCATTAACTGATCCGGTATACCCCTTGATAGTATGTCCTGCCCATGTGATCGGTGCATCGCTAAGGTTGTATTCTTCACCATATTTAAGTGAAATCTCATAACTACCGTGCTGGAGATCTCCGTCCTGTGTAGGAACGAATCCATTACCAGCATCAATACTTACCTTGTACTCAACAGGTTCCCACTGCGCAGTGAGGTTAAGGTTTTCATAAATACCTGTGAAGCTTTCATTCAGGATTCTTCCGTCATCAGTCCTCCAACCGGCAAACCTATAGCCTGTTTTTTCGAGGCTGTACCCGGTAATAATATAGACAGTTTTTGCATCTCTGTTATATGTCTGAGTGTTGCTTCGTGAATAATAAGCCTTTCCGCCATTATAGTTATACTTAATTGTGTACGTATCAGGAGTCCACTGAGGAGTAAGAGTTACTTCATCATCTGCCTTCATGGCAAAGTTTGAAAAGCTTCCGGATGCTTTCAAAACAACCGCATTGCTTCCTCTGTAGTATCTCCAACCGGTAAGAGTATATCCTTCTCTAACGAATTCTCTTCCTGTAAGATTTATTGAATCGTCTTTTTCTAATTCAAAAGTATAATTATCACTATTGGCCAAGTCACTTCCTGTAAGGTCGCCAGTCTCTGCTCCTGCGCCGGGCTCAACCTTAACAGTATAGCTATATTCTGCTTGTGCATCCCACTTACCATAGAGGTCTATACTTTTAAGATTATTATCATCAGCATAGTTTATAAGATCTGAGATTCTCTTGGTACTATCAAAGTCCACATTTCCATTCTCGGTAAGAGACCATCCAAGGAAAAAGCTTGATCTGTCAATAGCCGAGTTGTCGCTGATATCTCCTGCCATAATATCAAGAGATCCGCCAAGGTCACGCACAGTGTATGTCTTTTTAACACTGATATCCCTGGGGGCATTAGTAAGGTGATAAGTAACAGTGTAACTATTCATTGTTCTGGTAGGATATACATCAATGTAATAGCACCCGTCTTCTTTTGAATAAGCATAATTAGGAATGATATACCCATCAGAAGCTGTTCTATATCCCATTTCTATTGCTGTTTGACCGGGAATGATGTTAGTCTGCTTGCCGGCCGCATTTTTATAATACCAGCCGGTCTGAGTATATCCTAAGGGATCCAGTCTGCTTGATCCTAATTCAGGGAATTTGTCGCCACTTTTAAAAGTCTGGCCATCCAGAAGGATACCCTGATTTTTCTCTGCAATTTTTAATGATGTAATTTTGCTCCACTTCAAATAAAGAGTAGGAGTCTGGGTATCATCTTCAAGCGCTGCTTTAAGATCTGCATAAAGCGAATCGTAGAAAAATGAATCTTCGTAATGCGGGCTATAAACTGCATCGTATATTTCGCTATCTACATCAATCTCCCATAAAGGGTTTTCGAAATTCGAATCCAGGTAAATTCCTTCAAATTTATATCCGACATTCGGTGTAATATATTGTCCGTGATCAGCACTGTATTTTGATACAGAAGTAGGCAATAGATAAGCAGTTATCCAATCCCATTCACCATATGTAAATGAGCCCCTATTATTCTTCTGTGTCCGCCTTCCGGAATCATCCATTTCTATCAGATAAAAATTGCCGCCTTCTCCGGGATCAACAACAAACTCCAAGCGCTCACCAGTTTCATGCTCTGTTGGTGCGTTCATAGTTACATTTGCCGGGCTAAAGAGCGCATAGAAATGAAGGCTTACCTCTTCCTCTTCGGGAGTGAAGGTGTAAGTCCAAGTATTCTCAGTTACAACGAAATCTGTGTCAGAGTAATCGGCTGTTGTATACCAACCGGCAAACTCCATGTTTTCAAAAGTTGCTGCAGAAAGAGATATAGTCATCTCCTGACCAACAACGCCCTCGAAAGAAGTCTTATCAGTATCTTCTTCGTTTAACATTCCACCGTTAAGGCTATATTCAACAGTGATCGCAGCCTTAATCTCCTGGCCCTCAACGTTCTCAGGATCCAGGGGATCTGTTGTATTGTCCGTATTCTCGGGAATAACCACATCATCCGAATTTTCCTGCTCCGGATCAGGTGTGTTCTCGGGATCCTCAGGATCGGGTGTATTGTTTGGATTCGGAGTATTATCCGGATTCGGGGTGTTCTCAGGATTTGCAGGCTGTCCATTATCAGGATTGCCATTTTCAGGATCTTCCTGATCATCAAGATCATCAGTCGGTTCAGTTTCATCAAATACCGGTTCATCCGGATTTGCTGCATATGAAGGAACGACCGAAGTCATTGATACTGCTGCAGCCATTGCAAGGCTGAGCAAACGATTTACAAGCTTCTTGTTCATAACACAATCTCCTTAAATATATTCTCATACAAATAATTAGCTATTTTTCCCGAACATGTTCATTATAATTTCACAATTGGTTCATCTTCTATACACAAAACGTAGAAATATCGTTAATTTTGCGCCGTAATTTCAATAATTTAGCCTCCCTCTGAAACAATGTTTTCGCAATGGCCGTCAGCTCTTTTGCCGGGTCCTAAAAAAGAGCATTAAAACAGGCCGGTTCGGATCAATAGTCCAAACCGGCCCGGTATTCTTGATGAATTAAATGTAGTTATCTCACGCTCTTAGCTGAGATTTTAAATGTTACATTCTTGGTTCCGCCATACGCTCCTTTTCCCGAAAGAGTAACTGTGGCAGTTCCAACGCTCTTATTTCCTGTAATAGATACTATCTCGTAGTTCTCTGCGCTGAGAAGTTCAGGATTCTTACCTGTCTTTACATATACTTCAAAATCGTCCTTGGTAAGAACTACAGGATCTCCGTTGTTAACGAAGAGCTTGTTCTTTCCTGCGTCGCTGATCTTTACAGTGTACTTGGAAATGTTGTTTGCTGCGCCAATTACCTTGTAGTATCCAACAAGTGTATCTGCCACGCCTGCAACAGTGTTGGTATAAGGGCTGTTTGCAAAGGATACAGATACAGGAACAGATACTGCAATAATTGTTCCAGGCATTACCTTATCGGTAGCCTTTACTGTATCGCCTGCTGCCCTGGTTGTACCATCTCCCAAAACAGTGTCCACATGGTATGTATAGCTGTAGTCTGTCTTGGCAATTGCATCAAGGTCTTTATTCTTGCCTGTTGTAACTGCCTTGCCATCATCCAAAAGCTTGGGAGCAACCAGGAAGTATCCTGACTTTCCGCTCTGCCTTTCGTTATAGTTAACGTCATTAACTACTACACTGATCTGCTTAACAGATGCAGGGTTGATATTAAACGCGGCATTAAGTCCTGTGCCTGAGTAGTTACCGATTCCCTTGATGACAGCTGTTGGCGCTGACTTGGCAAGCTTAGGATCTGTGAGATCTCCGGTAAATACCTTAGCGTTATTCTTGTAACTTACTGTGTAATCGATGCCTTCCGCCAGAACTGTCTCGCCATACTTAACAGTTACCTTAGGCTTAGCTCCTGACTTAACGTATGTAGGTGTTACATCAACAGATGCTGTAACTCCGATATTGATTGCATGTGCCTTTACTGTGATGGTCTTCTTGATAGTTCCTGTGCAACCATTGGTTCCGGTAAATACCAGGTCAAATTTACCGACTACACCTGTGTTATTCATTGAAACTGTGTAGTCTGTATTCTCTTCAAGTGCAGTATATACGGCATTCTTGCCGCTTCCTGTTACTGTATAAAGAGTTACTCCGTTCCATCCCTCACGAAGGTTCTTGTCGCTTGCGTTAAAGAGATCCTCCAAAGTGATAGCATTTCCGGTGTACTCAACTGTTGTCTTAAGTCCCGCAATCTTAGCTTTGGCGAGGTTGGTTCCCTCAACCGTAAATGAAACTGTCTTCTCACCTGCATACCAGATTGCTGTATCATCCGCTGAAATAACGGCGCTCTTGTCCACACCCTTAACGATGAACTTGTGAGTTCCGGCCCGGGTATAGTCCTCTCCGGAAACCGCCTCTACTGTGTAGTCTGTGCCATAGGCGAGAACTGTCTTTCCGTTCTTAACAACTGCAGAACCGTTAACAAACCAGGTTCTGATTGTATCGATATCAAGGGTTTCATCATAAGGCACCGAGATTGCCTTGCCCTTTTCATTCACAACACTGAGCTTGCTAACCTGAACTGTCTTCTTGGATGTCGCCTTCGCAATTGGAAGAACCGTTACTGTTGCGTCCATGGTTCCTGTAAAGTTAGCTTCCTTAGCTGCAACAACAATCTTATACGACTGTACAGCGGGGCTTACCTTCTCCTTATTGGGAGTTTCAACTAATACGTCGCCCCCTTCTGTAGCCTTGTAGTATGAAAGAGTGTAATCAGTATTTAAAGCAAGCTTCTTACCATTGTATGTAACCACAGGCTTGGTGTTTCCAAGTACAGAGTTCTCTGCTACAGGCACTGCCTTCTCAGATGTGATTACGGCAGAATTGATATCTTCTGCTTCAATGCTAAATGTAAATGCAGTATTGCTATTGTAAGTTCCCTTTCCTTTTATTGTGAAAGTAGGAAGCTTCTTGCTGTTGGCATCTGCTGCCATAGCGTTTACATTGTTAGCGTATGTAATCGTGAAATCTCTGTTCTCAATGAGTCTTCTGGTTCCGTGGAAAACAAATATCTCATCATTGAAGGTAATCTTGTTTCCGTTGTATTTCTTGGTGATGCCGGTTGCTACCGCTGAAGCGGCACCATCCCTGCACTCATATCCGTCGCCGGTCTTGAAGACGTACCATACTTTGTTCTCAATAGCTGAGCTATCTGGGAAGTGTCCTTGAATGAAGGCTTTCAGAGCTTCGTTCTGGTTATCTATATCACCCCAGTCAGCTTTCTCAAGCTTGTATTTAAATGTATAAACTCCGCTTGTAATAAGGCTTCCTTCGTAAGCAATCGCCTTAATCGTTGTTTCTTTTGTCTGTCCTGTTACGGCAAAAGAGCTAACGTATTCCTCAACACCATCGTCAAGGATAACTTCTCCGTCCTTACCAACAGTGATCTTAGGATCAGCGGGTGATGCGCCGTCGACTGCGGTTGTATAGAAAATTCTTGCTCCGTATGTTGCTGATTTAAGCGCAATGGTCTTACCGTTCTTTACTGTAACTGTTGCACCGTCAGCCACAGCTGCACCTGACTCAAGATAAGCCACAGGTGCCTTAACTACCTCGATTGGCCTTACTGTAACTTCACAAGTCTTATAGTAATCTGTTCCATCAATAGTAGCAGTTACTGTAACTACCGTATTCTCGTAGATAGGAGCCGTGGTGATAACGCTAAGTACTGCGGATCTTGTGTCCTCTGAAGTAGAAACAGCAAGAAGCCCAGGGTCAGAGCTGGTCCATTTCAAATCGTTTTCTGCATAGCGATCTGATACAATAGCGCTTAATGTCTTGGTGTTTCCGTCTTTATAGTTCACGCCGATTGTATTCTGGTCAAGAACAAGCGGCTCCTGAACAGTTACGGCAATAACCTGCTTCATGTTGCCAAAAGATACTGTAATGTTGGCAGTACCTTCTATTCCAAGAGATGTGATGGTTGCTGTGTTTTCATTTCCTACAACCTTAGCAACTTTAGCGTTGGAAGTTGTCCACTTGTATGTGCCCTTGAAGCTTGCAGGAACAACCTTGGCAGTTACTGTAGCTGTGTCATTCTTGGGCATGTATACGCTGTTAGTATCAACTGAAAGTGAAGTGTCAGGTGTGATAGTGACAACGCATTCGTCGTAATAAGATGTGCCATCAACAGAGGCTCTTATTGTTACTGTCTCAATGTCATCGATAGGTGTGTCTGTATTTACGATAAGGTCTGCAGACCAGGTGTTTCCTTCCTTAGGTGTTACGGTAAGAACCTCAGGTTTGCTAGATGTCCATGTAGCAGTCTTACCAGAGAGCGAACTGTCGTACATCTGAAGATCAAGGTAGCCTGTGGTCCCCTCTCTTGCAGATAAGTTCATTGTATTTTCAATAAAAGCCGCATTAGCATAAACTGTTACGTTAACATACGCCTTCAGTTTCTTATAAGATGCAACAATTCTTGTTGTACCGGTTTTATTGGCAGTAATGGTTGCTGATGTTCCATTACCTGCAACGTCGGCAATGCTTGGGTTCTCAGAAGTCCATGT
>JAEEGJ010022722.1_pt1 | contig 13276 bp, 8 predicted proteins | sample 8958761 | NCBI WGS metagenome assembly JAEEGJ01 (sample SAMN16246546, study PRJNA631951) | gut metagenome | biome: gut microbiome; feature: rumen; material: RS-attached | host: Bos | place: Iran: Karaj | collected 2018-10
CTGTTACCGATAAGATGGATGCCGACACCGGTTACGCTGTAGTAAAAGCATTGTATGGCAACCTGGACCGTATGAAAGCTGCTCATAACGTATCCAAGAACATCACCAAAGAAACCGGTAAAGATGGCATGTCCATTAAGCTGAATGCCGGCGCGGAAAAATTCTTCAACGAGAAGTAATTTTTGATGGATCACACAAGTACAGACCGGACTCCGGCGTCCACCGGGGCCCGGTCTTTTTTCAAACATCCCGCTTTTGTATTACTGCTGGCGGTTGTGGTGGCGCTGACAGCCTCGTACGGGAACCGGCTGCTGGTGGTGCTGCTGCCTGAAAATAATCTCCCGGTCCGGTATTTTGCCGTGGAAAAAGGCGGGGAATGGAGTTATCATTATAAGCATTCTGTCCAGCAGACTCCTGTGGATGAATATTTCCGGGTAAACGGCGCGGATGATATGACTATGACCCATACGACCTATGAGTCATTAGGGGTTGGACTTCCTTATGATCCTTCGGAAGGAACGTTTACAAGCCTGAAGAAAGATGGCAAGTTCGACCTGGAAATGAATCGGCCTTATAAATCTTTAAAGTTCCGGACTGCCGTACAGGCGATGCCAAAGGTCATCCATAAGGACGTAACTTATGATTTATGTCCGCTGTACGGGCAGGGGACCCTGGTAGAAGTTAAAGTTATGAAACGTTATCAGTATTGGCTGCTGTCTCTGACGAAATAACGTAAAATAAGTAGTGAACTGATTCTGAAGTTCCTTTCGGAAAAGCTGTAAATCCTGTTTTAATTCCCAATAATTTTTAGAGAAGGCGGTGAGGCCTGTGGACGATTTGAAAAAGAAAACAACTGACGCTCCGGCAGAGATGTCTGCCGAAGAGGTGATGCAGAAATTTGATAAAGAGTCGAACAAACGGGAACCGGACGGATTCTGGGGATATGTGATTTCCGCCATCTGCATCCTGTTTGCCTGTTTCCAGCTGTATACCGGTATCTTCGGTGTCCTGGACGCGCATTTGCAGCGTACGATCCACCTGTGCTTCGGTATGGCGCTGATTTACCTTTTGTATCCGGGACGGGCGAGCTGGTCGAGAAAATCTATGCACCCGGTGGATCTGGTATTTGCGTTACTCAGCGTGTTCGCGACGATGTACATTTTCTTCCAATACGATGAGCTGGTGCTCCGTGCCGGCATGAACACCGAAACGGATATCATGGTAGGTATCCTGGGTATCGTGCTGGTATTTGAGGCGGCCCGCCGCACGGTCGGCTGGCCTATGATCACCGTGGCGCTGGTCTTCCTGGCATATGCTTTTGCCGGTCCCTATATGCCCGGCATCATGGCGCACCGCGGTGTAGGTTTTGACGAACTGGTAAGCCATCTGTACTTCACGACGGAAGGTATCTTCGGCGTGCCGATGGGCGTATCGTCTACGTTCATTTATCTGTTCATCCTGTTCGGCGCCTATCTGGAAGCTACCGGCCTTGGCAAGTTCTTCATTGATACGGCTAACGCTCTGGCAGGCTGGGCAGTGGGCGGTCCCGCCAAGGTTGCGGTCCTGTCTTCCGGTCTGATGGGCACGGTATCCGGTTCCTCCGTCGCCAACGTGGCAGGTACCGGTTCTTTTACCATCCCCATGATGAAAAAGTTAGGCTACCGTCCCGCTTTCGCCGGCGCGGTTGAAGCAGCGGCTTCCACCGGCGGTCAGCTGATGCCCCCCGTTATGGGCGCAGCGGCGTTCCTTATGGCGGAATTCGTAGGCGTTCCTTATATCGATGTAGTCAAGGCGGCTGTGATTCCGGCAGTGCTGTATTACACCGGTATCTGGATCGGCGTTCATTTTGAAGCGAAAAAATACGGCTTAAAGGGTACCCCCCGTGAAGAGTTGCCGAAGTTTGGCGAACTGCTGCGGGAAAAAGGTCATCTGGCTATTCCCCTGATCATCATCGTGTACCTGCTGGTAACCGGTTATACTCCCATGCGGGCGGCTCTGTACGCCATCGCGCTGACCATCATCTGCGCCTGCCTGCGTAAGAGCACACGCATTACCCCCACGGATTTTGTCAACGGTCTGATCAACGGTTCCAAAGGCGTGCTGGGCGTACTGATCGCCTGCGCTACCGCTGGCATCATCATCGGCGTCGTAACCAAGACCGGCGTCGGTCTGAAGCTGGCTACCGCGCTGCTGGATCTGGCAGGCGGCCAGTTGCTGCCGGCCATGTTCTTCACCATGATCACGTCCCTGATTCTGGGTATGGGCGTTCCCACCACGGCAAACTACGTAATCACCTCGACCATTGCGGCTCCTGCTCTGGTACAGATGAATGTCCCGGTTCTGGCGGCGCACATGTTCGCGTTCTACTTCGGTATCGTGGCTGACGTTACGCCTCCGGTTGCCCTGGCGGCTTACGCAGGTTCCGGCATCGCCGGCGCCAACCCCATGAAGACCGGCGTCAACGCGGCGAAGCTGGCAATCGCGGCTTTTATCGTGCCGTACATTTTCGTACTGGCGCCTGAGCTGCTGATGATCAACGCAACTGCCTTTACGGTACTGTTGTCCATGGTCACCGCCATACTCGGCATGTGGGGCCTGTCCCTGGCCATGATCGGTTTCTGCCAGCATCCGCTGAACGTGTTGCAGCGTATCGTGTTCTTCCTGGGCGGTCTGTGCCTGATCATCCCGGGAACCATGACCGATATTGCAGGCGTAGCTGTACTGGCGCTTGGCTTCCTGTGGCAGAAACGTAACAAGGGCGGCGCCCTGAAAGCGGGTTCTGATGATTAACAGGCAGAAACCTGTGTAATCATTCTGTATTTGTTTTGACAACTTAATACGTTTTTACTTCGCACCGGCTGTTCTTCCTTTTCCCTCCTTTCCATGATAAGGTTCGCATGAACAAGCCGGTGCGTTTATTTTTTAAGAACCGTTTTCATGAATATAAGGGCTGTTTTTTCATGAAATAATTATAAATATGTAGATTAAAATTGCGGGAATGCAGTTTGCCAACCATTCAAAGTTGGGAGTATTTATATAATTTTTACCTGATTACGACTAAACTTCACATTTTTCTCACATTTAAACGGTGTTAATGAAGCAGAAACGTTGTTTTTCCGTTTTAATTGCAGTATAATATCAACAGAGTTGAAATGAGCGGAAATTTTATATATGGAGGTAAATTTTGGATAAGGTCTCAAATAAACTTAATATCATACCGCTTGGCGGTCTCGGCGAAATCGGGAAGAACATGACGGCGTTCCGTTACGGAAACGATATCATCCTGATTGACGCCGGTTTAATGTTTCCTGAAGACGATATGCTGGGAATCGATCTGGTGATTCCCGATATTACTTATTTAGTTGAAAATCAGGACAAACTGAAAGGCATCTTTCTGACCCACGGTCATGAAGATCATATCGGGGCGCTGCCTTTTATTCTGAAACAGCTGGATGTGCCTGTTTATGGCACTGCTTTAACTCTCGGTATTTTGGAAGGGCGCCTGGAGGAGGCTGGGGTTTCTACCGCCAATTTAAACGTAATAAAGTCCGGCGACCGTGTGCGGGCCGGCGTTTTCAAACTGGAATTTATGCGGGTCAACCATAGTATTCCGGATGCGATTGGCATGGCGATCCACACACCGGTGGGTCTGATTGTCCACACCGGCGACTTTAAGATTGACCAGACACCGGTAGACGGTCAGGTAATGGAACTGAACCGTTTCGCGGAATACGGTGACCGCGGCGTTCTTTTGATGATGGCAGACAGTACGAATGCGGAGCGTCCAGGTTATACCCAGAGCGAAAAGTTTGTGGGTGAAACGTTTGATAACGAATTCCGCCACGCCAAACACCGTATCATTGTTGCCACATTTTCTTCCAATGTGCACCGTATTCAGCAAATCTGTGATACGGCTGTTAAGTTCAGACGCAAGGTTGCGGTTATGGGCCGCAGCATGGTCAATGTCGTCAATATTTCCCTGAAACTGGATTACCTGAAAGTGCCGGAGGGGCTGCTGATCGACATTGACGATATCCGTAACTATTCCAATGACCAGATCGTTGTGATCTGTACAGGCAGCCAGGGTGAGCCTATGTCCGCCCTGACCCGTATGTCCATGGGTGAAAACCGCAAAGTGCAGATCGTTCCCGGCGATACGGTGATTATTTCCGCTGCGCCGATTCCGGGTAACGAGAAGATGGTATCCAACACCATCAACCATTTATATATGCTGGGCGCGGAAGTGGTATATGAAAAGGCGAACGGTGTGCATGTTTCCGGCCATGCCAGCCAGGAAGAACTGAAACTCATGCATCATCTGGTCCGCCCGAAGTTTTTTATGCCCGTCCATGGTGAATACAGGCACCTTGTCAAACATGCCAGACTGGCAGAGAGCCTTGGCATGGATTCGAAAAATATCATTATTGCGCAAAACGGTTCTGTTGTGGAACTTTCCCGGGATAAGATCTGTATAAACGGTAAGGTTATGGCAGGCAAGGTGCTGATTGACGGCTTAGGCGTAGGCGATGTAGGCAACATTGTGCTGCGCGACCGCCGGCAGTTGTCCCAGGACGGCATCATGATTGTTGTGGTTGGCGTGGACAGCGCGACAAACCAGATTGTGTCCGGTCCTGATATTGTGTCCCGCGGTTTTGTGTATGTGCGGGAAGCAGAGGATCTGATGGTCGAAGCAAAGGGAAGGGTCCAGGATGCGCTGGATAAATGTGAGGAAAGGAATCATACGGAATGGTCAACCCTTAAAGTTGCAATCCGTGATTCCCTGGGACGGTTTTTATTTGAAAAGACAAGAAGGCGTCCGATGATCATTCCGATTATTATGGAAGTATAAGCTAAACATATTTATAGTACAAACCTGTTTAACCTATTTAATTAAGAGGGATTTTTGAACCCCGTCTTTCCTTACGCTTTGCGAGTGAGGTAACAAAGTGAAAAAACAACCAGCAGTACAGAATGAAAAAGAAATACAGAAAAGCCAGAAGAATATCGAACTGAAAGGTCTCCTGTTTATTGCAGCGGGGCTGTTTCTGCTGGCTTCTTATGCGGGGCTGCCTACGGGTTTTGTCGGTGAGTTCCTGCATGAAGTGATGTCCTACGGTTTCGGGTTAGGCGCAATCATTTTCCCGTTTATATTTATCGCGATGGGATTCGGTTATTTCCGCCTGAAGAAAAACCTGGTCCGGTTCGGCGGGTTCTGGGCGGCTATGCTTTTTTATGTCTGCCTGCTTGGTTTTCTGCATCATATCTTTATCCCTCTCGGTTATGAAACGGAACCGTCATTTTTGCCCCAGGGGGGCGGCTTTATCGGGGGGCTTCTGTCTAACGTGCTGCACGCGGTGGCAGGTGCTACCGGGGCTGTCATTTTGCTGGTCGCCGGTATGCTGGCCAGCCTGGTGCTGACAGGCAAACTGTCCGTTGCTGCGTTAACGGCGAAAGCGGGGGACAAGATTCAGGATATCCGGAGCGCAAGACGGGAACGCCGGAACATGGAGAACGATTCTGAAGAGTCTGACCGGTATGTTCCCGGGAAACAGGAACCCCGGCCGTTTTTCGGCGGCACGGATACAGAGGAGAGAAAATCCAGCCCGCTGGATGTGTATAACAAAGATGAGTTTGCTGATTTTAATGATGACGTACGCAAACCATCTGCTTTTAAAAAGATTCTGAATTTCGGCCAAAAGGCGCTGGACAGGAATACGGATGGAACGGATCCGGAAAACACCCGGCCGGATGAGACCGGATCCGGGAACGATGTTCCTGTGGAGCGCATGGCCAATCATGACAAGACGGAAAAAGAGAGGCCGTCTTTAATCAAGATTTACCCTGAACAACAGGAAACCAGGGTTTTACGGCCTGCTTCCGGTATTATCACCGGCCATACCGACAACCCGGAACCGGCGCCCTGGGAGAAAACCGCCATCATTCCCGGGCAGGAGCTTCAGGAACCGTCTGTTACCGGTTACGGGGAGGAAACGCCTGCAGGCACAGAGACGGATCATGAACCGCCGGTACCGGACGAAGTGACTTCCGGGAAACCGCGCTTTATTCTGACAGCTAACGGGGTCACCCGGGTTACGGACGGATCCGTGAAATCTGCAGACAAGAAAGAAAAAGTTTCCAAAAACGCAACGGCTGGTTCTGTTTCCGGTAAAGAGATAGAAACAGGACATTCCGATGCAGAAAAAGAAACAGAGCAGAAAAAAGAAGAGTACATCTTCCCGCCGCTGGAACTTCTGAATCCGGTAAAAAAGACAAACCGCCGTCAGTTTGATTCCGATGTAAGAGAACAGTGCCGCAAGCTGGAACAGACCCTGGCGGATTTCCGGGTCAATGCCAAAGTGACCGGTGTGACAAGAGGGCCTTCGGTTACCCGTTATGAATTGGAACCCGCGCCCGGCGTAAAGGTCAGCTCTGTCGTAAACCTGGCGGACGATATAGCGTTGCGGCTGGCTGCGCCCGGTGTCCGGGTGGAGGCTCCCATTCCGGGCAAGGCTGCTATCGGCATTGAAGCGCCGAATGTTACCAATGATATGGTCAGCTTCCGGGAAATCGTGGACTGCGAAGATGTACGCAAGAGTTCTTCCAAGCTGTGTGTCGGATTGGGCAAGGATATAGAAGGCAAGGTTATTACAATTGATCTTGCCAAGATGCCCCATCTGCTGGTAGCCGGCACCACCGGCAGCGGCAAGTCCGTCTGTGTGAACACGCTGTTGGCCGGCATCATGTACAAAGCCCGCCCGGACGAGGTGAAACTGATTCTGGTCGATCCCAAGGTGGTGGAACTGACCAATTACAATGGCATTCCCCATTTGCTGGTTCCTGTAGTTACGGACGCAAAAAAAGCAGCTTCGGCGTTACACTGGGCCGTAGGGGAAATGGAACGGCGCTATAAATCTTTTGCGGATACCCGTGTAAGGGATATCAAAGCCTATAATGCCCAGGCGGAAGAAAAAATGCCGTATATTGTCATCGTCATTGACGAGATGAGTGATCTGATGATGGTGGCCAAGGCCGATGTGGAAGACGCTATTTTGCGTCTGGCCCAGAAGGCCCGGGCCTGCGGTATCCACATGGTGCTGGCGACCCAGCGCCCGTCAGTCGATGTCATTACCGGTATTGTAAAAGCGAATATCCCGTCCCGCATTGCTTTCGCCGTTTCTTCCCTGACAGATTCCCGTACGATTCTTGACATGGGCGGCGCGGAAAAACTGCTGGGTAAAGGCGATATGCTCTATTATCCTATCGGAGCCAATAAACCGTCCCGTGTGCAGGGTGCTTTTGTCAGTGACGAGGAACTGAACCGGGTGACCGATTTTATCAAACAGCAGGCAATTCCCGTTGAATACAGCGACGAAGTTACCAATGTGGTGCTGCCCAGCGACAGCCAGAAAGAAACCAAAAACGCGGCTGCAGGCGGAGGGGATGCGCCGGAAGAGCAGGGACAGGACGAATTGCTGGACGACGCGATCCGTCTGGTGCTGGATTTGGGGCAGGCTTCTGCTTCCATGCTGCAGCGCCGGTTCCGTATCGGCTACAACCGGGCGGCGCGGCTGGTGGAAGCCATGGAGGAACTGGGAATCGTGGGACCTGCTATCGGCAGCAAGCCGCGGGAGTTGAAGATGTCCAGGGATGAAGTGGAATATAAATTCCTGCAGAAGGATAATTTTTCAGAGAGTCAGTAACGGAGAAGACGTTTTCCGTTTTAACAGTTAACTTGGAATAAATCGTTTTAGTTTGAAACCTGTATGCGGTTTTGATTGTTTCATGATGGAGGATGATGCCGTTATGGATGTTGGGAAAATTCTTCAGGACGCGCGGGTCGCCAGGAATCTGTCTCTGGACAGGGCAGCCCAGGAAACCAATATTCGTAAAGCGTATCTGGAGGCGATTGAGCAAAATGATTTTGCGGCGCTTCAGGGTGACGTTTTTGTGAAAGGAATAATGCGCACCTATGGCAATTATCTCGGTCTGGACGGCGCTAAGCTGGTAGAAGAGTATAAGGCTGCCAATGCGGAAAACCGCCCCGTTAAAAATAATAATGCGATTCGGGAGTCCCGGGATGTAAAAGTCCGTCCTACCTTTAAGTCAAACAGGGACATCGGCTCGGGCAACGGCAATGATCACAGGTTGCGGCTGATGATAATAGGCATACTTGCCGTGGCGCTGGCAACTGCCGGTGGGTTTTATTATTACCTGACAAAGACGGGCCGGGCAGTAAATCTGTCGTTGCCGCTCAGCGTTGGCGCTTCCGCCGAAACGAAAGAAAAGAATAACAAAACGGAAGAGCTGAACAAAGAACCTGCCTTGAACGGAAAAGACAAAACGGTACAGGAGAAACAGGCTGCTGTGCCGCAGGACACTAAAAGTGTTCCTGCAGTAAAACCCGGGGAAACTAAAAGTGCTTCTGCAGCAGCCTCCGGGGAAACTAAAAAGGAAACAAGTTTAAAGCTTACCTCCGCCGGAAAATGCTGGCTGAGGGTTACCGATCAAAAGGGAATGGTATTGTTTGAAGGAAATTTGCTTAAAGGGGAAAGCAAAACCTTTACCAGCAGCTCGGATATTGTTATGCGGATTGGGAATCTGAAGGATTTGCAGGTGGAGTACAATGGGAAGGCGCTCCCCCCGGAAGACCCCAAAGAAGCTGTAACCAGGACATATACACCTGCTGGAACAGTAAAGGTCGATTGAGTAAAAGCAAAGATTACCTGAAGAAAAGCAGGAAGAGGCATAATACTGTTTCCGAAAGGAATTACAATGAACCAGTATTTTTTACCCGTGTGCAAAGCGGATATGGAGGAAAGGGGCTGGGAACAGCCGGATTTTCTTTTTGTCAGCGGAGACGCGTATGTGGATCATCCGTCTTTTGCGCCGGCGGTCATCTGCCGTGTATTGGAAGCGGCAGGTTATAAAGTTGCTGTTTTACCCCAGCCGGACTGGCGCGATCCCCGTTCTTTTCAGACAATGGGGAAGCCCCGTCTGGGTGTGCTGGTATGCGGGGGGAACCTGGATTCCATGCTTTGTCATTACACGGCAGCCAGAAAACCCCGCAAAGAAGATAAATATACGCCCGGAAAAGAGATGGGAAAACGGCCGGACCACGCCACGCTGGTTTATACTAAAATCGCAAAGCAGCTGTGGCCCGATGTCCCGGTTATCATTGGCGGCATCGAAGCCAGTCTGCGGCGATTTGCCCATTACGACTACTGGGAAGATAAGCTGTTGCCCTCTATCCTGACAGAAAGCGGAGCGGATCTTCTGGTGTGCGGCATGGGGGAAGCCCAGATCCGGGAAATAGCGGACTATCTGGCAGGCGGGGCGTCCGGCGAGGACTTGCATTATATCCGGGGCACTGCCTATACGGCTAAGGCTTTGGACGGCGTGGAAGAGTTTATCGAACTGCCCGGCTATGACGCGATTTGTAAAGATAAAAGATTGCTGGCGGAAGCGTACCGGCTGCAGCACGAGAATTTTGACCCGTTTTACGGCAAAACCCTTGTGCAGAAAAACAGCTGCGGTTTATATGTGGTACAGAACTCCCCGGCTATGCCGCTGACAGAAGAGGAGATGGATGCGGTTTACGACTTGCCGTACACGAGGCAGTGGCATCCTATGTACGACAAAGAAGGCGGTATCGCGGCGCTGGAGGAAGTGAAATTCAGCATTGTAAGCTGCCGGGGCTGTTTCGGCAGCTGTTCTTTCTGTGCCATCCATGCCCACCAGGGGCGTATTATCCAGGCCCGGAGCCATGCTTCCATTTTAAAAGAAGCCGAAGAGATGACACGGATGCCTGACTTTAAGGGATATATCAACGACGTTGGGGGACCGACGGCGAATTTCCGGCATCCCGCCTGCAAAAAGCAGTTGAAGGCGGGGGCCTGCAAAGACCGGCAGTGCCTGTTCCCCAAACCCTGTCCCAATCTGGACGCGGATCACAGCGATTATATTCAGTTGCTGCGAAAGCTGCGCGCGCTTCCGGGAGTAAAGAAAGTGTTTATCCGTTCCGGCATCCGTTACGATTACCTGCTGGCGGAAAACAAACAGCAGTTTCTGGATGAACTGTGCCGGTATCATGTAAGCGGTCAGTTAAAGATTGCTCCCGAGCATGTTGCGAATGCAACGTTAAAACATATGGGCAAGCCCGGAAAAGAAGTGTACCTGAAATTTGTCAAAGCCTTTATGCAAAAGAATAAAGAAATCGGCAAGGAACAGTATTTAGTTCCGTATTTTATTTCCAGCCATCCCGGCTGTACGCTGGCGAACGCCATCGAACTGGCGGAGTTTTTACGCGACACGGGCCGTCATCCGGAACAGGTGCAGGATTTTATTCCCACACCGGGCAGCGCGTCTACCGCTATGTATTATTCCGGTGTAAATCCCTTTACGGGAGAAAAAGTGTACACCGTGCATAATCCCCACCATAAAGCCATGCAGCGCGCCCTCATGCAGTACCGTAACCCACGGAACCGGGCTTTGGTCGCGGAAGCTTTAAAAGAGGGCGGGCGCACAGATCTGATCGGCGACGGGCCCCGCTGCCTGATCCGGGAGGAACGTTCCCGCGCTACGGGTACGCTGAAATCAGGAAAAGGTAAGAGTCCGACAAGAAAAAACAGTAAGGGACACTGAATAACCGGGTTTGTACGGATGAATCAGTGTTCGTTACGCCAAAAGATTTGCAAAGTGGAAAAGTAATGAAAAGTAAATTGTTCTTTGCGGTACTGGCCTGCCTGGCCTTCCTTTTGGCAGGCTGCAGCAGATTCAGCGCTGCCGGGCCGGCGCAAACAGTAAAAGTGTATACGACGCTGGATAAAACGTTTGTTGCAACGCTGTGCGGGAGATTTGCAGAGAGTCTGCCGCAGGATAAAAAGATTGCGTTTGTCGTTTCGGATAAAGAGGATGAACCGGAACGGGTGGACTGTATCATCAGCGGATCAACTTTGCTGCAAGAAAAAGCGGATTCCGGTTCCCTGCAGAAGATCCATGCGGAATTTGCCGATCTGCTGCCGGCAGAGTTGAAAGATAAAGAAGAACAGTGGGTCACTCTTTTTTACGATCCGGCGGTTCTGCTGGTCAACCAGGCTTATTCCAGAAAGGTCGGGCAGCAACAGCTTTTGCATTGGTCTGACGTGCCGGGGCAGAAGGATGCGCGGATTGTCGTGGAAAATCTCAGTGACAATGAATCCACGGTCTTGTTTTTAGCCGCTTTGTCATCCCGCATGGGTCAGGATGAATGTATAGCCTATTTCAGACAGATCCGTCCCATGATCAGGCAATTCGCAAAGTTCCCCATCACGCCTGTCCGCATGGCTGCTACCGGTGACGCTGATATCGCGATTACCCGGCGGAGCCACGTGTTCAAATATCTTCAGAATGATTTTCCGGCGTATATTTTGATTCCCGAAGAAGGAACCCCGGTGAACTTGTTTGGCATCGGGTTGTCACAGAGCAGTAAAAGACAAAAAGAAATTACAGCGTTTATAGATTGGTGTTTGCGTTCTTCCGAAGCAAGAACGCTCCTCATGACGACCCGCAGCGGCTATCTGCCGGTTCTGCCGAAAGGGGAAAACGGACAGGCTGTAAACAGGGATGTTTTGTGGACCAACACATTTTACAAAAGCAGGCAGGCGCTGGAACAGTTAACGGCGGACTGGCTCAGGGAAATCCGTCTTGCGGATGCCGGGGAGGATACAAAATGAAACTGGGGCTGATCAGTTTGGGGTGCCCGAAGAATCTGGTAGATTCCGAAGTTATGCTGGGCATTATCGAAAAATACGGTATTGAAATTACAAATGATCCCGAAGCGGCAGAAATCATTATTGTGAACACCTGCGGCTTTATTGAATCTGCCAAACAGGAGTCCATTGAAACGATTCTTTCCATGGCTGCCTGTAAAACAGAAGGCTGCTGCCGGCACCTGATCGTGACCGGGTGCCTGGCCCAGCGCTATGCCCGGGAATTGTTCCGGGAGATGCCGGAGGTTGACGCCCTTGTAGGGACCAATGTGTTTAAAGACATCGGCCTGGTAATTGACCGGGTGATCCGGGGAGAACGGATCCTGCATCTGAAAGACGATGACCTTCTGCCATTACCGGAAACAAAACAAACGCCCGCTGTTTCTTCTCTTCAGTCCGAAGGGATGAAAAGGGAAGAAGTACAGGCTGATCCCCGCAAGTTAACGACCCCGCCGTATCTGGCCTATCTGAAAATCGCGGAGGGCTGTGATAATTTCTGTTCATTCTGCGCAATTCCCCTGATTCGCGGCCGTTATACCAGCAAACCTTACGAACAGGTTATGGCGGAGGCACGAGACCTGGCGGACAGGGGCGTGAAGGAACTGGTTGTCATCGCCCAGGATACTACGCGTTACGGACAGGATTTGTACGGAAAGCTGCGCCTGGCTGAACTGCTGCGCGACCTGAACGACATTCCGGGATTGAAATGGATCCGTGTATTATATTCCTATCCCAATACGTTTACGGATGAATTAGTCGAAGCGTATGCCACTCTGCCCAAGGTATGTCATTACGTGGACCTGCCGCTGCAGCATGCCAGCGACCGGCTGCTGCGCGCCATGCGGCGCCGGGATAAGCTGAAAGAGACAAAAGCTCTTTTGAAAAAGTTGCGGGAACGGATTCCGGATATTGTGATACGCACAACGTTCATTGTGGGTTTTCCCGGTGAAACAGAGGAAGATTTTGCAATTCTGAAAGAGTTTATTGCAGAACAGAAATTTGAAAATGCGGGCGTGTTCCAGTATTCCCGGGAAGAAAATACGGCGGCGGCAGCTATGCCGGACCAGGTTCCGGATGACATCAAACAGGACCGTTATGATGAACTGATGGCGATACAGGCCGGGATTTCGGAAGAGAGCCACCGGGCCATGGAAGACCGGGAACTGGAAGTGGTTGTGGAAGGGTATGAAGCTGAGGAGGAAAACCTTGCAGCTGCCCGCAGCTACCGGGAAGCGCCGGATATCGATGGAAATATTTTTGTGGAAAATGCCCCCGGATTGAAGCCGGGAGATTTTATCAGAGTCAGGGTCGAGCAGGGGTTTGCCTATGAGGCAGTAGCTTCCCGCCTGTAATCTGTGATTTGAATAACGGTATTCATCGTATTATTGACAATAGAAATACATTGTGCTATTTTATTATGCGGTTCGTTTTATATACATTCTTTTGCCCATTAACCGCACTTATGAAATATGAGAGCAACACATGGGGAGGGAGTCAATTGAAAGTTGAGGTTATCACAACCGGTACGG
>JAEEGJ010022725.1_pt1 | contig 13275 bp, 14 predicted proteins | sample 8958761 | NCBI WGS metagenome assembly JAEEGJ01 (sample SAMN16246546, study PRJNA631951) | gut metagenome | biome: gut microbiome; feature: rumen; material: RS-attached | host: Bos | place: Iran: Karaj | collected 2018-10
CATATAGCGACCGACCACGTCGCTCATGGTGTTGGGTTGCATCAGCACATGGTAGAGTCCCGTGTAGAAGATGGTCTTCTGCTCGTTGGTGCCTTCGATGTCGATGCGGCTGAGTTCACGCTGCCAGGTGTCGTGAGCAGCTTTGACATAGCCGTCAAAATCCCAACTTTGGGCTTCGGCGTACATGTTGGTTCTTGCGCCAAAGTTGTCGACAGGCGAGATGGCGACTTTTATCATCAACTCCCGACCATCGGCTGGGTCAAAGCTCAATGCCGCCCTCAGTGTTCTGCCATTCACCACATCGCTATTACCGACATTCAGTTCGCCGTTCATCAACAAATGTTGCTTGAATGGCTTAGAAAACTCGGCGCGAAAATACACTTTGCGCAGTTTAGCCCACCCGCAGACGACACGATAGCCTTCAATGGTGTGGTCGTCAACAAGACGGATTTGCGCCTGGATGATGTCGTAATAACGGCGGCCTGAGTAATAGGCATCTCCACGATAAGTCATTCTGTCAAGATCGAGGACGACGCTCTGCGACTGGCCATCTGGGAAAGTATAGCGATGGATGCCCGTGCGCGTGGTGGCCGAGAGTTCCACATTCACACCACTCTCCTGCAACAACACTTGATAATACCCAGGACGAGCGGACTCCTTGTCGTGACTATAATGTTGCCCGAAGTCGGCGGCCTTCAACTGCTCTGGTGTCACTGCGCTACACAAAGGCATCAGACTCACATCGATGAGGTCGGTGCAACCCGTGCCACTGAGATGAGTATGAGTGAAACCGTAGATGATGTCTTTATTATAGTCATAACCTGAGCAAGGATCCCAAGTGACCATTTGTTCCGTTTCGGGACTCAGCTGCACCATGCCTTGGGGCATCGTGGCACCGGGAAAGGTACTACCGCTGAGGGCACCCGTTTCATCGGTCTGCGTGCCGATGAAAGGATTCACATATTGGGTGTAGTCGTAAGCGCTTTGTGCGCTGAGGAAAAGGGGCAGCAAGAGAAAGGCTGCCAAAAGTTGTATGTGCTTCATTTTTTATTGCATTTCATGGGACAAAAGTAAAAAAAGATAGTCTATTCTTGTAACATTTTTATGATTTCCTATACTTATTGGGTGAAAACAACAAATAAATGAGACAATGAAGCAATTACCATTATTGAAATACAACAACCTTTGGTCTGTGATGTGTCTTGACCACAGAAATAATTTAAACGGTGTTGTGGTGGACGATGCCTCTCTCGAAACCATGCTCCATATAGAGAAAACTATGCAACGATTGGAAGAGAATCCTGATGCATACAATGCATATATTGAGGAGCATCTCCCCTACACCAAACGTGACGGAAAAATCAAACGAGCAGACCTCAACAGGATATGTCCCTGCTATAAAACCTTCGATAATCCAGAACACGTGATGAAAGTGCTTGAAAAACAACAATCTTTACCCTATGGACAAGCAGCGAAATGACTCTCAGAAAGTATATGCATATTTGGCGCATCGCCTACGAAGCATATTGTACCAAATCAACGTTTGACCCAGAGCCAAAATCTGCATACGAGAATGTTTCGGACGAAGATATCTTTAGACACAATAGTAAAGGTCGCGAAATAGAAGGCTTAAATCTTGACAGCGAGGAGGACTTCTTGAAATGGGAAAGTGCAAACAGCCCTTATCATTGCTTAGATGTGGCCTATGCCAGAGCCCATCTTTCGCCACACAAAAAAGGAGAGGGTTGGGATGATGAAGAGATTCCTGTTCCAGAAGGGCACTGGTACCTCTCTTTGTATTTCAGTGTCTACGGTTACTCCCAAGACGTGATTAACATGCTCGACACTTTTAGCCATGCGGGAATAGGAGTGGTATGTGGTACCACATCTCGTCTCCTCAAGATGGTCAATGAAACAGACTATGTCAGCATCTCGTCTATTCCCAACAAGTATACCCATGATAAGGAGATTGGAAACGAAATCTCATTGCCTTACGAATGCGAAGACATCACCGCCCAACAAGTTGCAGAGGTGATTGCTGCAACAGAGTGGGTACCGCTGAAAAAAGTCAAACCAGTCTTATAAAAACAGCTGTTCCATATCACAACCATGCACCTTTATTAGATATAGAATGCGACGGCGTGCATTTTTGATTTTCATACGTCTGACTCTATTTCAAATTTCTGAGAAAGGTCCAACTCCATCAAGCATTTAACCAACGAAGCACAAAAAGACACTAATAGGTCATAGCTACCCCATCGCTCTCCTGTCTCTGAGTCGATGGGAGGCTCATAAGGCAACAGCTCTTCCTTGTGTTTTTTCAGATACAACAGTCCTTCGAACACACCTTTCATATAGTCTACTGATGCCCTCTCAAAACCGTGTTTCTTGGGGCGCCACAAATAATCATAAAGTGTTAGTTCGCCAATGGGAACATGATTCGCCATTTCCGTCATGTTGTGAGTGATGTTCTCGTGCCAAACCTCATCAGTCTCATACACATATTCTTTGATATGGCTAATGTCGGCATCTGGGAAATGGTCAATAACCTCATTCAACGTCTTCAATTCTAGGGTTCTTCCGTTTTCCCTCACATACACCCCAGTACCGCGTTTACGAATAGGGGTCTTTGATGTAATGTATAAATCCAAACTCATACTATGTGATTTTGTTGTTTTCACACTTATAGTATGAGAAAAGCGAAATTGTTACATGAATTCCCCAAAAAAATGTCGTTCCAAGCGCTTAGAATCAGCGGAAAGCCCGAACCAAGGTTCTCTCCGAAGCCTATCATACGAAACATGTTCTGGATTCGCTGGTTACGTGCTCTCGTTTCCTCGCCTGCATAAATTTGATCAACAGGAAACCTCAAAAGACCTGGATTCGTGAATACAAACTTGTCATCGTATTTCTCCACCTTCAACACACTGTTCAACATCAGGTCGGCGTGAATGATGCAATTCGTCATCGCTTCGCGCACAGCTTTGTGTTGCGGTGTGTCATCATCGCGCACCATTCCTTCCATCTTGAAAGGACGAGGCAATTCCCTCGTCAATTTAGGCAAAACCATCGTGACGAAATTGAACAAGTTGTTTTCCCACATGCCGTCGTAAGTCAGTCGGTCGCTATAGCGTTGGTCGCCTATCAAGTGCGATTTATCGATATAGTCAAGTCTAAGATTGTCGAATCGGTCACGTATAGGCAATCCCTTGCCAAACATTAGCAATCCTGCCATATTCAAACACTCCATCCCACTTTCACGATCTAATGTAAAGCCTCCCATTTGGCGAAGAAATTCAGTGTGGTCAAGACTGTTGAACGGATGGTCCGGAAGTCTACTATGAAAATGATTACGGTATCTTTCCAGCGTTGGGATATCGATGTCGTCCATCGTATAATGCTTCAAAAATAAGCGATCGTTGCCTTCTGGGTTGGCATCGCGCATCATCATAGTGAGCATTTCTTTCGGGCAATGATAATCACCTTCGTGATTACGAATATATGTGCCATTTATCGGATTATTGTTGATATAGACTGGTCGAGTGTTATAATCGGCACGCGGCACATTAATTGCCACTACTTTTTTCCCGTCCATCTCTACAACTTCCACATCTTCATCCTTCAAAAGATTCACACTCACTTTCTCAGGATTGTTTACAACATTCCAAATGTCCTTGCGAATCTTTTCTGGATCATCCATACCAATTATTGTGAAACGCTTGGTAACGTCCTTTTCTTTCAAATCCTCATGTACACCCAAAAGAATTAGCCCTCCGTATGTGTTGGCAAACGCCGAATACGTTTTCCACATATCAATTGGAACATTCGATTGAGCCTTCTTGCACTCAAGCGTCACTCGCTCCCCCTTTAATAAAGCAGCTTTTATCGTTTTTTCGTCTATATCCATATTGTCTTACATTATCATTGCTATTGCTATTAATCTTATACCTCTTGGATTTCTTCTTCGTTGTATATCGTAATCAGATTCACCAACTCTTCAGCGTAGCGGAAAGCTGCGGTTACCTTATAGGTGCCATCCTCCTCATTGACAATCTCAGCAAAGCCCATCCCCGTCAACTCACTTATGAGCTTGTCTACAATCTCTTGGTTGGTGTTTTGTTTGCGGAACAGCTTGCGAGCTTTGTCGCGCAACTCCACATCAAGGTTAATTCGCTCTAAAATGTGCGTGCTACGGAACTGGAAACCGGTGGAAAATGCGATCTCATATGTCTTCAAGAAATCTAAAATATCCACCCACATGGCAAAACTTTGCAGTTTTTGCTCAATGTTCAACTTTCCTTCTTGAGTGCGAGAGAAATAGTAATAACCATCGCCAGCTTCAAGACGCAAACCCAACTCAAGGAAATAGACCTCATAATCAGTGAAGTTCTCCTCTATATCATCATATAAGTGTTTCACCTCCAAATCCGTACTGTCAACGGAAAGAAAGGCACCTTTACTCAGTAGTTCATAAATTCGTTGTGTGTTAGCTCGCATATATCAGTGCATATTCTATTTTGTCATATTGTTCATAATCGTCTGTAATCCGCAGCTCTTCGCTATGTAGCGTGGCCATCTGGCAATACAAGATAATATAGTCACCAAGCGTGTGTTGCTGTTTGTACGAATAGTCCTTGATAAAAGCAAAGAGATGGTTACCTTGAGCCTTGAAGGCATTCCAAAGCTCAGTCATGTTGAAGGCATTCACTTCCTCGATACTATCGTGCATATAGGTCTCATCCAACGGATCAGCCTCAGTCCGCGTCAATCTTCGTACAATGGTTCGTCCCGCTATTTTACGGATAATACTATATGCTTCCTCGCTACTCCTCAACATGTCAAGCGAAAGGAAAATACGATTGTAAGGTCGTTTCTCCATCCACAGAGGATTCTTACCTTCAATTATCCGAACAATATTTGTGTCCTCGCGCCACGTCAGTTGGTCTTTCAAATATTTGAGCTTACGAATCTTTTTGAACAACAAACTCTGTTGCTCTATTTGGTTGATGTAATCAATAATTTGATGCTCAATTTCTAGTAAGTTGTGGTCTGCTTCAGTGAAATCATTCCGTACATTCATTGTGGTACGTTGCATCTCTGGGTCAGCAGCCATTTTAAAGAATACCCCCTCGCTTTCCATCATCATCTCGCATTCCTTAATCAACACTTTGATACCTTTCCGTTTCTCATCCAGATTAGCCAAACGCGATTTCTTGATTTTGTAATTGGGTTCTTGTTTGTATGCCGTATCAACATTGCGTTTCAGATCGATGATGTTTTTCAGCGTCCGCAAACCAATTCTACGTAATGTTTTACGCACATTACTTTGATATTGATTTTTCCGATTTTCATTGGTCTCTTGAAGATAGTAGTTGATATTCTCTTTGAGTGAATCCAAGTATTCTTTGACACTTGAAACGCTAATCTCCTCATTCATGTCAAGCACTTCCTCAAAAAACTGGATATACACATCTTCCATTTCCAAAAAATCGCCGTTTTCATGAATTACACCATGATCAATTAAATACTGTATTCGTTCCCGCCGATAATCTACGACCTCCATAGCAATGTCTGTGCGGTAAGCAAGCGATTTACGCCGTTCAAACATATCTCGGAACAAGGTCTTTTCCCTGTCAAGAACCTTTACCAATTCTTCTATTGTGCGGAAATGGGAGAGCGTTTCCATAATAAATCAAACCATTCAACATGCAAAAATACTCAAAAAGAACTAAAAACAAATGATATTGGTAATTGAAAGAGACAACTAATCCCAAAAGTTTGAGCATCTATCTTTCTGTTTGTTTATATTGCTTCACCTGTCTATCAATAATCGACTTGACCTCCTCGAAAGACACCGGCTTAAAGTCGTTGTTGTCCACTCCCACGTCATACTGGGTCGGATAGAGATACTGAAGCCTCTCTGCATCAATTCCCGTGTTATTCTTTCTGGTGTGGACATGGCCGAAGAGTTGCCATACTTCTTTATAGCCACCTTCGAAACATAGGAAGGGATAGTGGCTTAGATACATCTTCTGCTTATCCACCGTGATAAACATTTGCATAGACACATGTTCAAACAGCTGAATAAATCCTTGTCGGATATTTTTTAGGTCATGGTTGCCGAGAATCAGGTATATCTTCCCGTTCAGACGGTCAAGCAACTTAGTCCATTCAGCGGCACCTCCCAGACAAAAATCTCCCAGATGGAAAACTGTATCATCCTTGCTTACAACACAATTCCAATTATTTATCAACGTTTCGTTCATCTGCTCTACATCGTTGAAAGGACGGTTGCAGAACTTGATAATATTTGCATGGTTGAAGTGCGTGTCCGCGGTAAAATACACTTTGTTTCCCGTAAAATTGAAATTCATGTTATAATTGTTACGTTTTATAGTCGATAAATCTAACGTATGTTGCTTTTAGCCTCGACGTCTGAACGGATTATTCCAAAAGTTGAATTCCAGCCATGATGGATATGAATGAAAGGGAGTCAAATTTGAAAAGCCATGCTCTTTAGGCCAAAACAATTCTTTCTTATGTTCACTTGTCAGCAACTCGTCATCGTGTTCGACAAACGGGTCAATCCATTCAACTTTGTTTTTTAGCCATTGGAGTTTTTCGAATTCATCATCATCCTGTGTTTCTTTGTCGTTCAAGAAGACTTCATACTTTTCGGCATAAGACCTTAAAACATTAGCCCAGGCATATAATTCGGCATTTAGAAAGACCTCTTTCAACCTCTCCATTTCCTCCTTTTGTCTCTTTTTCAGCTCTTTCCTCCTTTGCTCTTCAAGCTCCCATTTCCTATGTGCCTCCTCTCGCTCAAGCCTGAGCCTTTCCTGTCTCGCATCCTCTTCTTTGATGTAAATCGCTTCGTATTCGATTTTTGCAACGATGTTGAGAATTTTATCTTCCAGCTTGGCAGAAGAAGAATCTTCTGTATACACAGAGTATTCATGAAAATCTTTGGTACGAATGATTTCAAATCTCAGTTTTCCAGATGGAACAAATTGGTATTTAGGATAACTCGATGCTGTGTTTTCAACTCGTTGGTTTACTTCTAATAGTTTTATTGGAACTATCTCTGCGTTTACAATAACATTGGTGCTCCGGTTGCTTTTAGACACAATTTGATGTCCGCGTAATCTCAACACCCGTATGATTGTAGAGAAAATCCTTAATGCGCGATCCAAATGCTCTGGCTCTACATGTATGTCAAGAGGATTATTGATTTTACTCTTATAGGGATTCCTTTTTAAATACTTTCCATTTTTTCTCCTATAGTATTCTTTGGTATCAATGATAAGCGAGTCTTTGGCATATAGTATTTCGGGGACATCAAAGACAGTTTGATCCATCTGTTTCAGTTCATATTGTATTCTCTGCTTAGGGTCAGTATAAAGATTGACTACAAGTTCTTTGTCTTTTTGTGGTTCATCAACTTCTTCGTATGTTTCTAGTTCTTTAACTGTTTCCTCGGTCTTTTGTTCTTGAATTAACGCCTGTTCTGCTTTTTCTGTTTTGGACCTCTTCTCCAAACCGCTTTCGATAGATGGTATCTCTTCCGTGAATTCTGGTAAGACGGGAATTTCCACTGGTTTTCCGAATTTGAGTTTTGACCAGTGTCCTGATGTAGGTGTCGGTATGTTCAATCGTCGGCAATATTGTCTTAGAATCTCGGGAGGAACGCCCAATTGTTCCGCAACTTTTTTGGCCGGCTCTTTCCAAATCCATTCATATAGTTCTTGCCTTGTCATGGTCATCTTATTTTACAACACTAAATATCGTCCTCTTCATCATATTCCCTTTTGTACTTCTCTGAAGCAGTTCCCATCCTAGACTGCTCTACCCATTTTATGAGTTCGTCTTCAAAGAAGTATATCTTTTCCCCTTTGTCATAATAAGGTATCCTGTTAGTCCGAACCATTTTGTTGATTGCGTTTTTGGTCAGTCCAAGAATCTCAGCAGCTCTTTCGGCTTCTATCGGCCTGTGTTTGTCGACCCCAAGCCCCAATTGGGATTCAATGTGTTCCAAAACAGCCCTCATCTCTGCAACCTCGTTAATGAGATAATTCACTGCCTTGGGAACGTTCTCTAACGTAAGCTCCTCTTTTTCTTTGGCTTTTGTAGTCTTATTTTCCGTTTTCAAATCTAAGTTCATACTATTGGTGATTATGTTGTTTTCACCATTATAGTATGTAAAAACCGAAAATGTTACAGTTGTTCCTCAAAAAAAGTGAACCTTAGAAGAAAAAACATTCATGTCAAACAATCAGGAACCGATTCAGCATATTCCAGAAAGCCTCTACGGAGAGCGTAGAATAACGTGGTTCGGACTCATGCATCATGTTTCCAGTGGTGAGGAAATGGTTTTGGCGCAACTGTTTGATGGCATCAGCACAAGGAAGTTGGTCAATGGCTTGGCTATAGTAGCCCAAAAGCGTGGGATAAAGATGAAGAAAGTCATCATAAATGCGCCTTGCCATCTGTTGGTGCTTTTCGTCAAGTTGGAAATGCTCACCTCGTAACAATTCGGAGCGGTATTGAGCCAAATTGCACTTCATACGATGAACAGTCACGCGGTACGAAACATCTGTCATCCCAAGTGCTTTAGCCATAGCTTCATTTGGTAATGCTTTCTGCTTGTTAAGCATCGTAAGCATGGCACGAAGAAAAATAAAACCGTCACGAGATGAGAGTTTTTGGTGGCCATAGGCTATCAAGTTGGAAGCGACGGATAGCTTTTGTTCATCGGTCAATTCAGAGGAAATAGCATCAACATCGGCAACACTTTCAGTCAATGGTTCCGTATGAGTGACTCGACCCTCTTTGGTGGCGCGTACACTAAGGTAATTTCGGAAGGTATTAAGAATCCATGACTCAAAAGAATCTTTCTTGTTGATACTCCGAAGAACTACATATGGAGATTGATTCTCCCCTTCATTTCCTTCACGCAGATAGAAAAAGAAATCTTCGATAACATCATCGAAACTATCTAACAACTGATGCTGGTAGTCTTCAAAACGTTGCCTTAACTGGCGACTAAGACGTTGATGCAGAAGGCAGTACATTGCTTCATCTGCTCGTCCATCTCTATTATTAAGAATAATGTCAATAAAATCAGGAATGGGGATTCCTGCAAATTCGTATTCTGTTTGTTTAGCAATAACCCCCATTCTATTCCTTCACCAACTTGATAGTGCGCGTTCCAGCCTCACCTGAGATGCGGGCCATATAGACACCTTTTGCACAACCACTGAGGTCCACCTCGACACGCCCTTCATGAATGATAGCAAAAGCGACTTTCCGGCCAAACAGATCCATGACGGCGACTTCACCATCGGCGCTGTTGGATGCAATCGTAACGATGCCCGAAGTGGGATTGGGACTGACACTCACGGCAAAGGAAGCCGTCTCCTCTACGCCATCATCGATATAATTACCCACTCTAACATCGTCGACATACACGCCATCTGCTTCGTTCGACTTGGCCTTGAATCCGATGAGATAAGCGTCTGAAACTTCGGGCAAGTCAAAGGTGACCTCCTCCCAGTCCTCGCAGGCGGATGTGAATTCGCCAAGGAGATGCCAATAATCGTTGATCGAGGGAGCATACCACACCGACAGCTCATCCACAAATTGTCCCAACGAACGCTGCCTATGCTTGAAAGTGAGCATGGGCTGGGTGACGGCTGTGATGTCAAGCGGAGCCGACACGAGCATGGCCTCCTCACCCAACCAGATGAAGAATGCCGTATTGTTGGGGATAAGATATCCGGGGTCAACCACCCAGTCATCCTCACCAGAGATGATCTCGCTCCGCCAGCACACGAATTCTTCCGAAGCCTCAAAGTCATCGAAATAGGGTTCGTCGTCGGTAACGACAAACACTTCGCACATTGTCTTGAACGTCGTAGGCTGCGACCACTCCGACTCCATTCCACCCCCACAGTTGGCTTTCACACGAAAACTATAATCCGTGTTGGGTTCCAAACGATCTATCATGTAGGGTTGCGAAGTCACCGTGGTCTGCTGTCCGTTGATGTCAATTGTCCAGCTCTCCTCGTTGCCCGCCGTCGACCATCCAAGGAGGGCGGAATTCGTGGTGATTTCAGAGGCAGTCAAACCAGCAGGACGAGCACAGCCGCCCGCAGAGGCTATCTCAATATCATCGACGAAGATATAGTAACCTCCATTGCAGTGACCCAAGAATGAAACTTGGAAGGTCGAGCTCAAGTCGTCTATCGTAAACGAGGCATCATAGGTATTCGACCAGTCGCTAATGCTATAATTGGCAAGCTGATGCCAGCTGTCGGAGGGCGAGGTGCGATAACTCACCGTGAGCTCGTCATAGGGAGGATATAAGGCCATCATCGCGTAGGCAAAGCTGAAAGTGGCGCTGTTGCTACCCGTCAGGTCGAAGGTGGGCGACACCAGTCGGGCCTCTTGACCCTCACTGGCGTTTTGGAAGGCCACCACATTGGAGCCCGTACCCTGCATCACTGCCCAAGTGGCCGAGCTCGTCGTCTCCACCGTCCAGCATTCCATCTCTCCCGATTGAAAGTCTTCGATATAGGACTGTCCAGGTGGAATGGGAATCGTGCATTGCGCAATCGCAGTAGCCACACTGAAGAAGAAAACCGCTGTTGTGGCAAATAGTGCTTTTGAGAAGTAGTGTTTGTTTTTCATGGTGTTTTTATTTTTGATATTGAATGATTTACGAGGCAAAGATAATAACTTTGTTGAAGTATTTCTTTGAACTTATTATCTTCTCCCAAAGTAATACTGTCCCTTCCCTACCGTAGCATTGCCGTATTGGATGGCATTGACGGGACAATGGTGGTAACAGCCCATACACATCGTGCAGTTGCCGTTCCATTTTGGGATACCGTCTTCCAAAGTGACATTCTTTAACGGACAGGCTTCCACGCATTTGCCACAGTGAATACAGGCTTCCGTGACGCGGTATTTCTTGTCGTTGGTGGCCATCTTGCTGAAGCCGGGGTTGATCAAACGGCTCTTGAACCAAGCCGCGCCACCTTTTGTCATTTTGGAAAAACTTTCCTTGTTTTGCAGACGCAAAATACAATCGTTCATAAGCTTATCGGCGGCGGCAATTTTTATTTGTGCGTTTTCGTCGGTGTCGAGCTTGAATCCCGGCATGCCGATATAGGTCTCGGGCATCTGCACGCTGAAGCAGGCGTTAAGATTCCAGCCCTTTTGCTCCAAGGCCTTTCGGAAGATGTCCTCGGCGAGGCCACATTCGTCGCCGCAGGTGCAGGCAAAATAGGTATAAGGCAAGGTCCCTGAGCCCTCGGTTCCTGAGCTTGTCGAAGGAGTCGAAGGGCCGACTTTGATGGATAACTTCTTCACAAAATCAGTTACCAGCTTAGGAGGCCCCCAGGCATAGATGGGAAACACGAAGCCGAGGCGTTCGCCTTCGACCAATTCGTACTCGTAACGGCCTTCACGAGCTGCTTCGGGGATGAAGACCAACTTGTCGTTGAGACCCGCGGCTATGGTCTCTGCCACATGTTTGCTGTTGCCGCAACCAGAGAAGTAGAATAACATAAGTTCTTGTGTTTGATGCCGCAAAAATAGGTAGAATGTTGTACTTTTGCAACCTCAATAACAACCCCATGCGCAAAGACTCGCTCAACCGTTCCATCTTAAAGCTCGCCATTCCCAACATCATCAGCAACATCACCGTGCCGCTGCTGGGCTTCGTCGACATGATGCTGATGGGCCATCAGGACAGCATCGCCTACATCGGGGCCATCGGCTTGGGTGGCACCATCTTCAGCGTGATGTATTCCATTTTCAGTTTCATGCGGGCGGGCACTACGGGGTTCACGGCACAGGCGTACGGAGCCAATGACCGTGCCGAGATGGCCTATTCGCTCTATCGGTCACTTTGCATCGCACTAATTGCCACAGTTCTAGTACTATCGATGCAAGGTCCCGTAGAATGGCTCAGCATGAAACTGCTGCACGGCAGCGAGGAGGTGTTGGCCTATACCGCAACATATTTCCAAGTACGCATTTGGGCGGCACCGGCGGTGCTCTGCCTCTATGCCTTCAATGGCTGGTACATCGGGATGCAAAACACCACCATCCCCATGATCATCGCCATCCTGACCAATGTGGTGAACATCATTTTGAGCATTGTCTTCGTCAACTTCATGGGCATGGGTGTCACGGGCGTGGCCCTAGGCACTGTCATCGCGCAATATTGTGGTCTTCTGACCGCTATCATATTCCTTTTTGCCAAGTTCCGCCATCATCTCATTCCCATTCGAAGGGTCATCCTATTGCAAAGCGAAAAACTGAAGCGATTCTTCAAAGTGAACACCGACTTCATGATCCGCAGCATCCTTTTAGTATTAAGCATCGCCTTCTTCAACAACCAGTCGGCCAAACTCGGCGACGACATGCTGGCTGTCAATATGATTTTGATGCAGTTCTTCTACATCTTCTCCTACTTCACCGACGGCTTTGCCTACGCAGGCGAGGCCTTGGTGGGGCGTTTCACAGGTGCACACGACGGCAAGCAGCTCCGCCAGACCGTCAAACTGTTGTTTCTTTGGGGCTTCTTCATCGCCTTGCCTTTCACGGTGCTCTATGCGCTCTTCCCCAACTGGTTCATCGGTCTCGTTTCCGACCAACCCGGTATCATCCCCATGGCCCAGCCATACCATATCTACCTGGCCGCCATCCCGCTCATCACCTTCGCCGCTTTTCTTTGGGACGGCGTCTACATCGGCGCCACGGCGGCGCATGCCATCCGCAACACCATGCTCATCTCGGCCGTCGGCGTGTTCCTGCCCGCCACCTTGTTATTAATGCCACGTTTCGGTAACCATGGCCTTTGGATAGCCTTCTTGTTGTTTATGGTTGCCCGAGGCCTTTCCATGACTTTGATGGCGAAAAAGGCAGTGTTTTGTGCAAAATAAATCCGTATTTTTGCCAAAATTTTCACTCATGGAAGAGATCCTAACGTTCCTCGACGACGTCCTCCACAACAACAACCGCCCTTGGTTTCAGGAACACAAGAAACAATACCAAACGGCGCAGGCCAACTTCAACGCCTTGGCCGAGCAAATCATCGCCGGCGTGCAAAAGTTTGACGACAACTGCAAGGGCCTGACCCTAAAGGACTGCACCTACCGCTTCTACCGCGACACGCGCTTCTCGCCCGACAAACGACCCTACAAGACCCACTTTGGCGTGTTCGTCTGTCCCGAAGGCAAGAAGTCTATGCTGAGCGGTTAC
>JAEEGJ010022726.1_pt1 | contig 13275 bp, 8 predicted proteins | sample 8958761 | NCBI WGS metagenome assembly JAEEGJ01 (sample SAMN16246546, study PRJNA631951) | gut metagenome | biome: gut microbiome; feature: rumen; material: RS-attached | host: Bos | place: Iran: Karaj | collected 2018-10
CATGGGCGAGAAGCTGTATGCCTATATCCAGGAGAACAAGATCCAGATGCTGGGTGAGCCCCTTCCCAATCAGGAGAAGCAGGTGCCTCAGGACTTCGAGAAGGACGGTGAACTGACCTTCGTGTTCGACATCGCCGTGGCTCCCGAGTTCAAGGCTGAGTTGACCGCTAAGGATAAGATCGACTACTACAAGATCAAGGCTGACGACAAACTCATCGACGACCAGGTGCAGATGTATGCCTCACAGGCTGGTGAGTTCGTGAAGGCTGAGGTATTCAGTGGCAACGATACCATCACCGGTGACCTGCGTGAGCTCGATGAGAAGGGTAACACCAAGGAAGGTGGTATCACTACCGAGGGTGGTATGGTGATGCCTGCCTATATCAAGGTTGAGGATCAGAAGAAACTCTTTGACGGCGCGAAGCCCGGTGACATCATCACCTTCAACCCGAAAAAGGCTTATCCAGACAATGACGCAGAGGTTGCAGCCCTGTTGAAGGTTGACAAGGAACAAGTAAAGGATCTGACAGCTGACTTCAGTTACCAGATCACTGAGATCCGTCACTTCCAGCCAGCAGAGGTGGATCAGAAACTCTTCGACCGTGTGTTCGGTGAGGGTGAGGTGAAGGACGAGAAGGCCTTCCGTGAGAAGATCGCCGAGACCATCGCTCCCCAGTTGCAGCAGAACAGCGACTATAAGTTCCTGCTCGACATTCGTCAGTATTTGGAGAAGAAGGTCGGTGACCTGCAGTTCCCCGAGGCTCTGCTGAAGCGCGTGATGATCCAGAACAACAAGGAGAAGGGTGCTGACTATGTGGAGAAGAACTTCGAGGGTAGCATCAAGGAGTTGAAGTGGCACCTTATCAAGGAGCAGATCGTGACTGCCAACGACATCAAGATCGAGGATGCTGACCTGAAGGCTGTTGCCAAGGAGGCTATCCGTGCCCAGTTCGCCCAGTATGGTATGAGCAACGTACCCGATGACGTGTTGGAGAATTATGCCGCCGAGCAGTTGAAGAAGCGTGAGAACGTGGACAACTTCGTGGATCGCGCTGTTGACATGAAACTGACTGAAGTTCTCAAAAATGTGGTCAAACTGAACGAAAAAGAGGTCACTTTAGAGGACTTTAATAAGCTTCTGCAAGAAAAATAATATTTTTTAGGAAAAAATAACCCCAACTTCGAGAGGTTATCGACTTTTTTTGCTATCTTTGTGTCCCAATACAAGATGCAGAAGGTCGATAGCCTTTTTTAGTATCTCAATAGGTTTAAATTTTAGAAGTACGAATATGATAAAGAATGATTTTAGAAAATATGCTACGCAGCATTTAGGAATGGACGGCCTGACACTCGATGACGTGATGAAGGCACAGGCTCAGTATCTGAACCCCTATATCCTGGAGGAACGTCAGTTGAACGTGACTCAGATGGATGTCTTCTCACGTTTGATGATGGACCGTATCATCTTCCTCGGCACGCAGATCGACGACTATACCGCCAACACCCTGCAGGCCCAGTTGCTCTATCTGGACTCTGTGGATTCCGGCAAGGATATCTCTATCTATATCAACAGCCCTGGCGGTAGTGTGACGGCCGGTCTGGGTATCTATGACACGATGCAGTTCATCTCCAGCGATGTGGCTACCATCTGTACCGGTATGGCAGCCTCGATGGGTGCCGTGCTGCTCGTGGCCGGTACCGAGGGTAAGCGTTCGGCGCTGCCTCACAGTCGTGTGATGATCCATCAGCCGCTCGGCGGTGTGCAGGGTCAGGCATCCGACATTGAGATCGAGGCCAAGGAGATCCTGAAATTCAAGAAAGAACTCTATACCATCATCTCCGACCACTCACACACCCCTTACGAGAAGGTGTATGCCGACTCAGACCGTAACTACTGGATGACGGCGGAAGAGGCCAAGGAGTATGGTATGATTGACACAGTGCTGACAAGAAAGAAGTAAGACGACGGATGAAGAAAGCATGTAGTTTCTGCGGAAGAAGTGAAAGTGAAGTAAAACTGCTGATCACGGGCCTGAGCGGGTTTATCTGCGAGGACTGTGCCCAGCAGGCTTACCATATCGTGCAGGAGAATATGCCTCACACCAAGAAAGCGGAGGACGAGAAGTTCAAGCTGAAGAAGGTGCCGAAGCCGAAGGAGATCAAAGCCTACCTCGATGACTATGTGATCGGACAGGATGAGGCCAAGCGTTATCTCGCTGTGTCGGTATATAACCACTATAAGCGTCTGCAGCAGCCTGTCAGCGACGACGGTGTGGAGATCGAGAAGAGCAACATCATCATGGTGGGTTCCACGGGAACGGGTAAGACCCTGTTGGCCCGTACGATTGCCAAACTGCTCGACGTGCCCTTCACCATCGTGGATGCGACGGTCTTCACAGAGGCAGGTTATGTGGGCGAGGATGTGGAGAGCATCCTGACCCGTCTGCTCCAGGTGGCTGATTACGACGTGGAGGCAGCCCAGCGGGGTATCGTGTTCATCGACGAGATCGATAAGATTGCCCGTAAGAGCGATAACCCTTCGATCACCCGTGATGTCAGTGGTGAGGGTGTGCAGCAGGGACTTCTGAAACTGTTGGAGGGTACGATGGTGAACGTGCCGCCCAAGGGTGGTCGTAAGCACCCCGACCAGGAGTATATCCATGTGGATACCAGGAACATCCTGTTTATCTGCGGTGGTGCCTTCGATGGGATCGAACAGAAGATCGCCCAGCGTATGAACACCCATGTGGTGGGTTATAACTCGGTTCAGAACGTCCGCAAAATTGACAAGAAGGATCTGATGAAATATGTGCAGCCGCAGGACCTGAAGTCCTTTGGACTTATCCCCGAGATTATTGGTCGTCTGCCTGTGCTGACCTACCTGAATCCCCTCGACCGTGAAGCGTTGGAGAAGATCCTGACAGAACCGAAGAACTCGATCATCCGTCAGTATCAGAAGCTCTATGAGATGGATGGTGTGACACTGACCTTCGCCAAGGAGGCCCTCAACGTGATGGTGGACAAGGCGGTGGAGTTCAAACTCGGCGCCCGTGGTCTGCGCTCGATCGTGGAGAACGTGATGATCGACTCTATGTATGAGATGCCCTCTAAGAGAGTTAAGAAATTTGAAGTTACAGCCGACTATGTCCGCCAACAGTTGGACAAGTCGCATCTCAATCAATACGAAGCCTAAAAATAACTAAGATTTGTATGACCGAAAAAAGAAATCTAACCGAGGCCCTGAAGAAGTACTTTGGATTTGATACATTCAAAGGCGACCAGGAGCGGATTATCCAGAACCTGCTGGACGGCAATGATACTTTCGTGCTGATGCCTACAGGTGGCGGTAAGTCACTCTGTTATCAGCTTCCCTCCCTGTTGATGGAGGGAACGGCCATCGTGATCTCTCCCCTGATCGCCCTGATGAAGAATCAGGTGGACGTCATCACGAACCTCAGTGAGCAAGAAGGTACTGCCCACTATCTGAACTCGTCGCTGAACAAAGCCGCCATCGACCAGGTGAAGACTGATATCCTGGCAGGCAGGACCAAGTTGTTGTATGTGGCACCGGAGTCGTTGACCAAGGAAGACAACGTGGAGTTCCTGAAGTCGGTGAAGATCTCGTTCTATGCCGTCGATGAGGCGCACTGTATCTCAGAGTGGGGTCATGACTTCCGTCCTGAGTACCGTCGTATCCGACCCATCGTCAACGAGATCGGCAAGGCCCCGATCATCGCCCTGACGGCTACGGCCACCGACAAGGTGCGCAGCGACATCAAGAAGAACCTCGGCATGGTGGATGCCAAGGAATACAAGAGTTCCTTCAACCGTCCGAACCTCTACTACGAGGTACGTCCGAAGACGAAGGATGTGGATAAGGACATCATCAAGTTCATCAAGCAGCACCCGGGGAAGAGCGGTATCATCTACTGTCTGTCGAGAAAGAAGGTAGAGGAACTGGCAGCCATCCTGCGTGCCAACGATATCAAGGCAGCAGCCTATCACGCTGGTCTTGACTCCGCCACCAGGACACAGACACAGGATGCCTTCCTGATGGAGGATATCGACGTGATCGTGGCCACCATCGCCTTCGGTATGGGTATCGACAAACCCGACGTGCGGTTTGTGATCCACTACGACATCCCGAAGTCGCTGGAAGGCTATTACCAGGAGACAGGTCGTGCAGGTCGTGACGGTGGCGAGGGTCTCTGTCTGGCCTTCTACTCCAATAAGGACCTGCAGAAACTGGATAAGTTCATGGAAGGAAAACCCGTGGCCGAACAGGATATCGGACGCCAGTTGTTGGTGGAGACGGCCGCCTATGCAGAGACATCGGTATGTCGTCGTAAGATGCTGCTCCATTATTTCGGTGAGGACTATCCGAAGGACAACTGTGGCAACTGCGACAACTGTCTGCATCCGAAGACGAAGATCGAGGCACAGGAACAATTGGTGATAACCCTCCAGGCGATCCTCTCGGTGAAGGAGAACTTCCGCAGCGACTATATCATCGACTTCATCACGGGTAAGGAGACGGATGAGATACTGGCACACCACCATGAGGAGTTGGAGAACTTCGGCGCAGGTGCCGACGATGATGAGAAGGTATGGAACCCCGTGATCCGTCAGGCCCTGATTGCAGGTTACCTGAAGAAAGAGGTCGAGAACTACGGTCTCTTGAAGGTCACTGCTGCAGGTAAGAAATTCCTGAAGGCACCTCACTCCTTTATGATCGTGAAAGACGCAGAGTTCAATGACGACGATGAGGCAGTGGACCACGAGGGAGGTATCAGTGCCCTTGATCCCACGCTGAGTGCGATGCTGCGCGACCTGCGTAAGAAAGTGTCGAAGCAGATGCAGCGTCCGCCATATGTCATCTTCCAGGATGTGTCGTTGGAACAGATGGCCACCGACTATCCCGTCACCCTCGACGAACTGAAGAATATCCAGGGTGTGGGTGAGGGTAAGGTGAAACAGCCTTACGCCAAGGAGTTTGTGGATCTCATCAAACGCTACTGCGAGGAGAACGGCATCGAGCGTCAGGCAGATATGCGTGTGCGTACCGTTGCCAAGAAATCCATGTTGAAGGTGAAGATCATCCAGAGCATCGACCGTCAGGTGGCGCTCGACGATATCGCCGATGCACAGGGCATCGACTTCGGCGAGTTGCTCGACGAGGTGGAGGCCATCGTCTATAGTGGTACGAAACTGAACATCGACTACTTCCTCGAGGAGGTGATGGACGATGATCATGTGGATGATATCTACGACTATTTCTGTGAGTCGGATACCGACAAACTGAGTGTCGCCCAGGATGAACTCGGCAGCGACTACTCCGAAGATGAGATCCGACTGGTGAGAATCAAGTTCATCTCAGAGATGGCAAATTAATAGTGAAAAGTAAAAAGGTATAAAAATAAAAGATATGGCTTCATTTATTACAGACAAAATCGTGATGGACGGTCTGACATTTGACGACGTCCTGTTAATCCCGGCTTATTCTGAAGTACTGCCGAAGACGGTAGAGTTGAAAACCCGTTTCTCTCGTAACATCGAGTTGAATGTGCCTTTCGTGACAGCGGCAATGGACACCGTCACAGAGTCACAGATGGCCATCGCCATCGCGCGTGAGGGCGGTATCGGTGTAATCCACAAGAATATGTCGATTGACGACCAGGCCCGTCAGGTGGCCATCGTGAAACGTGCAGAGAACGGTATGATCTATGATCCGATCACCATCCCCCTGGGAGCAACGGTGGCACAGGCTCTCGACATCATGTCGGAGTATCATATCGGTGGTATCCCCGTGGTAGACGACGACCGTCATCTGGTGGGTATCGTCACCAACCGTGACCTGCGCTTCGAGCGTCGTCTGGATCGTCCCGTCGATGAGATCATGTCGAAGGAACATCTCGTGACCACCCATCAGCAGACAGACCTGACGGCTGCTGCCCAGATCCTGCAGGAGAATAAAATCGAGAAACTCCCCGTGGTGGATAAGGACAACCGTCTGATCGGTCTGATCACCTATAAGGATATCACAAAGGCCAAGGACAAGCCTATGGCGTGCAAGGATGAGAAAGGTCGTCTGCGCGTGGCAGCAGGTGTCGGTGTCACCTTCGATACCCTGGACCGTATGCAGGCCCTGGTGAACGCAGGTGTCGATGCCATCGTCATCGATACGGCCCACGGTCACTCCAAGTCCGTGATCGAGAAACTGAGAGAGGCTAAGACCTCCTTCCCCAACATCGATATCGTGGTGGGTAACATCGCGACGGGTGAGGCTGCCAAGATGTTGGTAGAGAACGGTGCCGACGCCGTGAAGGTCGGTATCGGTCCGGGTTCTATCTGTACCACTCGTGTGGTAGCAGGTGTCGGTGTGCCCCAGTTGAGTGCCGTCTATGATGTCTATAGTGCCCTGAAGGGAACGAACATACCTCTGATCGCCGATGGTGGTCTGCGCTACTCAGGTGATATCGTGAAGGCCCTCGCTGCCGGTGGTAGTTGTGTGATGATCGGCTCCCTCGTGGCAGGTACGGAGGAGAGTCCTGGTGACACCATCATCTACAACGGACGTAAGTTCAAGAGTTATCGCGGCATGGGCTCTCTCGAGGCCATGGAACAGAAGCACGGCTCTAAGGACCGTTACTTCCAGGGCGACACGAAGGATGTGAAGAAACTGGTGCCCGAGGGTATCGCAGGTCGCGTGCCTTACAAGGGAACCGTTCAAGAGGTGATCTACCAGATGGTGGGTGGTCTGCGCTCAGGTATGGGTTACTGTGGTGCTGCTACCATCGAGAAACTGCACGATGCGAAGTTCACCCGTATCACCAATGCCGGTGTGAACGAGAGTCATCCGCACGACATCACCATCACCAGTGAGGCACCTAACTACTCACGTCCCAACGATTAACGAAGTGAAAAGGTTTCTGTTCCTTCCAGTCCTTTGGTTCACCGTACTCACCACACAGGCGCAGACTGACCCTGTGGTGATGACGGTGAATGGTGTGCCCGTTCCCCGTTCGGAGTTCGCTTATTCCTATTATAAGAACAACGGACACGGACAGGCCGACAGGAAGACGGTGGAGGAGTATGCTTCGCTCTATGCGAACTACAAACTGAAACTGGCGGCAGCCTTGGAGACCCGTCTCGACACCACATTGGCTTACCGACAGACGCTCGCCTCCTATCTCAATCGTCAGGGTGGGGGAGCCGTGGTGGCCGGCACCGATGTGCTGGCAGAGGCACGACACCTCTATGACAGGACGAAGAAAGCCATCGGTACACAGGGACTGATCCGACCTTCCGAGATCTTCCTCCGACTCTCCACCCAGGCCTCACGCAGCGAACAGAACCGTATCGCCCAACGGGCAGACTCCATCTGGCGCGCCCTGCAGTCCGGTGTCGACTTCGCGACACTGGCGCGGAAGGTGTCTCAGGACCCACAGACCGCCGCTCAGGGTGGTGATATGGGGTGGTTGCAGCCACAACAGACCTTCGTGGAGTTCGAACAGGCAGCCTATGCCTTACAGCCAGGTCAGTTGAGTCGGCCGATACTGGCTCCCGACGGCTATCATATCATCCTGATGAAGGAACGGAAACAGTTGGAGCCCTTTGAGATGCTGCAGGACGACCTGGTGCGCTCCTTCCAACAGCAAGGCTTACGGAAGGCTGTCGCAGGTCAGAAGGTCAGTGCTACTCAGCAGGCTTCGCCAGTCAACGAGCAACACCTCTCGCAGGAATACCACGACGGACTGCTGGTGTATGAGATCACCAACCGTGAGGTATGGCAACGTGCCAAGACGGATGAGGTCGGTCTGCGGGCATGGTTTGATGCCCATAAGAAGACCTATGTGTCGGAAGGACCCCATTACCGTGGTGTGGCTTATGTCACGAAGACGAAGGCCGACATGAAGGCGGTGAAGAAATACCTGAAACGTCTGCCCTTCGAGCAGTGGGAGGCAGGGCTTCGCGCCACTTTCAACAGCGACGGCACTGAGCGTGTGAAGATGACTGTGGGTGTGTTCAAGCCAGGCGACAATGCCATGATCGACCGTGAGGTGTTCAAGCGCCGCGATGTGGTTGTCCAGACGGATGCCGCCTATCCCTTCGAGGCCGTCTATGGCAAGAAACTGAAGAAATATCCGGAGCGTTATAACGATGTGAGGGCGCAGGTCGTCGCCGACTACCAGCAGATGCTGGAGGCAGAGTGGGTGGCCTCTTTGCGCAGTCGTTATCCCGTACAGATAAACCAAGAAATATTGAAAACAGTAAACCAGCAACAATGAATGTTTTAAGAAGATTGATTCCCGTTGTGATGATGGCGGTTCCCTTGTTCGGAGTCGCTGCGAATGAGAAAGACTCCGTCGCTGTAGGTTCGGTGATCGACGAGGTGATATGGGTGGTCGGCGATGAGGCGATCCTGCGCTCCGACGTGGAGGCGATGCGTATGCAGTCTGCCTTGGAGGGCGTGAAGTGGTCAGGCAACCCCGACTGTATCATCCCAGAGCAGATCGCCGTGCAGAAACTGTTCAAGCATCAGGCCGCCATCGACAGTATCGAGGTGACGGATGCCGATGTGGCACAGGAGGTGGAGCAGCAGATCAACTACTGGCTCGACATGGTCGATGGTTCTCGTGAGCGTCTGGAGGAATACAAGCACCAGCCCCTCTCGCAGATCCGTAACGACCTGCGCGACGAACTGAAAGACCGTCAGATGGTACAGCGGATGAAACATAAACTCGTGGAGGATATCTCAGTGACCCCGGCAGAGGTGCGCCGTTACTTCAAGGATATGCCGCTCGACAGTCTTCCCTTCGTACCCACGGAGGTGGAGGTGCAGATCATCCAGATGACACCGCGTATTGAGGTGGAGGAACTGAACCGTGTGAAAGACGAACTACGTGACTATACCGACCGTGTGAACAAGGGCGAGGCTTCGTTCCAGACGTTGGCACGACTCTATTCCGAAGACCCGGGAACAGCCCGTCGTGGTGGAGAACTCGGTCTGGTGGGTCGTGGTACGCTCGATCCTGCCTTTGCCACCGTCGCCTTCAACCTCACCGATCCGAAGAAGGTGTCGAAGATCGTGGAGTCGGAGTTCGGCTACCATATCATCCAACTCATCGAGAAACGTGGTGAGAAAGTGAACGTGCGCCATATTCTCCGTAAGCCCGTCGTGTCTGACGAGGCCGTCGAACGTGCCCTCGGCCGTCTCGACTCCATCGCCGACGACATCCGTGCTGGGAAGTTCACCTTCGAGGAGGCAGCACCCGTCATCTCGGATGATAAGGACACCCGAAACAGTAAAGGTCTGATGTCAACCAACATGATGCAGACCGGACACACCTCTTCCCGTTTCCAGATGCAGGATCTGCCCCCCGAGATTGCCAAGGTGGTCGATACACTCCAGGTCGGACAGATCTCGAAGTCGTTTAAGATGATCAACCAGCGCGGTAAGACCGTCTGTGTGATCGCCAAACTGAAAAACCGCATCGAGGGTCATAAGGCCACGATGACGGAAGACTTCCAGGTGCTGAAAGACATGGTGGAGAAAAAGCGTCAGGAAGAGCGCATCCACCAATGGGTGGTCGATAAGATCAAGAATGTCTATACCCGTCTGAACGATGACTACAAGGACTGTCAGTTTGAGTTTGAAGGATGGGTGAAGTCGAATTGAGAATGTAGTGAAGCAAGGTGAGAAGTAGGAACTCATTTATCTGGCTGATGGTGTTTGCCCTGGTGATGGGGATGGCATCGGCCTTTGCCCAGAAGCAGAAGAAGCGTCCTGCGCGGAAAGCCAAGACGCAGGACTCCCGTGTCTATCTGGTACATGCCGACCTGTTGCATTTCGATGAGCGGGAGAACCCTGACGCCACGATCCTTAACGGAAAGGTGCACTTCACCCATCAGGGTGCGCGCCTCTATTGCGACAGTGCCTACTTCTATGAGGCAAGCAACTCGTTCGAGGCCTTCGGACATGTGAAGATGTATCAGGGCGACACCCTCTCACTGCTCAGCGACTACGCCTTCTATGATGGCAATGAACAGATGGCTCGGGCGCGTTACAACGTGGTGCTGACACATAAGAAGACCAAACTCTTCACTGACAGTCTCGACTTCGACCGTATCTACAACAACGCCTACTTCTTCGAGGGCGGAAAGATGGTGGACGGAGAGACCACTCTGACCTCCGATTGGGGAGAGTATAACACCGAGACCAAGATGTCGGTGTTCAACTACGATGTGAAGATGCAGAGTCCGAAGTTCTTCCTCACCACCGATACCCTCTACTACGACACCCGCAACTCGATGGCGCATATCGTAGGACCCTCTCACATCACTTCTGGCGAAAGTCGGATCTATTCGGAGCAGGGCTACTACGACACGAAGAACGACCGTGCCAGACTGATGAACCGTTCGGTACTCACGAATGGCGGTAAGATGATGGTGGGCGACAGCGTGTATTACGACAGCAAACAGGGCATGAGTCAGGCCTTCCGCAACGTGGTGTATGTCGACTCCCTGAACCGTAATAAACTCACGGGTAACTATGGCGAGTACTTCGAGAACACAGGCTACGCCATGTGTACCGACAGTGCGGTGGCCATCGACTACTCGCAGGGCGACTCGCTCTACATGCATGCCGACACCTTTAAGATCGTGACTTTCAATATCGATACCGACTCGATGTATCGAAAGATCCACGCCTTCCATCATGTCAGGGCCTATCGCCGTGACGTGCAGGGCGTGTGCGACTCTTTGGTCTATAACTCCCTCGACTCCTGCATGACGATGTACCACGACCCGATCCTCTGGAACAACGGACAGCAACTCGTGGGCGATCAGGTGGATGTGTATCTGAAGGACTCTGTCATCGACCACGCCCATATCTATTACAACTGCTTCTCCATCCAACAACTACAGACTGACACGGCCTGCTACAACCAGGTGTCGTCAAAGGAGATGTTTGCCTACTTCGTCGATGGCGACATTCGTGAGGCTCGGGCGAAGGACAATGTGTTGATCGGTTACTACTTCGAAGAGGGCGACAGTGTGCCCATCATCTATAACTACCAGCAGACCTCCGAACTGCGTATGTTCATGAAGAACAAGCAACTGGAGAGTGTGTGGACACCGAAGACCAGCGGCACGATGTATCCTTTGAACCAGATACCCGAAGACCGTAAGCATCTGCCGGGCTTTATGTGGTACGACTATATCCGTCCGCTCAACAGACACGATATCTTTAACTGGCGATCCAAGAGATGAGTGATGTGATCCATCTGCTACCCGATAGTGTGGCCAACCAGATTGCTGCTGGTGAGGTCATCCAGCGACCTGCTTCCGTCATCAAGGAGTTGGTCGAGAACTCCGTGGATGCAGGTGCCACGACCATCCATGTGGTGGTGTTGGATGCAGGACGTACCCTCATCCAGGTGATCGACGACGGCAAGGGCATGTCGGAGACAGATGCCCGATTGTCTTTTGAGCGTCATGCTACCTCGAAGATCGCACAGGCCGACGACCTCTTCGCCCTTCACACGATGGGATTCCGTGGCGAGGCTTTGGCCTCGATCGCCGCCGTGGCACATGTGTCACTGCAGACGCGCCGTGAAGAGGATGAGGTAGGTACCAGCATCCGGATTGCAGGTTCGAAGGTGCAGTCTCAGGAGCCTGTCTCCTGTCCCGTGGGCAGTAACTTCAAGATCGAGAACCTCTTCTTCAACGTGCCCGCGCGTCGGAAGTTCCTGAAGTCCAATGCCACCGAACTCAGCAATATACTGACCGCCTTCGAGCGGATCGTACTCGTATATCCTGACATCCACTTCACCCTCCATCATAACGGGACGGAGATGATGAACCTTAAGGCAGGCAGTCTGCGTCAGCGTATCAGCGATGTGTTCGGCCGTCAGTACAGTCAGGATCTCTTGCCCGTGGAGGTGCATACCGCCATGTGTACGATCACCGGCTTCGTCAGCAAACCCGAGGGAGCCCGGAAGAAAAGCGGCCACGACTACTTCTTCGTGAATGGCCGTTATATGAAGCACCCCTATTTCCATAAGGCCGTCCTCACCGCCTATGACCGTCTCGTGCCCGAGGGCATGCAGGTGCCATACTTCCTCTATTTCGAGGTTACCCCCTCCGACATCGACGTGAACATCCATCCCACGAAGACGGAGATCAAGTTCGAGAACGAGCAGGCCATCTGGCAGATCCTCACCGCCGCCGTGCGTGATGCCCTGGGGAAATTCTGTGAAGTACCCGCCATCGACTTCGACACGCAGGGCAGTCCCGACATCCCCCTCTATGATCCTTCCCGTCAGGTCGCCCCGCCGCAGCCGCACTATAATCCGGATTATAATCCCTTTGCTAGTAATCCTAGTCGGCCTAGTATTCCTAGTCAGGCTAGTTCTTGGGAAGCGCTCTACGAAGGTCTGGAGAAAACCTCTGCCTTCACACCAGCCCCCGAGGAAGGCGAGATGTTCGGTCCTGTTTCCTCATCTGACTCCGAGAGTCAGACGCCATCGGCTTTGCTCTCCGAGAAATCCCCTTCACATTATCAATATAAAGGAAAATACCTGATGACGGCTGTGAAGTCGGGACTGATGATCATCGACCAGCATCGCGCCGACATCCGCATCCTATACGATCGTTATATGGAGCAGATGACATCACATAGCGCCAGCACGCAGAAACTGCTCTTCCCCGAGGTGATCCAGTTGGCGCCTTCCGATGCCGTGCTGCTCGAGAAACTGTTGCCTGAACTCGGCAACTTAGGCTTTGACCTCAGTTCTCTGGGTGGACATAGTTTCGCCATCAACGGCGTACCAGCAGGCATCGACGGTCTCGACCCCGTAGTGCTGCTCCGTCAGATGGTGGAAGATTCAGGGACACTTCCCACACAGGTATCCTCCCTCCACTCACAACTGGCACTCAGTCTGGCGCGTCATGCTGCCATTCCCTATGGTCAGTTGCTCAGCAATGCAGAGATTGAGAATGTGATCAACCAACTGTTCTCCTGTTCCAACGTCAACTACACGCCCGACGGGAAAGCGATACTTTGTATCCTTCCGCAGACGGATATTGAACAACTTTTGGGGTAAAACTCTTAAAGAGTGTTAATTTTTGGTAGGTTTTTCGGTTTCGATGCTTGTAATTCGAAAAAACAACGTACCTTTGCACTCGCTTAACAAAAAGGGCGCTTAGCTCAGCTGGTTTAGAGCATCTGCCTTACAAGCAGAGGGTCGGCGGTTCGAATCCGTCAGCGCCCAC